>ERZ827168.3246-NODE-3246-length-16948-cov-4.087965_pt1 | contig 16948 bp, 13 predicted proteins | sample MGYA00519868_ERZ827168 | MGnify/ENA primary metagenome ERZ827168 (study PRJEB31778, sample SAMEA3449271) | human gut metagenome | biome: human gut; feature: human-associated habitat; material: faeces | place: United Kingdom | collected 2010/2012 ...
GTCGAACGTCAGTCCCTCTGTAAGTACTCTTTCATCGATAAATGACATGGTATCGGGATTTTGTTGCCCGCAAAAATAGCAATAATTCCTGAGATAATCACCATGCGGTGCCATTTAAACCGTGCAGCGGGCCCTATTTTGTCCGTCGTTCGTCCGCTCTCCCCGCGGGTGTTCGCCCTCTTCGGAGCAGTGCCTTACCGGATGCTTTCGGCGAGGGCCATGAACCGTGGGTCTTCGCGGGCCGTCTTCAGGTCGGGGTCGTTCATGGTATAGGCGTAGTCGTTCCAGCCGTACCCCAATGCTTGTTTGAAGGCGTCCACTGCACCGTCCGTATCGCCCCGCAGCGACCGGAGACAGGCCAGGTTGTACCATACGCCGCCCATTATCGGTGCGGCCGTCTTTTTTACGCTGCCCGGCTGCTGTTCGTACATGACGACGATTTCCGTATAGAGATTCTCCATCTCCTCCTTATCGTCGTTATTCATGGCTGTCGCCATGCGTCCGTTGACGTTTTCGAGCTGTTCGAGAAATCCGGTCAGGTCGGGGTCCTGTCCCCACGAGATGCCTGCCGCCAGCAACAGGGCGGCCAGTGCTGTCGCTATCCTTTTCATGGTCGTTATCCTTTGTGCCGCCCCGTATGGGGACGGTCGGTGTTTCCGGACGGATGCTTCGGCCCGCGGAGGGTGCGCCTCACTCCGCCAGTTCCAGCATCTTGTCGTGCAGCAGGTCGGCGATGCGCTGCTTCTCGTCGTGCGGGTCGTTGTCGGGACTGAAGACCACCGGCTGCCCGATACGGAACGTATGGTTTCTCTTGCTCGCGTAAATGGGGTAGAACCGCAGGCATTTTCCCGTGGTCTCGTAGTAGAGGCGTCCGATGTTGGCAAATCCCGTAAAGAGCCGCCCTACCGAGTCGGTGAGGTGTTCGACGGTCATCTTGTCGCCCCGTTTCACTTTCCGCGGTCTCTCCGGGAATATCAGCACGTTGTCGCCCTCGGAGAGTACCTTTACCGTATCGTCGAAGGTGGTCATCACGTTCCGCAGGTTGTTCTTTTCGACGGGTATCGGATTGAACGAGTTCAGCGCCCATGTGACCGGCCCGGCCAGCAGGCGGGCGATGCGCATCTTCGCCTTCGGCGGGAGCAGCGGGATGCGGTAGATGAAACGTCCGTACATCTCTTTGGCCGCCATCTCTCTGTCCACCATCTTGCGGTCTATCCATGGCCGGAAATAGGTGGGAAGGTATATCACCGCGGCTATGGGGCCGTAGATGATGCCGTGGTTGCAGACGAAGACCGAAGGGAAGTGTTCCATCTCCATGTACTCCTTGCCGGAGACTTTGAGGTGGAGGAAGGGCCTCACGAAGAAGGCCAGTATCTTCACGCCGAATTTCACCCTTTTCTTCTCCACGAGGTTGCTGCGGAGGTTCTGTTTCGTAGGGGTGTTGTTGTTGGTTCCCTGTGTATAGTTCAGCAGTTTTTGCCGGCTGCGTTCGTCCAGCGGCTGCCTGAGCGCGAAAAATACGCTGACCAGCATGAACAGGACGGGTAGTTGTACCATGGTGCTGCGGAATACCCACGGCAGCTCCGGCGTGTGCGAAGCGGGAATGACGAAGACCCAGACCGTGACCACGCAGAGCATGATGGCATTGGAGAAGATGACCGAGATGATTTGCGTTATCATCGACCGGAAGTGCAGGTCGCGGTCGCTTACCTTGCGGCCGGCTATGCGGGCGACCATCTTGAAGTCTCCGTTGTAGCGGTTCAGTACCGAGGTGATACACGCCAGGCCGAAACCCCACAGGCCCGCCCAGAAGGTCGAGCCCCATAACCCCTTGAAGTCGAACATCATCAGGGAGCCGGTTATCCACATGGCCGCTCCCACGATGAAGATGTTGAGACTCAGTATCCATCCCCGTCTGTTGACGAGTTTGGTGAACAGTTCCGAAAAGAGCAGTACGGCGACTATCCACACGCCCATGTAGACGTAGGTGTCGGACGAGAATGCCGGCGTGCTGAAGCTGACGTAACAGATATACATGAGTACCCCCAGGCTCAGGGCTATCTGGGCGTAGAGGGACATGTTGGAAAATACGCGGTAGGAGAATATGTCGTGCAGCTTGTCGCGGCGGGTATTCGCTATGTATTTGGAGAGCGACGCCATGGTGCTGCTCTGGTAGGAGAGCAGGAATCCGGTCAGGGCATACCCTACGAGCGTCATCCACATGACCGGTTCGTCGTCGATTATCCATGCGAAAGCGAGGCACGGCACGAAGAAGAGTATCTGGAAAAGGCCTTTGTATATCCTGCGGGCCAGCCCCGGTTTGCTCAGCGCGTCGTTCACCTTCCATGTCAGTACGCTGCGGGCCGCGATGAGGAGAACGAAGAACGAGACGAAATTCGTGCCCGGAGCCCGCATGACGATGGGGTAGAGAAAGACCAGCGCGAGCCCGGCGAATACCGATGCCGACAGCAGTATCCACATGACGAGGTTGGTTTTCCGAGGCGCCGGCCCCGACGAGAGCCGGCGCAGGTTGCCCTCGAAGTAGAGCGTCCAGATGTTGGCGAAAAGGAACAGGGCGGCTCCGTACAGGGGGTTGGCGATGATGTAATGGCTCACCATCATGCAGAGGATGAGTTGCAGGAAGTCCGCATTCACGTTGGACAGGCTCAGCGCCACGTTTATCCTGTATGCTTTTTTTACGGCGTTCATAGGTCGGTTCGGGCCTTTGAAACGGATATCGCGTGCGTTTCCGGTTTGGAACGGAGACCGTCTTTCCGTGGCTCGATAAACAAATATACGAAATATATTCGATGAAAACCGAAAGCGGTCGTCGGGCGGCAGCCCGGTCCGTGGTCGCAGGTGCGATTCGGTTGAAACAAATATAGGAAAATATTCGGTAAAAAACGGCAACGGTTGTCGGACAATGGCACAGTTGCGGGCGCAGGTGCGGTTGAGTCGGATATAGACGGGTATTCGGTGCGACGGGGGCTCGTGTGCGGGAAAGGCATGCGCTCGCGAAGTCCGTTTCCGGAGCGGAACGATACTGCTGACGTTCGGCCCTTAGGGAATGTGGGGCCGGTTTCCTCTCCGACCGACCGTTCCGCTTGCGGATATTGTCCGACCGCGGCGGCTTGCGTATCGTTTGCATGGAATGCACCGTCCGGTGCGCTTCCGGTCTTGGCACAACTATTGCGTTTGTCTTAACCGTGGCACCGCACACGATTGCGGCAGGGCCCCCCAACGGATATATTATTTTGAATCACTAAAACTTTTTGCCATGTATTGGTTATGGTACATCCTTATCGGGCTTGCGGCGGGTTACGTCGCCAGCCTGATTGTGAAGGGCAGCGGTTCGGGCATGTTGCTCAATCTCGTCATCGGTATGGTAGGCGGGGTATTGGGCGGATGGCTTTTCAGACTGATGGGCATCGCCAGCACGAACATGCTGGGCAGCCTGCTCACCTCCGTTTTCGGAGCGATAGTCCTGCTGTTGATAGTAGGGCTTTTCACTCGCAGGAAACGGGAGTGAACCCTTCGCATTCGTGCAATCCGTCCCTTGTGTGCGGCGACGGAATTTTTGTATAACTTAAAAAATGCTTGATTATGGAAAACAAGATGAAGAACGACCTTCAGAACAAGGTCGAGAAGACGGCCGACGAGCTGGCCGACAAGACACGCCACGCAGGGCATGTCGCAGGAGAGAAGGTTCAGCATGTGGAGAACCGCATGCAGGAGAAAGGTCAGCAGTGGAAGAACCGTGCCGACGAAGGTATTCATCAGATAAAGGACCGTATGCAGGAGCAGGGGCACCGGATTGGCAATAAGGTGGACGAGGCTTACGACCGCACCCGTCACGGAATCGATGATAAACTGGGTAGAAAATAGGATACCGTTTGTATGGCGGGTTCCCGAAAGGGGCCGCCTGTGACGGAGGATTCGCAATCGATGCGGGGCGCCTGAAGGGTTTGCGGAGATGTTCCGTCAGGCCGGGCGCCCCTTGTCTTTCTTCCCCGCGCTTGCGGCGGGGCACATGTAGAATGAAATAAAATTACGAGATTATGGCATATGATAAACATACGTCCGACAGGTTGCTGGCGAGCGACCGGCGGAAAATGCGCTCCACGGATTTCGGGATTCCCGAAACGCGCGAATTTCCGATGCCCGATGCACCCCATGTACGTGCGGCCGAGGCCTATTTCCGCTATGCGCCGGAGGAGAAGAAAGCGCTTCTGGCACACCGTATTCTGATAAAGGCACGCAAATACGGCGTTCATGTCCGCAGCGAAGAGATACTCGAATGGGCGTCGAAATACAGTAAGTGACGGCCGGGGTTTCTTCGCAGTCTGCGTCAGCCTTTCCGGCAGTTGTAGTCCGGCTGGGCCCGGCGCAGGGCGTCGAGGTATCTCTCTATATCGTGCTTCAGTTTTTTGTACAGGAAACACTCCTTGTAGTTCTCGTTGAAGGATAGCGCACTGCGCACGTCCTGAAGGGCGTTGTTGTAGTTGCTCTGCTCGTTCACGAGCGATACCCCCCTGCGGTCGGACCCGTTGATGCGGGAGATGGACATGTAGCGCAGTTTGTCGCATACGGCCTCCAGGACAGGCATGACGACGTTGTCCATGAGGGTGTGTCCCTGCATGAAGAGGTAGGTATTCTCCGGCGTGACGCCCCGTTTGCCGAGCATCTCGATGAAGGCGGGGAACTGCCGTTCGATGTCGGGATGCTGTCCGCGGAGGCTCCGCAGCCTGCGCTGTACCTGTCGTTCCAGCCATGCGAGCGTCTCCGCCCCGTTCCCTTCCACTTCGAGGTAGTTCAGTTTGACGCTGCTCTTGAACTCTATCAGGGGGAAGATGTTCGGTGTGGCTATCTGCGCCGAGTAGGCGTACCACAGGAAAAGCGGGTATATCGTGCGCGAATAGTCGGCGAAGAACTTTTCGAAATCGAAGATGTTCGTATCGTTTTTGGTGGCCTTCACGCAGATGTTGTGCAGCGATGGGGCGTAGCACAGGTAATTCTCCGTGGCGTATGCGTAGGTATGGAAGATGTGCGGGGTACGGTTTATCTCCCGTGATACGGGCGTCTGGTCGGCGAAAAGATAGTCGAAGTCGCTGTCGATGCAGAAGAGGGTATCCCTGACCTCCGGGTCTTCGGCCAGATGGAGCACCACCTTTTTCCCTTTGGCAAGGTCGTTGCGCAGCGGTACGGAAATTTCGAACATGAATTCGTCCGATTCGTAGTCGTCGAAGACGCTGCGCCAGAAGGCCACGTCTTCGTACCCCTCCACATATACCATGATAAGTTTGCATCCGCGCTCCAGCGGTATCCGTTCGATAACTTGTTCGTGCTGTGCCTGCCGGATGTCGTAATCCCTGCGTCGCTGTTCCCTTTTGCGTTTTCCCATCTTTTTGGCAATAATCCGGTCGCGGCTGCCGTCGTCCGCCCGGCCAAAATTAATGATTTTTCATTAGCTGCGCGTCGCATCGCTGCGAAAACGGCCTGCCGCCTTTCCCTGCCTTCTAATCGACCAGCAAGTTGCATCCGCGCGTCTGTGTCCGGTCCATGCGGCCGAGTACGGAGAACGAACCGTCTGGATAGGCGATTCCCGCATCCTGTGTCTCGATGAATGCGCAGGAGTGGAGGTTGGCCAGGTCGGTGATGTTGATGCCGCCGCGTCGGCCGGCCGGCAGCGTCTCGAACGGGTCGTTGAAGTCGCGTATCATGACGCGCATCCAGGGCGGGGTTCGGAATATCCCGTTCCCGGAGGAATAGGCCTGCGACGTGAGCTCGGCCATGCCGTATTCGGAATGGATGACGTCGGTGCCGAATGCGTCGCACAGAATCCGGTGGAACTCCTCTTTGGGCAGTTCCGTCCGGCGTCCCTTCATCCCTCCCGTTTCCATCACGACCGTGTCCCGCAACCGGGGGGCGTATTGCTCGGCCAGGTCGAGCAGTGCATAGCTCACGCCCAACAGGATTTTGGGACGGCTGTCCGCCGCCATACATTCGAGCAGTTGTTCGTATTCATCGAGGAAGAAGCCTCCCCCGCCGCTTCTTATCAGGTCGTCGGCCATCCATACCAGTGACGAACCCTCCCGTTCGAGGTAGCAGGGCAGCAGCGCATAGAACGACCAATTCTCCGGCCGTCCGTAAAAGAGCGAAAACGCCTTGCGGAGTGTCTGCCGGTAATTCTCCGTGTTCTCCACATAGTGCCGGGCAGGGGTGTCCCCGCCCGTCGTACTGCTCGTAAAGACCAGCTCCGGCTCTTTCGTGCCGCAATAGACTTTCCGGCTCTTGAAGAGTTCTATCGGCATGTGCGGAATGTCGGCGCTGCAGGTCACCTCGCCGGGCGCGATGCCTATCGCATCGAGGTAGTCGCGGTAGGGGGCGCACCGCTCCGCCTGGAAAGCGAAAAGTTCCAGGGCTGTCCGCTCGAAAGCCTCCCCGGAATCTATCGTAAGTATCTCCTCTATGGTCAGCATGTCTCCTGAATATGATTGTAAATTACCTGCGGTTTCGTGTAGGGCCTGTTCATCGGCTGTCGTCGGAGCCGTCTCCGACCGTGCGCCGGGAGTCGGCTTCTGCCCTCCGGTCGGGGAGGGGACGGTCGGGCACTTTGCAGCGGCACCCCTCCAGGTGGTCGTTCACGAAACCGGTCGCCTGCAGGAAGGCGTAGCAAATGGTCGGGCCGAAGAACTTGAAACCCCGCTTTTTCATGTCACCGCTCAGGGCGTCCGCCTCGGCGGATGTGGCGGGTACCTGTTCCAGTCTTCGGAAGTGATGGACGACCGGTTGTCGGTCGGGGAAGAAGGAGAGGACGTAGTTGTAGAAACTGCCGAATTCTTGCTGAATGGCTATGAACAGCCGGGCGTTGGCGATTGCGGCGGTAATCTTCAGCCGGTTTCTGACGATGCCGCCGAACTGCATCAGCCGGTCGATGTCCTCCGATGTCATGCGTGCCACTCGCTGTATGTCGAAGTGGTGGAAAGCCGTTCGGTAACCTTCGCGTTTGCGGAGGATTGTAATCCAGGACAGCCCTGCCTGGGCGCTTTCGAGTACCAGAAATTCGAACAGGGTCCGGTCGTCGGTAACGGGCCGTCCCCACTCTTCGTCGTGGTATTTGATGTACAGTTCGTCGCTCCCGGCCCAGCCGCAGCGTGCGTCGATGATGTCGTTCATCTTATAAATTTATGGAGGGGATATTTTCAGAAGCAAAGAGGATAGGTGCGCTATCCCGTGGTCTATATCGGACACGAATCTCGGTCTGAATCGCTGTGAGTTGCCGCGTTTTTAATCGGCATCGGTGCCTGCCGTCATGTTTCTACCGGGATTTTCGGCATATTGCCTCCTGTCGCTCCTCATACATTCGAAAAGGCTGCGCCCCTTTGAACTGCATTCGTTCAATTTGACACAGCCCTTTCCGAAAAGCCGTTTCCGGGCGATTGCAGCGGAATCCCGTGCTCTCCCGGCCGGTACATCAGATATCGCCGCCCAGCATGAGGTACTTCTCGCAGTCCATTGCCGCCATGCAGCCGCTTCCGGCGGCGACGATTGCCTGACGGTAGCGCGGGTCGCGCACGTCGCCCGCAGCGAATACGCCGTTCACGCTCGTGTGGCTCGTGTTGCCGCGGGTTACGATATAGCCCTCGGGGTTGAGGTCGAGCTTGCCTCGGAAGAGGTCGGTATTGGGCTTGTGACCGATGGCGAGGAAGAATCCGGTGATGTCCAGGCGTCGTTCTTCCCCCTTCGTGTTCACAACGATGACGCCGTTCACGCCGTTGTCGTCACCGAGCACTTCCTTGGTCTGGTGTTCGAACAGGATTTCGATTTTCGGGTTTTCCTTTACCCGTTTCTGCATGACGTGGCATGCCCGGAGTTCGTTGCGGCGCACAATCATGTAGACCTTGTTGCAGATGTTGGCCAGGTAGCTCGCCTCTTCGGCCGCCGTGTCGCCGCCGCCCACCACGGCTACGTCCTGTCCGCGGTAGAAGAAACCGTCGCAGGTGGCGCATGCGCTCACGCCCATTCCCTTGAATTTGTTTTCGGAGGGCAGTCCGAGGTATTTGGCCGATGCGCCGGTGGCTACGATGAGCGACTCGGCTTCGACGGTGCGGTCGCCGTCCACGGTCAGGATGAAGGGATAAGCCTCCAGATTGACATCGGTGACGATGCCCCGGCGTATTTCCACGCCGAAGCGTTCGGCCTGTTTGCGGAGGTCCTCCATGAGCTGCGTACCCATGACGCCTTCCGGGTATCCGGGAAAGTTCTCGATTTCGGTCGTCGTGGTGAGCTGTCCGCCGGACAGCATTCCCTCGTAGAGGACGGGGCTGAGGTTCGCGCGTCCCGTGTATATTGCGGCCGTATATCCTGCGGGGCCGCTGCCCATGATGAGGCATTTTACTCTTTCTACGCTCATAATTGTCGGTTTATCTGTCTCGCAAAGATAGGCAATCTGCCTTTAATAAATCCAAAACGGTTATAATTAGTTGTTATGGTGCGATAAGCCCTACGTATTGCGGGGGCCGTTCCGATTTGTGTCTCAGGCATCGGAAGCGCCGTTTGCCGTCGGAGATTCTCCCGCTCCGTCGTCCTCGCCGGGCCTGTCCGGAGCGGGGGTGCCGTCGTGGAAATAGGCGTAGACCCTGCGGGCTTTCGCCGTTCCGACCGCATCGGCGAGCTCCTCTTCCGAAGCCCTGCGTATCCGGGCCACGCTGCGGAACCGGCGCAGCAGCAGGTCGGCTGTCTTGGTTCCTATCCCCTCTATCTCTTCGAGCTGGGTACGGACGAAACCTGCCGAGCGTTTGTTGCGGTGGAACGTGATGCCGAAACGGTGCGCCTCGTCGCGCAGGTGCATGATGACTTTCAGCGGTTCGCCCGTCCGGTCGAGGTAGTAGGGCATCGGGTCGTTCGGGAAAAAGACCTCTTCGATGCGTTTGGCCAGACCGATGATGGCGATGCGGTTCTCCAGTCCCAGTTCGCAAAGGACGCCGTAAGCGGCACTGAGCTGTCCTTTGCCGCCGTCCACGACAATCAGGTCGGGCAGCTCGGCTCCCTCGGCGAGCAGGCGGCCGTAGCGCCTGCCCACTATCTCGCGCATGGAGGCGAAGTCGTCCGGGCCGACGACGGTCTTGACGTTGAAGTGGCGGTACTCCCTGCGCGAGGGTTTGCCGTCGCGGAAGACCACGCACGAGGCTACGGGATAGGTGCCCTGAAGGTTGGAGTTGTCGAAGCACTCGATATGGCGCGGCTGTACCTTCATGTGCAGCGCCTTGCGCATGGACTCCATCAGCCGGTCGGTATGTTTTTCCGGGTTCTTGATTTCAAGGTTCTTCAGCTTTTCGAGGCGGTAGAGGCGTGCGTTTCGCTGCGAGAACTCCAGCAGCTTGAGCCGGTCGCCCCGGGTGGGCACCGTGAACTTTACCTCCTCGAAGAGCCCCTCTTCCGGCAGCAGAGGGACGATGACTTCGCGGGCGAGCTGGCCGGAGAGCTTTTCGCTGATGTCCGATATGGCCCGCGAGAGCACCTCTTTTTCGTCGGCTCCCGCTCCGACGGAGAGCTGTACCGTGAAGCTGTTCACCACCGTGCCGTCCGCGACCTTCACGTAGTTGCAGTAGGCCGTGCTGTCCGTCTCGTCCATCAGGAGCGAGAAGACGTCCACCCGCCGCAGGGTGGTGCTTACGATGACCGATTTGCTTTCATAGTTCTCCAGCAGCATCAGGCGGTTTTTGAAGTGTGCCGCCGCCTCGAAGTTCAGCTCCGCCGCGGCCTCCGTCATCTGCCGGTGCAGGAACTCGCGTGTGGAGCGCAGGTCGCCCCGCAGCGTCTTCTTTATTCGTTCGATGCCTGCGGCGTAATCCTCGGCGCTCTGCCGGCCGGCGCACGGCCCCTTGCAGTTGCCGATGTGGTACTCCAGGCATACGCCGTATTTGCCCCGGGCTATCGCTTCGGGCGAGAGGTTCAGGGAACAGGTGCGGAGCTGGTAGATGCCGTGAATGAGGTCGAGCATGTTTTTCTGCACCATCACCGAAGAGTAAGGACCGAAATACTGCGAACCGTCCCGCACCAGCCTCCGGGTGGACATCACACGGGGGAAGGGCTCGTTGCGCACCACTATCCAGGGATAGGTCTTGTCGTCCTTGAGCATCGTGTTGTAGCGCGGCTGCAGGGTCTTGATAAGCGAGTTTTCGAGCAGCAGCGCATCCTGTTCCGTGGGAACGTCGATGTGCCGCAGGGCGGCTATCTGCCGTACCATCATCCGGATTTTCGGAGCGTGTTCGCGCGACTCCATGAAGTAGGACGAAACGCGCTTCTTCAGATTCTTGGCCTTGCCGACATAAATTATCTCTCCGGCACGGTTGAGGAATTGATAGACGCCGGGAGTAGAGGGGAGCAGGGCAACCTGTTCCTTTACGGATAACGTGTGCTGTTCGTGGTCGGCCATAATAAAAAAGACGATATTGCATACAAAGATATGACCAATCTTCGTTTTATAAACGTGAGGGCTTTCCGGATATTTTGCGGAAGGGAAGTGCCGGCTGCTGTGGCTGCCGGGAAACGGGTGTTAAATCGCCGCGCTTTTGTGGTATTGCTTTCGGGTTTGCATCAAAAAATCCGGATGTGTTCCAAATGTATCGTTCCGCTGCCGGGAAAGGGAGATAAAAACAGCGCTTATGTTTTATAAAAATTCATAAAAGATGAATATGCGTATTTTTCAACACGGGTATATCTAATATGGATTTAATCATTATTTTTGGGAGCTTAAATTGGGAAGCAACCTTTATTTGTTAATTGTTCACAAGAACCTGTAAACTGTAAAAACATGAAAAAGAATCTATTTTTAGGAGGTATCCTCGCATTCTGTGCGGCAGCCGTACTGACAGGCTGTACTACCGGAACGGAAGAGACTCTTCAGTACGTCAATCTGAGCCAGGTGTCGTGCTCGTTCCTGGGCGAAGGGAATCAGCCGCTGGTCATCGAGGTGAAAGCCTCCCCGGCCACGTGGGAAGCCACTCCCGGGGCAACGTGGGTAAAGGTGGAGCGCACGGACGACCGGACGCTCACCGTGACCGTCGATGACAACGACACCGGTGCCGAACGCAGCACCACCATCGCCATCGTAGCCGACCAGGCTTCGCAGGAGATACGCGTGAACCAGCTCGCCAAGGACAACGAATTCGCCCGTTTCCGCAAGCTGGACACCTTCCAGATGGGGGCTGCCATGTCGCCCAGCGGCAAGTATGCCGGCGGTTTCACCGCTTCCATCGCACCGGACGACTCTTTCCAGTACTCCCCGACCATCGTGGACCTGGAGACCGGCGAAGTCTATGAATTCGGTCCCTATCCGGAATCGCTCTATTACCTGACCCAAACCATGGCCATCACCGACCAGGGTCTGCTCTTCATCAGCGACGGGTCGAACGGCGGCCAGATAGCCATCGACCTCACCGGCAATATCTTCATTCCGGAGGCACCGGCCGGCTTCACCAGTAAACCCGACATCCAGGGTACTTCGGCCGACGGCAAATATTGGGTAGGTTACGGCATGAAAGGCAAAGTAGGGGAGGAGCCTGCACCGTGCAAGGCGCTGCTGTGGACGGACGGCGTTCCGGCCGAACTTCCCTGGCCCGACCTCAACTACCGTAACGAAGAGGTGTGGTACGGCGGCATGGCCCGCGGCATCTCCGCAAACGGCGAAATCATCTACGGTACCTCGTGGGAGAACTGGGACTTCGGCATGCTCTACTGGGTAAACAACGGTGCGAATACCGAAAAACCGAAATGGGTCGGCGAAGACGTGCGCGAAGTATGGGAAGAGACCATGAAGAACAGCGACGGTACCGAATATACGACGCATCTGGTAAACGGTCTCATCTGCCAGGCACAGCTTACCAAAATCAGCCCCAACGGCAAATGGATTGCCAGCTCGTACCGCACTGAAACACCTGCAGAAGACCGGCTTTCGATAGTCACGACGCAGACGGCCGCCTTCTACAACACCGAGACTGAGACGACGACTATCGTCAGCGACTACGGCGAATCGGTCGGCGTACACGTGACCGACGACGGTATCGGCTTTATCGGCATCGGTACGCTGGGCATCTCGTCGGGTGCGGTGTACGACCTGAATACGGGAACCGACCTGGGCAGCACGCAGGACTGGGTATATGACAACTACGGCATCATCATCCCAGCCGGTTACATCAACTACGTTTCCGCAGACGGCCGGTTCGTGCTCGGCACCAAGGCCGAATCTTCGGCAGGTGGGGTAAACTTCATCAACTGGTACATCGCTCCCCCCGTAGCAAAGTAACATACCTATCGGATAACCGCCGGCCTTTCCCAGGCCGGCACCAAAAATCGAAGGCAACCGACCGCTCGCGGCCGGTTGCTCTTTTTATGGCCATCCATGCCGCAACCGCCAATCCCTTCTATTTCTCTATTCCACTTTCTCCCCCGACACTTCACTTTTCCGACCTCCGATACCCGGCCTCCGATACCCGGCCTCCGATACCCGGCCTCCCGGCCTGACCCGCCTTCCGGCCAAGGAAGACCGGAAAGGGAAATCGTCCTTCATTTTGTGATATTCATAGCAATGACGCAGAAATACGTGAATTTCACAACAACTATATATATTATTGACTTATTTATATATAATTATTATGTTTGTCCGAAATGGACGACGGTCTGCCCAACGACCGCCGCCGAAACGATTAAATTAACCAATTAACTGACAAGCCATGAAAAGAATCTTATCAGGCAGTATCGCAGCTGCGATGTTCTTGTTATCCTCCCTGTCGGGATGCGTGAAAACGGAAGAGACATTCCATTACGTAAAACTCAGCCAGGTGGCCTGCTCGTTCGACGGTGACGGCAACACCCCGCTGGCCATTACCGTCGAAACTTCGCCCGCAGCATACGAAATCACCCCCGGCGACACTTGGGTGAAAGCGGAAAAGAGCGAAGAGGACAACACTCTCATCCTGACGGTAGCGGACAACGACACCGGTGCCGAAAGGAGCACGGTCATCATCGTCACGGCCGGAAGCGCCTCCCGGGAAATCACCGTACAGCAGCTCACCCGCGACAACCGGATTGCACGCTACCGCAAACTGGATACGTTCTCGTCAATGGGCGGTGCCATGTCGCCCAGCGGCAAATACGTGGGCGGGTTCTCAGAGCAAGTAGACGAAAACGGCATGTGGTACTTCACGCCCATCATCATCGACACGGAAACAGGCGAGAAGCATGAGTTCGGTCCTTATCCGCAGTCGCTGTATGCTTTATCCCAGGCGAACGCCATCACCGACCAGGGACTGCTCTTCATCAGCGACGGCTACAACGGCGGCCAGATAGCCATCGACCTTACCGGCAATATCTTCATTCCGGAGTCTCCGGCAGGTTTCAGAGGCAAGCCGGAGATACAGGCTACTTCGGCCGACGGCAAATATTGGGTGGGCTTTGCCATGAAAGGCAAAGTGTTCGAAGACCCCGCACCGTGCAAGGCGCTGCTGTGGACAGACGGCGTGCCGCATGAACTCCCCTGGCCGGAACTCAACTACCGTGACGAAGAGGTGTGGTACGGCGGTATGGCCCGCGGTATCTCCGCCGACGGCAGTATCATCTACGGCACTTCGTGGGAGAACTCCGATTTCGGCATGCTTTACTGGATTAACAACGGTGAGAATACCGCCAAACCCGAGTGGGTAGGCAAGGACGTCAGGGAAGTGACTCCGGTTGTCATGAAGATGAGCGATGGTACGGAGTACGATTACCATATTGTGAACGGTATGATATGTACGGCCAATCTGACCAACATCAGTGCTACGGGAAAATGGATTGCCGGTTCCTATCGGACTGAAACACCCGCCGATGACAGGATTTCAGTTATTACGACGCAGACGGCCGCCTTCTACAATACCGAGACCGAAACGACCGTCATCGTTGAGGATTACGGTGAATCCACCGGCGTGCATGCGACCGACGACGGCATCGCTTTCATTGGAGTGGGCTCGCTGGGTATCTCTTCGGGCAAAGTGTACGACCTGAATACGGGAACCGACCTGGGCAGCACGCAGGAATGGGTGTACGACAACTACGGTATCGTCATTCCGGCCGGCTATATCAACCATGTATCCGCCGACGGCCGGTTCGTGCTCGGCACCAAGGCCGAATCTTCGGCAATGGGCGTCGCTTTCATCAATTGGTACATTGCCCCGCCCATTGTCAAATAAGCGGAGGAACATAGGCGAGTGTAATTTTGCGAAGAACATTCGCCATACGATGAAAGAGCCGAGGTCCGAAAACCTCGGCTCTTTTTATATATACTGCCGCATCGGGATACCGTTGCCGGGACTCTGGTTTCGTACAGGCCGGTCATCCGTTTCCGAAAAATCGTTCGTCGAAATTCACGAGGTAGACCTGCTCGCTCGCACGGGTAAGGGCGGTGTAGAGCCAGCGCATGAGGTCGCGGCTCATGGGTTCGTCGCCGAAGAGCATCCGGTCGATGAAGACGGCCTTCCACTCTCCGCCCTGTGCCTTGTGGGCCGTGACGGCGTAGGCAAATTTCACCTGTACGGCATTGAAGTGGGGGTTCTCGCGCACCTCCTTGTAGCGTTTGGCTTTGCTCCTGATGTGTTCGTAGTCTTCGCTGACGGCGTAAAAGAGCGCATTGCCCTGTTCGTGCGTCAGCGCGGGGGCTTCGGAGGCGAGGGTGTCGAGCAGGATTTTGCACTCGATTTCGTAGTCGTCGTAGTCGGGAAAGCTGAGCCGGGCCTCGGCAAAGCGGAAGCCGTAGAACTCTTCGAAACGCCGCAGTTTGACCAGTCGGGCCGTGTCGCCGTTGGCCATGAAATCCATATGCGGCTCCTCCTCCCGCTCCGTAAAGTAGTAGTTGTTCTTCACCACCATCAGCATGTCGCCCGACTCTATCTCCTCCTCGGCGAAGAGCACATGGCGCCGGATGCCTTCGTTAAAACGGTTGGCCCGCCGGTTGGAACGGGTGATGACGATGGTCTCTTCACGTCCGTAGCGGGAATAGCACTCCTCCACCTTTTCGAGGAACTCCCCGCCGTCTATCGCCCGGAAGTCGGGATAGGACATCTCGAAGAGGGGAGGCTCCGTGATGCCCGCCTCCAGCATGCACCGCACCATGGTGGCGTTGAACAGGATGCCCGAATCGTCGCTCTGGCGCATCACTTCGTCCAGCGTGCCGTACTCCACCGCACCGTATGCTGCCATGAAATCGGGGTCGAGCGCCGGACTGCGGTCGTGTCCTACCGGCGGCAGCTGGGCATCGTCGCCCACGAAGAGGATGCGGCAGCGTGTACCCTGCCGGACATATCGGAAGAGGTCGTCGAGCAGCGAGCCGCTTCCGAAGGGAGAGCCCGCATCGGCGGAGGCGGAGAGCATGGAGGCTTCGTCGACGATGAAACAGGCGTCCTTTTCGCGGTTGAAGTCGAGCGAGAACCCCGGTTCGGGGTCTGCTGAACTTTTTTGCCGGTAGATTTTCTTGTGTATCGTGGAGGCGCCGAGTCCCGTATGGCGCGCCATGACTTTCGCCGCCCGTCCGGTAGGGGCGAGCATTACGGGTTTTATCCTCAACTTTTTAAGTGTCGCCACGAACGCCGCAATGATGGACGTCTTGCCCGTTCCAGCATATCCGTTGAGGATGAAGATGCGTTCGGTATCGGCATCGGAAAGCCATGAGGCCAGTGCCTCGATGATTTTTTTTTGTCCAAGTGTTGGCGCAAATGCAAAATTCGCGTAAATTTGAGACGCGATATGTTCGTTTAACATTGCGAAATATTAGCTTGTAATCCTGTTTTTACTGCCTTACGCGTTACAAACTTAAAAATTAAAAATATAGAGATGAAAAAAGTTATCCAGATTGTGCTCGCTGTTGTGATAGTGTTCCTCGCTTTCGTGGTATATCGCCAGCTGACGATTCCGCTCAAGTTCCAGAAGGAGGTGGAAACGAGGTCTGCGGCCGTAATCGACCGCATCAAGGATATCCGTACCGCCGAAAGGGCCTATAAACAGGTGAATCAGGTCTATACCGGCAATTTCGACAGCCTCATCAATTTCGTGCTGAACGACTCCATGGTTTATGAGAAGGCTTTCGGTTCGGCGGACGACTCGGTGGCCGTAGCCCGCGGGCTTGTCAGCAGGGAGACTTTCAAGGTGGCTGTCATAGATACCATTTTCGGCTCGAAGCAGATGACGCCCGAAAAGGTGGAGATGATTCGGTACATTCCCTATACCGACGGCATGGAGTTCATCCTCGAAGCCGGTCAGTTGAAGACCGAATCGGGCGTGACGGTACAGGTGTTCGAGTGCCGCGCTCCTTACAAGGCATTCCTTGCCGACCTCAACCGACAGGAGCTCATCAACCTGATAGACGAAAGGGAGAATACCTTCAACGACTATCCGGGCATCAAGGTGGGTTCGATGACCAGTGCGACCAACGATGCGGGTAACTGGGAATAGTACCCGTCCGGTGCAAAAGATATTGTCCATTCGGCTCCGGCAGGGTGGACTTTCTTTTTATGCTTCGGACGGCGACGGTGCGGGGACGGTCTCGATGGAGGCGTATTTCGCCCCCGGGGGGAGCCGGCGCGAACAGATGACAGCGGCGTTCGACGCATTTGCGGAGAAGAGCGGTATCGATACATATGATAGGGTGCGGCTTTTTGCCGATACGGCCGATACCGTTTTCGTTCCGGATGCGGTGGTCGGTGATGCCGTGCCGGCGGAGTGGCTCGCCCGGATGGGGGTGCATCTTTCACCGGACATGAAGGCTGTCCGGACGGAGGCGTATGGGGGCGTCTGTGCCCTATTTCCGGTCGATGCGGGTGTCGCATCGTGGTTGGCGGACAGGCTCGGTCATCGGGCGGCGTGGTACTCCCCGCTTCACGAGAGCATGGCGGCTTTCCGCCGGACGGAGGCTTCGGGC
>ERZ827168.3248-NODE-3248-length-16944-cov-3.020368_pt1 | contig 16944 bp, 9 predicted proteins | sample MGYA00519868_ERZ827168 | MGnify/ENA primary metagenome ERZ827168 (study PRJEB31778, sample SAMEA3449271) | human gut metagenome | biome: human gut; feature: human-associated habitat; material: faeces | place: United Kingdom | collected 2010/2012 ...
TCAGACTGAAAAACGTAGTCACGGGTTTTCTGTACGGCGGGGATGGGGACAACTGACCCCCGCCATCCTGAAAAAAGGGTGTGTGGCCCTGTCCATGCAGCTACACACTGGATTTGACTATTTTATGGGCCTACCACTGGACGATCTGAACGAGATCGCAGAAACGGTAAAAAACGTTGCCGAGGAGGTGGCCGGGTATGGCGGCAAAAAGTAAGACCTACGAACTGGCGGTGAAAATTGCCGGCAAGTATGACAGTTCCATGAAAAAAGCCTGCCTGGACGCGGCTTTCGCAGCAAAGCTGACCTTTGCACTGGATGCGAAGGAGACAAAGAAGTTTCTCTTCGCCATGGTCTGCGAAACAGACGCAGGCCGGGCAGTGGACGCCTTTCGCGCCGTCCGGAAAGACAGTTACCCGGAGATACAGCGCAGATATATGGAAGTGGCAAGGCGCATGCTGGCGGAGTGCGACATGACGGAGACGGAGCTCCAGCTCGAACGCGCCGTTTTGCCGCATTTGATTTATCGTCTTGCACAGACGCCCGTGGACCGTGCGGCCCCCTGCGATAAAACGCAGGCCGATTTGTGGAAATACGGCGTGTCGGGCGACGACCCCATTCTGCTCGTGCGCGTTTACGAGGTGGAGGACGTGCCCAAAATCATGGCTCCGTCCCCTTCCTGCAGGGCGCCCAGGGACACCAGGGACGTGAAGCCGTCCAGCACGCCGGTGGCGATGGTCGCCTCCCGGGCCGCAGGCTGCACGCCCTGCGCGAGCGGGTGACCGACGCGGAGGTCGCGGGCAAGATCGCGGAGTTCCGCGCGGCTTTCGAGGTGTCGCCCGAATGCGAGCAGGCGGAGCTGGAGCGTGCGGCGCGCACGTCGGTGGCCCTCGACCGCTTGGTGGCGGCGCACGGGCTGGGGGCGATGGCCTATTATTACGAGGGTGCTCCGGGCAACGACTACGAGCGGATCGTCACCTCCGTGATCGCCGGCAATACGCTGCTCACCGGACGGGGAATCCCCGTGGCGGGCGAGTGCGAGGTGAAGAACGCGCAGGCGATGAAGATCCTCTCGCTGCTGGGTGCGGGCGGCTCCTTTTCGGAGTTCTACGCATTGGATTTCGACGACGACATCGTGATGCTGGGGCACGACGGCCCGGCCCATTTCGCCATCGCCGAAGGGGCGGTGGGGCTGGTTCCGCTGCCGCTCTACCACGGCAAGCCCGGCAAGGGGCTCTCGATCCAGATGAGCGTCAAGCACGGCCCCGTGACGCTGCTGTCGGTCTGCGAGGGGCGCGACGGGGTCTATCTGCTCATGGCCGAGGGCGAGTCGGTGGAGGGGCCGACGCTGCGCATCGGCAATACCAACAGCCGCTACCGCTTCGCCTGCGGGGCGCGCCGCTTCATCGAGGAGTGGAGCCTGGCCGGCCCGTCGCACCACTGTGCGATCGGTACGGGGCATGTGGGCGACACGCTGCGCAAGGTGGCCTTCCTGCTGGATATTCCGCTTGTCGAGATCAAATAAAACATTTCTAATGAACCGATTCGAAGCTTTGATGCGCCGCGCGGCCCTGGTGCTCGCGCTGTTGCTGACGACCGCCTGCGGAGGCGGTGAAGAGGAACCCCGGACGCCTCCTGCGGAGCCGCCCAGGGAGATCGAGGTCGATGCGTCGAGTACGCTCTACGGATTCGTGGGCGACACGGCGGGGAATCCTGTCGAGGGCGTGGTCGTAAGCGACGGCTTCCAGTGCGTGGCCACCGATGCCGGGGGCGTCTACGAGATGAAGCGCGACGCGGCGGCGGAATACGTCTGCTATTCGGTGCCCGCGGAGTTCAAGATCCGCACGGGACACGACGGCTATCCCGATTTCTACGTGCGGCTCGATACCTCGCAGCAGAAGATCCGTCAGGATTTCACGCTCGAACGCCTCGCGGGCGTCGAGCGCAACTTCCGCCTGATCTGCATCGGCGATCCCCAGCCCGCCAAGGCCGAGGAGGCGACGCGGTTCGAACGCGAGGCGATGGTCGACGTGCGCCGCACGGCGACGGCTTCGGCGGTGCCCTGCTACGGCGTGGCGCTGGGCGACATCACGGGCGAGAAACCCGACCTGCTCGCGGGCGTGCGCCGTTCGCTGGGGACGGCGGGCATTCCGGTCTTCGCGCTGCCGGGCAACCACGACAAATACAAGGTGGACGACGCCACGCCGCGCGACGCCTCCTATTTCCGCTACACGATGGGGCCGGTGGACTACTCGTTCAACCGCGGCGACGTGCACGTGGTCTGCATGGACGACGTGATCTACACCTCGGGCACGGAGTACACCAACGGCTTTACGGACGCCCAGCTGGCCTGGCTGCGCGCCGACCTGAGTTTCGTGCCGAAGCAGAAGATGGTCATCCTCTGCTACCATATCCCGCTGCGCAGCGGTACGGCACGCAACATGGCGGCCGTCAAGGCGCTGCTTTCGGAGTACGCCGAGGCGCATCTCATGGCGGCGCACACCCACTACAACGAGAATTTCATTAATACCGACGCGGACGGAGGACTCTACGAGCATATCCACGGCGCACCCTGCGGGGTGTTCTGGCACTCGGCGCTCAACGGCGACGGCACGCCCAACGGCTATGCGGTCTACGACGTGGAGGGAGCGGCGATCACCGACTGGCGCTACAAATCCAGCCTGCACGACGAGTCGTTCCAGATCCGTCTGCATCGCGGCGGCGACACCCACAGCGGCTTCACCTATCCCTATACGCCGAAGACGGTGATCGCCAACGTCTGGAACGCCGATCCCGAATGGCGGGTTACGCTCTGCGAGAACGGCGTGGAGACCAAGGCGATGACGCTGGTGACGACCTACACCGACGCGTGGTCGGTGGGGTACCATGTGGGCGTGCTGGGGCGCGGCGACAACTACAAGTCGCCCTGCAAGCACATGTACGTGGCTGAGCCGAACGACGTCAGGGCCGCATTGAAGGTGGTGGCCGTCGACCGCTGGGGCAACCGCTACGAGCAGTCGGAGTTCACGGCGCCCGACGACTTCACGGATGCCAGGTCGCCCGTGTATTGATGCCGGCCGGAGGCTCCGTGCGTGCGGAGCGGCGACGATGCGAGGAAACGAAAGACAGGAGAACGGGGATCGGAAAAAACTGTTCGAATGTTAATGAATACCTAAAATTACGACAATGTTACTCAAACTGAGAGGAATGTGCGCTGTCCTGTTGGCGGCGCTGGCATCGTTTCGCAGCGCGTGACGATCAAGGCGCTGCACAACACCGGTGTCGAGCGCACCGCCGAACTGCACATTACGGGCGCCGGTTTCGACCGCAAGGTGACCGTCGTGCAGGAAGACGGCCAGGTACGCATCGACGGCGTGGAGCTGGAAGGCGACATGGCCAAAGACGAACCGGTCGAGAAGACCTACATCGCCGTGAACTATTCGCGTGCGGTGGGAGGCGAGAAGCTGACCGTCACGCCGACGCTGTCGGGCGAGGGCTCGGACGGCCTGTCGGTGGCTGCGGGCGAGGTGACGCTCGACGCGGGCAGCGGCGTGGCGCGCATGGCCGTGACGGGTACGCCCACGACCTTCGGCGAGGTGCTCTTCAAGGTCGCCGTCGAACTCGGCGACAAGAGCTTCGGCCCCTACGAGGTGAAGAGCGAAACGGCCAACCGCATGGCGGCGCCGACGGGACTCTACGTCTTCCGTGCCGATTCGCACGAGATCATCATGGAGTGGGACAACGACCACAGCACCGTACGCACCAGAAAGTGGGCATGGCAGCTGCTGGATTCCGATGCGGACGACGCCGGGGTGGTGCGCGAGTTCACCTACGAGGTGAACAGCAACGACGACAAGAATCCGAAGTATGTTTACAACCGTTTCATCATCGGGGCGCTCGATCCCGGAACGACCTACTATTTCCGCGTGAAGCGCTGCCCGTCCGAGGGGGTTGCCGACGATGCGGGCAAGATCGACTCGAAGTGGACGGAGCTGTGTCCCGTGACGACGAAGGCTGAACCGGAGGTGCCGGCCGACGCCGTACTCTTCCAGGATTTCCGCTATCTGGCTTACGGCGGCAACAACGTCTATACGGCGTTTGCAGGCGGTGTGAACGACAATCCGACAGGCAAGGCGCTCGATCAGATCTTCGTGCCCTATGAGAAATACTGCAATGCCAACTCGGCGGCGGCCAACCTCTGGACGACCCACAGCGCGGCCTACCGCTCGGCGGTCGGTCTGGACGGCTGGGTAGGCGGCAACAATGCGGCCGGACACACGGGCAACAATTCGGTCTACGGCGCTACGGGGATGCTCAAACTGGGTACCGGATCGGCCGTCGGCTGGATTCAGACGCCGGCGCCGGAAAAACTGACGGGGGCGACCGACATCACCGTGAGTTTCGACGCCTGCTGCTGGTGGGAGGATCCTTCGTCGAGCGCGAAGAGCGACAATCCCGAAATCAAGGTGATCGTCGTGGGCCCGGGTACGATCGACGGCCAGAAGGAGGCGAAGGTACAGATCAGCGAGAAACGGGAGATGAAGCCCTGTACGGTGAACGTCGCAGGCGCGACGGCCGAGACGCACATCGAGTTCAGTGCGGTCTTCGCCAAGGAGAACGGGCTTACCAACCGCTGGTTCCTCGACAACGTCCTGATCGTTCCGGCCGAGTGATTCGCGCCGGAGTTTCGGAATCCGGCACGATGGTAAGAGAGGGGTGCGGCCCGCAGAAGCCGCGCCTCTCTTTATTTTGGTAGCTATATACGGCTTCGCACCCCGTCGGATTTCCGATCCGATGCACCCGACCGGCCGTCGGAGCGTTCGCGGCGGAGCCGCGTTTGCAGATTGGACCCACCCCCAAACCCCCGCCTCGGCGGGGGCTTCGGGCAAGGCCCGCTCGGGTCGTCGGGCTTCGGAGGAGCGGCGGTGCAAAATGGGATATTGTCGCCTGATTCTATCGATTGTCCCGGGAGAGTCATTTTTTGAAATCTATAAATCAAAATGCGTAACGACGCCGTTTCCGAACATTCTATATTTGTGTACAATTATGTAACAAAAAGCCGTCAGACCTCCTTTTTCCGTGCCGCCGGACAGTTCGCGCGGCCGCTGCGAGAAGCGGAAACGGACAGCAGGGAGCCGAAACGGCCGCCGACACCAGCCGATCCCTATCTCCGATAGATGTAAACAAACTTAAAACTATGAATCATGGATGAACTTAGACCAGTAACGAACCGGTCGAAAGCCTTCGGCTCTCGGCTCGGACTGTTTTGTCTGGCCTGCCTGTCGGCCGGCCTGGCATTGATTTCCCCCCCCCTCGCCTTTGCGGCGCGGCCGGCTGACGAATTGTTGGATATCCGGGGCGTCGTCGTAGATACGAAAGACCCTCCCACGCCGCTGGTGGGCGTGACGGTGCTCGTGCAGGGAACGGTTCGCGGAACGACGACCGACGCCGAAGGATTCTTCTCGATCAAGGCCAAACACGGCGACGTGCTCACCTTTTCGTTTATCGGGTACACGGGCAAAGAGTATCGGGTGAACAAAAGCGTGGCCAACCTTTCGATCGCAATGGAGGAGGAATTGACCAGTATCGACCAGGTCGTGGTGACGGGTATGACTTCGCAGCAGCGCAAGCATATCGCCGCTTCGGTCGGCGCGGTGGCGCCCTCCAATTTCGAAAACAAGCCCATCACCCGTCTGTCGCAGGCCTTGCAGGGCGGAACGACGGGTATCCTGGTGACTCAGAGTTCGGGCCTTCCGGGCGGTGACGGTGCGACGATCAAGATCCGCGGCGTGGCGTCGCTTCTGGGTTCCGACCCGCTGGTGCTGGTCGACGGCTTCGAGTTCGACATGGACAAGCTCGATCCCTCGACCGTCGAGTCGGTGTCGATCCTCAAAGACGCCGCCGCTGCGTCGATCTACGGCGCCAAAGCCGGTAACGGCGTTATCCTCATCACGACCAAACGCGGTTCGGCCGGCAAGGTTTCGGTGTCGTACAACGGTTATTTCGGTATTCAGCAGCCGATCTACCTGCCCGACTTCGTCGACGGAGCCACCTACATGGAGTATATCAACGAGGCCAACCGCAATACCACGGGCGTGGACAAGTATACCCCCGAACAGATTCGGATCACGCGCGAGGGGAGCGACCCGATCCACTATCCCAGCACCGACTGGATGAAGGAGACGATGCGCGAGACGGCCCCGATCCACGAGCACAACTTCACCGTGTCGGGCGGTAACACCACCGCGCGCTTCGCCCTGTCGGCGCAGTATCTCAATCAGGACGGTATGTACAAGGTGATGGACAACGGATTCGAACGTCTGACGGTGCGTGCCAACACGACGGTGAACCTCAACAAGGACATCATGATGTTCGTCGACATGTTCGTCGGCCGCGATACGCAGCGTCAGCCCGAGACGATGAACAAGACCATTCTGGACTACATCTATCTCGCGCCGCCGACGCTCGTCTCGAAATATCCCCGCAAGGAGGGACAGAAGCCCGGATACGACTACTACGGCGTCTATTTCGAGTGGATGAACCCGCTGGCCAACCTCGAACGCGGTACGCAGGTGGAGAGCGTGCGCGACTACGTGACGATCAACGCCCGCCCCACGTGGCATATCATTCCCGGCCTGACGCTCAAAGGACAGGTGGGCTACCGCATCGCATCGGGCATGGACAAGAAGGACCGCAACGCCTACGTCTTCCTCGACTACTTCTCCGGCAACGAGTCGGGAACGTTCGGCGCCGTGAAGTCGGCCACCTATACCACGCGCACGAGCTACTGGATGGTCGGCGCGACGCTCGACTGGACGAAGGAGTTCGGCGACCACCGCATCAACATTCTGGGCGGATGGAACGAAGAGGTCGACCGCCGCAACGGCTGGGACGACGTGGCGCTGCTCTCGTTCTTCGGAAAGGCCTATTACAGCTACAAGGACAAGTATCTGGCCGAGGTCGGCATTCGCCGCGACGGTTCGTCGCTCTTCGGCGACGGGCACAAGTGGGGCAACTTCCCTTCGGTGGCCGTGGGCTGGAACGTCAACCGCGAACCGTGGATGCAGAACGCCCGGTTCATTGACAACTTCAAGATCCGCGCCTCCTACGGTATGCTGGGCAACAACAACGTGGCGCTCTACCGCTATCAGACCATTATCGACAACTCGGGTAACGAAATCGTCAACGGCAACCCCGACTTGACGTGGGAGAAGGTGAAGATTCTCGACGCGGGCGTCGACCTGAGCCTCTTCGGGCAGAAGCTCGAAGTGACCTTCGACTGGTTCCGCAAGGTGACCGACGACATGATCGTCAACGTGCCTTCGACGCCCAGCTCGGGGCTGCTGGCCGCACCGATGAACGTCGGAAAGGCCGAGGTGAAGGGTTACGAGATCGGCGTGGGCTTCAACCACTCCTTTACGAAGGACATCGATTTCAGCATCAATCTGGGTTACTCCTACAACAAGTCGAAGTGGCTCGAAATCACCAACGACGAGCTTATCAACGGCAATACGATCTATCGCAAGGGACACGCCATCAAGGAGTACTACGGCTATCAGGCCGATCACCTGCTCACGCAGGACGACCTCGATTTCCGCGTGCCGATCATCGGCGGCTACGACGGCGCGACGACCGCGCAGCTGCCCGGCGACATCCGCTACGTGGATACCAACGGCGACAAGGTGATTACGACCGACGACCGCGTGCCGCTGGGCGACCAGGACCCGCACAGCGTCTACTACGGCAACCTCTCGTTCCGCTGGAAGAACCTCGACTTCGACATGCAGGTCAACGGCGTGGGATACGTGCCGATCTTCTATCAGGGGTTGATCTCGAACCCGCTCGATCCGGAGTACGGCGGTACGCCCCAGCGCTGGCACCTCGACCACTGGAAGGCCGAGAATCCCGACCGCAACGCCAAACTGCCGCGCGTGACGACCGATCCGGGCAACAATGCGCTGCTGTCGACCTTCTGGAAGGAGAACGGCGCCTTCGTCCGTATCAAGTACATGCAGCTGGGCTACAACTTCAAGGCGCTGGCCAAGAAGATCCATGCCGGTAACTTCCGTGTTTACGTGAACGTGCAGAATCCCTTCACCTTCACCAAGGTCGAGTTGATCGACCCCGAGACGAAGGGCACGCACACCACCTACCCGATGTTCAAGACCTATTCCGTCGGTCTGAATGTGAATTTCTAACCGGTAACACCTAAACAGTAGACAATTATGAACTATATCGATCATATCAAAGGATACCTCTCCCGCGCAGCGCTCCTGCTGCTGCTGGCCGGCGGTGCGCTGATGGCCGGATGCGAGGATTTTCTGGTGCGCGACGTGCCCAACCAGACGACCGACGAGGAGTGGTGGCAGAACAAGGGGCAGCTCAACACGGCGCTCAACAACCTCTACAAGCCCATGCCGTCGGGCACCATCACCTATGTCAACCACGATGTCAAGCAGTCGCAGGCGAGCGGCTATCCCAATGCCCGCGTGGAGATGGAGGCACTGACAGACAACGGAGTCGGCTCGGCCAACTATGTCTCCTACAACGCCTTTACGGCGGGAATTACATCGTCGAGCGAAGATGTCTGCAACAAGATATGGAACATGAAATGGACGGTGATACGCCGTTGCTGCCGCTTCATGGAGCACTACCAGCAGGCGACGGTGGCCCCCGACGCGGCGCCGCACGAAGGCATCCAGACCGTCGACCGTTTCGCCGCCGAGGCGCGTGCGCTCAGGGCGTTCTACCATTTGGAGCTCTTCCTCTTCTTCGGCGATATTCCGCTCGTCGACCACTCGACGCTGCCGACCGAGCAGTTCCTCGTGCGCCGTCCGCAGCAGGAGGTCGTCGACTGGATCGCCGGCGAGTTGGAGGGTGCGTCGCACAACCTGCCGGTCGTGCCGCAGACCAAGTCGGAGCGCTGGCGCTGGACGAAGGGCGCCTGCTATGCGTGGATGTCCTACCTCTATCTCTATGTCGGCGACTGGGCCAATGCCAAGAAGTGGGCCGAGGAGGTAGTCAAGCTGGGAATTTACGACCTCTATCGCAGCACGGCCGATCCGGCCGACAGCTTCCGCCGGCAGTTCATTCACGAGGCCTACAACAACGACACGAAGGAGTCGATCCTCACCACCGAGCTGGGTATGCGTCAGGTGCAGCGCCGTCTGGCTCCGCCCGACGGCGGTAACGGCCAGACCGGTCTGTCGCCCACGGCGTCGCTCGTCGACGAGTTCGAGTTGCTCGACGGCCGCACGCTCGACGAACTGCCCGCCGACGAGAAACGGGCCTACCAGCTCGACCCGCAGCCCGAAAAGCGCGATCCGCGTCTGGGCATGTCGATCATCTTCCCCACCGAGACCTTCCTCGGCTATACGGCCCATCCGTGGGAGCCTTCGCACAAGGACGCCATCGGCAAGGAGGGTTCGACGAAGACCGGTTACTGGATCAAGAAGTGGGCGAACGAAACCGACCGCACCAATTACAGCAGTACGGACGGCGGCAAGCTCGACTTCCAGAACATGCGCTATGCGGTGGTGCTGCTCAACTACGTCGAAGCTGCCATCGAGCTGAACCAGCTGAGCGATCCGAATATCTACGACTATCTCGACGACATCCGCGACCGTGCGGGAATGCCGCCCGTGGATCGAACGAAGTACGCTACGCAGACGAAGCTGCGCGAACTGGTACGCCGCGAGCGCCGTGTGGAACTGGCCTTCGAGGGACACCGTCTGTTCGATATCCGCCGCTGGCGGATCGCCGAGCAGGTGATGAACGGCGAGGTCTACGGCGCGACGCCTCCGGGTGCCGACGACCGCTACCTGGCCCAGACGCGCGTCTTCAACCCCAACCGCGACTACCTGTGGCCCATTCCGGTCGGTGAGATGAACACTAACACGGCGATGGAGCAGAATCCCGGGTATTGATCGCCCGCGGATACCGACGAAAAACTCTCCGCCGGCCGGTGAAGGCGGCGGAGAGTTTACAGCCGGCAGAGAGAACAAACCTACCATTAATCTGACTTGTTATGCAACCGATGAAACGAACATTACGGAGCGCGGTATGGCCCCTTTTGGGGCTGTTGACCGTCGCCTGCGCTGCGCCGGACGGGCGCAACCTTCCGGCTGCGGAAGATTTCGAGAGCCTGAGCGCGCAGTTCGCGGCACCTTCCAAGGAGTACGGCTCGGCGCCGCTCTTCGTCTGGAACAAGGTCGTGACGTCCGAATGGATCGACGAAGCGATGGCCGACCTCAAAGACAAGGGCTTCGGCGGCGTCTTCGTACACCCCCGTCCGGGCATGGTGACGCAGTATCTCGACGACAACTGGTTCTCGCTCTTCCGCCATACGATGGAGAAGGGCCGCGAACTGGACATGAATGTCTGGATCTACGACGAGAACTCCTATCCGAGCGGTTTCGCAGGCGGCCACGTCAACGAGGCGATGCCCGAGAGCTACGACGAGGGCGTGGCGCTCAAATACCTGCGTGCCGGGGTGCTGCCCGATACGGTCGACCGCTTCTTCTGCTGCCTGCGACGCGAAGGCGACGCCTTCACCGACATTACGGCCGAAGCGGCTTCGCGGCGTGGCGAAAAGGGCGATTACTACCTCTTCTACAAGGCTTACAACCCCACGTCGCCGTGGTACAGCGGCTTCTCGTACGTGGATCTGATGCACGAGGGCGTGGCCGACAAATTCATCGAACTGACGCTCGACGGTTACAAGAAGGTCGTGGGCGAGGAGTTCGGCGGCACCGTTCCGGGCTGGTTCACCGACGAGCCGCAGATCGTGGTGACCGACCGCGAGTCGATCCGCTGGACACCCGACCTGTTCGATGCCTTCCGCGCCCGCTGGGGATACGATCTCGAACCCAATCTGGTCTCGCTCTGGGAGGAGGTCGGTCCGTGGCGGCAGGTGCGGCACAACTACCGCGACGTGCTGATGAATCTCTTCCTGGATCGCTACATCAAGGTCTGCCACGACTATTGCGAGCGCAACAACCTGGTCTTCACCGGCCATTTCTGGGAGCACGGGTGGCCCGACATGGGGCACAACCCCGACAACATGGCCATGTACGCCTGGCAGCAGATGCCGGGCATCGACCTGCTGTACAACAAATTCGATGTCGAATCGCCCAACGCCCACTTCGGCAACGTGCGTTCTGTGAAGGAGGTCAACAGTGCGGCCAACCAGATGGGGCGCGTGCGCAAGCTGAGCGAATCCTACGGCGGCGGTTGGGACATGACGCTGCGCGACTTCAAGCGTCAGGGCGACTGGGAATATGCGCTGGGCGTGAACTTCATGAACCAGCATATCGCACCGCTGAGCATCGCCGGTGCGCGCAAGTACGACTATCCGCCCGCCTTCACGCCCCATTCGCCGTGGTGGGAGTATTACCGCGAGCTGAACCTCCACTTCGCCCGTCTGTCGCTGGCGCTCTCGTCGGGCGGCCAGTACAACGACGTGCTGGTGCTCGAACCCACCACCTCGATCTGGATGTACTACACCTACAACGCGCCGCGCCCGAACCGCTGGCGGACGATGGGCGAGGAGTTCCAGGCCTTCATCACCGCATTGGATCGGCATCAGGTGGAGTTCGATCTGGGGTCGGAGAACATCCTGCTCAACCACGGTTCGGTCAAGGGCGACCGCTTCGTCGTGGGTAAACGCGCCTACGGGACGGTGGTGCTGCCGGCGCAGATGGAGAACGTCGACGCCGCGACGTTCGACCTGCTCGAACGGTTCGCCGCGAAGGGCGGCCGGATCATCGCCTACGGTACGCCGCAGTATGTGGACGGTGCGAGGAGCGCCGAGGCGGAGGCCTTCTTCGCCGATCCGGCGAAGGTGACGCGCGCCGATGCGGGCGAACCGATCGACTACTCGCTCTTCGCCACGCCCGAAATCGCATTCGATGCGCCGGAGGGCAACTACCTCTTCCACCATCGCCGCCGCATGGACGACGGACAGCTGTTGTTCCTCGCCAATTCGAGCCTCACGCGCCCCGTCCGGGGTACGGTGACGCTGCAAGGGCGTCAGGCCGCGCTGCTCGATACCCGCACGGGCGAGATCCGCGGCTACGAGGCGCAGCGCGAGGGCGACCGGCTGACGATCGCCTACGATCTCCATCCGGCCTGCAGCCTGCTGCTCTACGTCTTCGACGAGGAGCGCGAAGGGTTGGCGCCTGCACCTGCGCGGCGCGTGCTGACGGCGGTTCCTGCCGCGGGAGGTCTGACGGCGAAGCCCGACGCGCCCAACGTGATGACGATCGATTTCTGCGATCTGGAACTCGACGGCAAGGTCTATCCGGATCTGAACAGTTACGACGCGGCCAAACTCGCCTACCAGCATCACGGCTTCAAGGCCGGCAATCCGTGGAGCACCTCGGTGCAGTTCCGCGACCATACCGTGCGCCGCGACACCTTCACGATGGGCGGATTCAAGGCGTCGTACCGGTTCACGGTGACGTCCGGTGTCGACCGCAGCCGCTTGCAGGCCGTCGTCGAGCAGCCCGAACTCTACCGCGTGACGCTCAACGGCGTGGAGCTGAAAGCCCTGCCCGACAAGCACTGGATCGATCCCGAAATGCGCTTCATGCCCCTCGGCGATGCCGTGCGCACGGGTGAGAACGTGCTGACGATGGAGTGCTCGCCGATGCGCGTGCTGGCCGAGATCGAACCGATCTACATCTTGGGCGATTTCCGGCTCGAACCGGCTGCCAAAGGGTGGAACATCGTCGCTCCGGGCGATTTCGCCGCCGGCAGCTGGAAGGCGCAGGGCTGGCCCTGCTATCCCGGCAAGGTGACCTATGCGCGGGAGTTCGATGTCGCCGAAAAGGCTCCCTACTACGAAGTGGCGCTGGGCGAGTGGAAGGGTACGGTCTGCGAGGTGCTCGTCAACGGCCGTTCGGCCGGTATCGTCTATGCGGAGCCGTATACGGTCGACGTGACGGAGTGGATCGTGGCAGGCCGCAACCGCGTGGAGGTGAAGGTCGTGGGCAGCAACTACAACCTCATGGGGCCGCTGCACGCCGCGCACTTCAAACGGATCACGCCGGCCTTCTGGCGCGGGGTCAAGGAGTATCCCTCCGGTAAGGACTACGTGCAGCAGGACTACGGTCTGATGGGCGATTTCACCCTCGCGGCGGGTCGTTGACCCCTCTTTCGGACGAATTTGCGACGCGGGACGGCGGAATGCCGTCCCGCTTTTCGTCCGGTTTCGTTTGCGATTGTCGGGCGCTATGTCCGTGAGGAGGGGGATTTTGACATTCGGAAAGGAGGACGGCTCGAAGAAATGTCGGTTTCGTTATGAAATTTTTACGGTTTTATTTTGAAATTTTTCGTTTTATGCGTTCCTTTGTATGCGGAAAATAATCGAAAACGAAAATATCCTATGACAAAGCAATTCGATGTGATTATTATCGGCGGCGGCGCTACGGGTGCGGGTGTGGCCCGCGACTGCTCCCTGCGCGGTATCCGTGCGCTGTTGCTCGAACGCGGCGACATCGCCACGGGTGCGACGGGCCGTAATCACGGTCTGTTGCACAGCGGCGCACGCTATGCCGTGACGGACCGCGAATCGGCCGAGGAGTGCATCAAGGAGAACATGATCCTGCGCCGGATCGCCAGCCATTGCGTCGAGCAGACCGACGGTCTGTTCCTGAGCCTGCCCGAAGACGGGCTGGAATTCCAGGCCAAGTTCGTCGAAGCGTGTCGTGCGGCGGGTATCCGGGCCGACGTGATCGACCCGAAGGAGGCGCTGCGACTCGAACCGTCGGCCAATCCGGCGATGATCGGCGCGGTGCGCGTTCCCGACGGCGCGGTCGATCCGTTCCGGCTGACGGCCGCCAACGTCATCGATGCCAAGGCGCACGGCGCCGAGGTGCTGACCTACCACGAGGTGCTCGACTTCCTGCGCGAACAGAACCGCATCACGGGCGTCAAGGTGCTCGACCGCAAGACGGGCCAGACGGCCGAATACCGCGCGCAGGTGGTGGTCAACGCGGGCGGCATCTGGGGGCACGACATCGCCCGCAAGGCGGGGGTGACGGTCAACATGCTGCCGGCCAAGGGCTCGCTGCTGATCTTCGGCCACAGGGTGAACAACATCGTGCTCAACCGCTGCCGCAAGCCGGCCGACGCCGACATCCTCGTGCCGGGCGATACGATCTCGCTGATCGGCACCACGTCGAGCAAGGTGCCCTTCGACGAGGTGGACGACATGTACGTGACGGCCGACGAGGTCGACCTGCTGCTGCGCGAGGGAATGAAACTGGCCCCGTCGCTGGAACATACGCGCATCCTGCGCGCCTACGCCGGCGTGCGTCCGCTGGTAGCGTCGGACGACGATCCGAGCGGCCGCAGCGTGAGCCGCGGCATCGTGGTGCTCGACCACGCCACGCGCGACGGGTTGGAGGGCTTCGTGACCATCACGGGCGGCAAGCTGATGACCTACCGTCTGATGGCGGAGTGGACGACCGACTTGATTTGCAAAAAGTTGAATCTTACGGCCAAATGTACCACCGCCGAGGAGAAGTTGCCCGGCTCGCGCGAGCCGGAGGAGGAGGTCAATCGTCGTCTGATCTCGGTGCCGGTGGCGCAGCGCGCCTCGTCGATCCACCGTCACGGCGACATGGCCGGCAAGGTGGCTGCGGGCGATGCCGCCCGGCGTTCGCTGGTGTGCGAATGCGAGGAGGTGTCGGTCGGCGAGGTGGAGTATGCGCTCAATGAGCTGGACGTGAACAATCTGGTCGACCTGCGCCGGCGCACCCGTGTGGGCATGGGTACCTGTCAGGGCGAGTTGTGCGCCTGCCGCGCCGCGGGGCTGATGGCCGAAGCGGGCAAGTACTGCGTGCGGCGCGCCAAGGAGGATCTGACGGCGTTCCTCAACGAACGCTGGAAGGGCATGGCCCCCGTGGCGTGGGGCAATACGCTGCGCGAGAGCGAGTTCACGATGTGGCTCTACGACGGCGTGTGCGGTTTAACGAGTGCTAACAATACGAAATGACGATATGAAATTCGATAGTGTAATCATCGGCGGCGGCCTGGCGGGACTCGTCTGCGGCATCCGCCTTTCGAAAGCGGGGCGGCGCTGCGCCATCATCTCTTCGGGGCAGAGCGCGCTGCACTTCTCGTCGGGGTCGTTCGATCTGCTGGGCGCGCTGCCCGACGGTACGCCCGTGACCGCTCCCGCGGAGTCGGTGGCCGAGACGATCCGGCAGGCTCCCGAACACCCTTACGCCCGCATCGGCGCCGAACGTTTCGGGGCGCTGGCGGCCGAGGCCGCCGCACTGCTCGCGGAGGCGGGCGTCGCCGTCGAGGGCGATGCAGCCCGTAACCACTACCGGCTCACGCCGATGGGCGGGCTGAAACCCGCGTGGCTGACGCTGGCGGGGTATGTGCGCAGCGAAGCGTCCGATGCGCTGCCGTGGCGCAAGGCGGTGCTGTTCAATGCCGAGGGCTTCCTCGATTTCTATACGCAGTTCCTCGCCGAGGGATTCCGCCGCATGGGGACGGAGTGCGCGGTGCGCACGTTCAACATGCCGGCGCTCGAAACGATCCGCAACAATCCCAGCGAGATGCGTTCGGCCAATATCGCCCGCATCTTCGACCGGCAGGAGAATCTCGACGAGCTGGCCCGGATCCTGCGGCGCGAGGCGGGCGATGCCGAAGCGGTGTTGCTGCCCGCCGTGCTGGGGATCGACCGCCGCGATGCGGCGGCGCAACTCGAACGGCAGGCGGGCCGTCCCGTGGCGATGGTGGCCACGCTGCCCCCGTCGGTGCCGGGATTGCAGGCGCAGTTGCAGCTGCGGCGCTACTTCCAACAGTCGGGCGGCGTCTACATGCTGGGCGACACCGCCGTGCGTTACGAGGCCGAAGGCGGCCGCATCACGGCGCTCTACACGGCCGACCACGGCGACATCGCCTTCGAGGCCGACAGCTACGTGCTCGCCACGGGCAGCTATTTCAGTCAGGGATTGGTGGCCGGGATGGACGGCGTGCGCGAACCGCTGTTCGGGCTGGACGTGGCCTGTGCCGCCGACCGCGGCGCATGGTACGACCGCGACCTGTTCGCGGCGCAGCCGTTCGAACTCTTCGGCGTGAAGTGCGACGAGCGTCTGCGCGGCCTGCGCGACGGGCGTGCGGTGGAGAACCTCTACGCGATCGGCGCCGGACTGGCGGGATTCAACCCCGTGAAGGAGGGGTGCGGCGCAGGTGTTTCGATGCTCACGGCGCTGGCCGCCGCCGAACGGATTTTAAACGAGTAAGGTTATGATGACGGAATACAGTGAAAACAATTTCGAGCAGTGCATCAAATGTACTGTCTGCACGGTCTACTGCCCCGCGGCGGCTGCCAATCCGCTCTTCCCGGGGCCGAAGCAGGCGGGGCCCGACGGCGAACGCCTGCGCCTGAAACAGCCCGGCTTCTACGACGAGGCGCTCAAATACTGCCTCAACTGCAAACGCTGCGAAGTGGCCTGCCCGTCGAACGTGCGTATCGGCGACATCATCCAGCTCGCGCGCATCAAGTACAGCAAGAAGCGGCCGGGACTGCGCGAGTTCGTGCTCGCCAACACCGATTTGGTGGGAACGCTCTCGACGCCGCTGGCGCCGATCGTCAACGCCACGGTGGGGCTCAAACCCGTGAAGATGGTCATGGATAAGGTCATGCGCATCGATCATCGCCGCACCTTCCCCAAATACGCCTTTGGCACGTTCGAGGGGTGGATGCGCAAGCAGCGCGAGGCGCAGGCGGCTTTCCCCGAGCAGGTGAGCTATTTCCACGGCTGCTACGTCAACTACAACAACCCGCCGCTGGGCAAGGATTTCGTGCGGGTGATGAACGCGCTGGGCATCGGCGTGCAGCTGTTGAAAAAGGAGAAGTGCTGCGGCGTGGCGCTGATCTCCAACGGACTGATAAATCAGGCCAAACGGCAGGCCGAGGTCAATATC
>ERZ827168.3255-NODE-3255-length-16896-cov-2.892049_pt1 | contig 16896 bp, 22 predicted proteins | sample MGYA00519868_ERZ827168 | MGnify/ENA primary metagenome ERZ827168 (study PRJEB31778, sample SAMEA3449271) | human gut metagenome | biome: human gut; feature: human-associated habitat; material: faeces | place: United Kingdom | collected 2010/2012 ...
TAATTTTTATCAAAACAAAAAATACTACATAATTACACTTATGTAGTATTTTATAGGAGAAAAGTATAAAAATGAAATAAAAAATACTACATAAATAACGAAAAGGGTTATAAAAAAATACTACATAAATAAGAGGTGAAAAAATGAGCATATTAGAAAAATTTAAAATATACTTAGAAGAAAATTATGACACATCTGGAGATCAAAATACAATAAAAAATTATATGAGAGATGTAAAACAATTCTTAAATTACTTTGAAGAAAAATTTGATGAAAAGATTATTGATTTTTCAAAAGCTGATTATTCTGAATATAAGAAACATATAACAGATGATTTACAATATAAATTTACTACAATAAATAGAAAAACAGCTTCTTTATCTATTTACGAAAATTTTTTAATAGAAGAAAAGATTAGAGAGAGTGGAGCAAAAGTAATAAAAAAGAAAGATTTTTATAAGATAGAAAGACAATTTATTACATCACAAATGCTTCCAAAAACAACCATAAAGAAAGTAAAATTAAAGGCAGGAAGAGAAAATAAAAGAGATTATCTTATGTTTATTTTGTTTGATGAGGGTGGACTAAGAGTATCAGAGTTAATAAATTTGCAAATAGAAAGAGATATAGACTTTAATATGTATTCAATTCACATTTTAGGAAAAGGAAATAAAATACGAAGTATATTTATGGAACAAATTATATATGATGCTATTTGTGATTACTTACCAGAAAGGTCAAAATTATTAAATGGCAGAGAAAATAAATATTTACTAGTTAGCAATAAAACTGCTAACACAAACAAGCCAATGTCAAGAACCAGTATAAATAATATTTTAACTGAGTATTGCAAAAAAGTGAATGAAAATAAGATAAATCCACATATTATGAGGCATGATTCTGGCACAAAAAAATATGAAGAAGGATATTCAGATATAATGCTTAAAAAGTTCTTAGGACATTCATCTAATGCAACAGATGTTTATACTCATCCAGGAGGTGAAAAATATCGAGAAAATACTCCCCAATAGGCATAATTAATGCTAAAAACATATTTACAAAAAAAGGAAAAAGTGATAAAATTTATGTAAATTAAATAGGATTGGAGGTACAAAACTTTGCTGAATGTTCTAATAGCTGAAGATAATTTACAGATAAGTGTTCATCTGTCTAATATGATTAATACAAAAAATGTAAGATGTATTGGAATTTTAAACGAAGGTACTAAAGTCTATGAAAAAATTGAAGAGCTTAATCCTGATGTAGTAATACTAGATTTAAAAATGCCTGGAAGAAATGGGTTAGAGATTCTAAAAGACATTGAAGCAAACAAAAAGATAAAAACAAAGATTTTCATATATTCAGGAGAAATGAAATATATGACTTTGGCAAGAGAATACAAATGTGTTGATAGATTCTTTTCTAAATTAACGCCAGCAGAAGAAATCGCAAGAGAGTTAGAAGGAATGGTAGAACAAATATCAAATAAAAATACAGGAGATAAAATAATTGATATACTTTTTAAATTAGGTTTTACATATTCTTTAAAAGGAACTAGATTTATTAATGACTGCATATTGTATTCAATAGTAGAAGATGAGGACAATATTAAGAACATTTATACAGAAATAGCAAAGAAGAAGGGCGAAAATATGCACACAATAAAGTCAGACATTAATACAGCGATAAATAATATGTGGAAATATACAGATAGAGTGAAAACACGAAGAATATTGAGATTAGGAGAATATGATAAACCAAGCTGCAAAGATGTAATATCAATGGTAAAATATTATGTTGCAAATTAAGTAATAAAAAACAAGAACCTTAACATATCAATAGTTCTTGTTTTTAAATTTAGAGTCAAAGAATTTTTTTGAAATATCATCTTGAAATTTGTTTAGCATTTCAAGTCTTTTTTTTTGCTTTTTTGAACCTTGTATCTTTTTGTATTTCTTTACATCTCTCAATATTATCACCTTAATGGGATTATAAATAAAAAACGCTTAAAAGTAGCCAAAAGATTAATATGAACCAAAAAGATATGAGCTTTGTTTAAGCATGAAAAATAAAATTTAAAAAAGATTAAAAAAGATTAATATATAGAATTATTTGAAATTTTATGATATTATAGTGAAAGATAACTAGTAATTTGTAGGGAGGATTGCAAGAGATGAAAGTAATAACAATATGTGGGAGTTTAAAATTTCAAAAAGAAATGAAGATTACAGCAGAGAAATTAGCTTTAGAAGGTAATTGCATTCTTACTCCAGTTTATCCAGTATTAGAGAATTATGAAAGAACAGATGAACAATTGGAAAAATTAAAAGAAGCTCATTTTAAAAGGATAGAATTATCTGATGCAATATTAGTAATAAATAAAGATAACTATATTGGAAAAAGTACAAATTTAGAAATAGAATATGCTAAAAATTTAGACAAAGAAATTCTTTATTTAGAAGAAGTTTAAGTGCGATAATTTACAATATATAGGGCTGATGATTGGTTGATATTATCAGTCTTTTATTATATAATTAAAACATAAGAGTAATTTGTTGAAGGGATGAATATGATAACTAATTTATTTGTAGGTTTACTTATAACCTTAATATGGTTAATACCTGTATTAATAGTGGTAATAGCTTTAAGATTTTTAATAAAAACAAAACGAATAAGTAAAACATTTAAAATTATAATAATTGCATTGACTTTATTTTGTGCATTTATTCTTTTTTATGATTATGAAATAATAAGTGATTCATATATAGAAATGAATGAAATGGTTGACAACAAAAGGTTTATAGGATTATCAGAAGAAGAAGTTATTAAACTATTAGGAGAGCCGATGATCGAGTATAGAGGTATAGATAATACCCAAAATTATACATATAGTGCAGGAACAACATCTAAAAAACATTTTTGGAGTAGAGAATATAATCGAAAGGTTTATGAGCTTGAAATTGATTTTGATAAAAATGGTAAAGTAAAATATGCTTATGTAAAAGAATGCCCTTAAAAGAAGATATCAAGAAATTACAATTTAGGAGTGTGGTGAAAATGTTTAATTTAAAAAAAGAAACAATGAAAAAAAATATATTTTTAGTATTATGTATAATATTTTGTATTCTCACTTTAATTGGAGCAATTTTGTGCTTTATGGGAAAAGTAAATAATGCAGGATATGCCATTATACCAATGCTTATAGAATTAGTTTTTAATTCACTATATAGGAATAGTAAAAAAGCAATAGAAGAAAATTCAAAGTAATTGCTAAATTACAAGTTGTAGGAGGGAAAATAGTGAATAAGAAAATGAAGACATTTTACATAGTAGATTTAATAGTTATGTTCATGAGTTTTGTAGGAATGATAGTAGTTAATAATAAGGCTAACTTTGGATTAGCAGCATTAACTAGTGTTGGATATTTTGTTATCTTCTTATCTGTATTTTCAGTAAGCATAATATTGTTGATAATTGTTTCTCTTATATATGTTATTTTAAAGAAAAGTCAAAGACCAATAATTAAATAATAGAAAAGGGAATAAGGAGGTATAAACATGGCAAAATGTGATTATTGTAATGAAGATATGCTAGAAAGTAACGGTTGTAACATTTCTCAACTTGTTTTAAATGATGGGAAAACCTATGACAGAATAGCAGTAGGAGATGAATATGATTTTTACTATGGATATGAGGATGAAAATTTAAGATGTCATGATTGTAATGCCTTAATGGGTGAATATCATCACGCAGGATGCGATTGCGAGAGATGTCCTAAGTGCCATGAACAATTAATCTATTGTGAGTGCTAATTATTATTTTCTAAAAAATTGAAGAATAGCTATGTTTAGCTATTCTTTTTAATCCAATTTTCAAAATCTTCAGCAGATAGTTTATTATCCTTGTATTGCTTAACTTTCTTTTTTCCAACTTCTTTAAATTTATTAAAATCCCTCACATATTTATCAATATCAGGATTTCTTGATTTCATCATAGATTTTCTATTATAGGTTTTATAATAGAAATCAAGGATAGAATCACTTCCTTTAGCATTTTCAAAAGATGCTCTTCTTCCAATACTTCTACAGGTCTTTACCGTTTCTCCTGGAGCAATGTTTTCACAATAATTATATGCTTTATTTGTAGCTATAAAATACTTATTGCAATTCTTACAGGATTTTAAATAAACTACTCCTTTAAGTATGCTACTAATAGATTTATATATTATACTAGAAAGATTATAAGGAAGTATTAAATCATATTCAATTACATCATTTTGTTTTTTAGATAGAAACTCATAAATTTCTTTTTCAGTTGAACCAGGATATGAAGAAAACAAATTAGTAGTATAATATGCAGACTTATTTTCATTTAGTATTGTAAGATTAGGTGAGATTCTTCTTAATACATAAAGTCTTTCTATTGGCTTATATTCTTCTGCTTTTTTATTTGGATTCAACAAACAATAATCTAATACCATATCAGTTTGTTTTTGTAATTTATTTAATAGATTCATATTCTTAGTTTGTAAATTTAAAATGAAATCTTTAAAATTATTTTCAGTACAATATCCATTTTTGAATGCTTTTTTCAATTTATTATAGTCTAATAATGATAAAGAATATTTTGTAAAGAAGTTTAAAAAATCAGTATATTCGTTAAAGTCAGCATTTAAAAAATCTGCTAAAAAGCATCCTAATTTATGAAAAGTTATTTTATAATTAGAATCTATAATAAATTTCATATTTTTTTTATTGAAATTTATAGGATAATTTATAACAATTTCACTATTATTTTTTTCATTTATTGCTAATCCTAGACCAGATAAAATGTCTAAGATATAAGTATTTTCTTCCATTACAATCTCCTTTTTTGTTATAAACACAAATTATATAAAAAGCAAATTTGTGTTACAATCGCTTTTTACCAATACTTATTGACTTTCAAAGAATAGAAAATTATAATGCAAATAGTTAGAAACAATTTCACATTAGATTGCGTTTCTAACATATATAAAACATATGGTATAAGTGAATTTTCCCCTTTTTAAATCAATGTAATTATACTATATGTTTGTAAAAAAATCAATATAGGCGAATTCTAGATAAGTCTATATAGAAAAACTATGTCAAAAAATGTGTAAACACTTTTTGAACCAGGAGGAAGGAAGAACTTTATTATGGAAAAAGTAGCTATTATAAATAATCTTTACTTTGAACAAAGAAAAACTTTAACAGAAATAGCAGAAATAATAAACACATCCATAAGTTACATTTCAAAGATATTAAGAAAAAATGAGATGTATAAAATCGAAAAAGAAAAACGAAAAAAGGAAAATTTAGAACAGAGAAGGAAAGTACAAAAAGAATTGATTTACAAAGGGAGAAAAACTAAAATAGACATAGACTATATAAACTTAAAAAACAAACATGAAGAAGCAGCAATGGAATTATCAAAGCATTCAACAATAGGTAATGAAGCCCTAAGAAAATGGTGTAGTGGTGCTTATAAATATAATGATAAAAAGAAGCGTTATGAGTTTGACACAGAAAATTTATTAAAACCAGCTGATTTTCCATTGTATATAAAAGCATGAAAAAATAGGAGAAAACTATGATTACAAAAAAACAAGGAAAAGCCTATGCAGCAATAACATTAGATTTACTATATAAGATGAAAGTAAAAATAGATCCAGAGATATTATCAGAACAAATGGAACTAATATATGACTTATATGAACCAAAAGAAGTTGAAGAAATTTATGGAAATATGCTACAAAATAATAGGATATTACTTAATAATATAAGTGGAAAAGCAAATTGTTATATCATAAATTCTTATGATTCTAGCAAAAAACAAATTAGTATGATAAGAAAATTTTGTAGTAGCAAGATTGAAATAGGAAAAATGTATATTACACCACCAGGAGAGAATTTAGATACCTATTATCAATTAATAAAAGATATAAGAAATAAAAATATGGATATTTTGATTATGAATATCTTTACAATACTTGGAATGAGTGAAAGAGAATTAAATATGGTAATTCACTTATGCAGGGAAAACAATATAATATTTGTAGAAATTTAAGAGGTGATACAGTTGATATTATTAATAATTGGAATGATGATAGGTGCAACCTTAGGAATAGGATTTCATTGTATGTTAATTGTTGCAAAAGAATCTGATAAAAAAATAGAGTGATTTTTTCTCAACTTCTAATATAATATATTAAACTATATAATTATAGAAAGAGGAGGAAAAGATTATGAAGGATAGTCAGAAAATAGAAAATAAACATAAATTTGCAACATATTGCAGAGTAGCAAGAAAAGAACAAATAATCAATGACAATAAGGAAAGTCAAATTAATATTATAAAAAATACAATAAGAAAGTCAGATTAAGCTGGCTTTTTTATTATGGAGGTAAAAGTGAATAAGAAAGAATGCAAAAAATATATAAGAAAAGCATATAAAAGGATAATAAAGCTTAATAAAACTATAAACGAAGAAAATATTGAACATGAGATGAAAAAAGTCTTAGAAGAAGAAATAACAGAATATATAGCATATTCTAAGATTGCAGTACACAATATGAAAAAAAGTGGAAATCTTGAAATTACACTAAAAGATATATTATCAGAAATTGATATACTACCAATTATTTATCCAAAATATAACGCAATCAACATGGCAAAAAAACTCTAATTTTTTCTCAACTATCTATTTATAAGGTTTAGTAAATTATTACTAGACTATTTTTTATATGTTAATAAATCAGAGCTAAAGCTCATACAATTAGTTGAGGTGATTTAATGGCAAGTGTTATAGAAAGAAAAAATGTATTATTGGGTAAAGAAAATTATGAGTATATTAAAACTGAAAATGGTGAAGAACAGTTAAGCAAAGTTGAAAATGTTGGAAAACAAAAGATAAATGTTATATTGAAAAATGTATCACAAGGCAATTCAAAAGAAATCGAAAGTTATGTTATAGATGTGTTGAGTGATTTATATATCCAAAGAAATGTAAAGAAATTAATATGAAATTTTTTCTCAAATTGATTATCCTTTTTTCTTAAAATAAAATTCCAAAATGAAAGGAGGATAAAAATGAAGAGAGTTGGATGCTTATACAGGGTTTCTACAAAAAAGCAAACATATAACAACGATATTCCTGTCCAGAAAAAAGCTTGCAGAAAATTTATTAAGCAGCAAGAAGATTGGGTACTTGCAAAGGAATATATGGAACTTGGTGTTTCAGGCTATAAATTGGGTGAAAAAGAAAGAGATGTTCTGCAAACAATAAAAAAAGATGTATGTGATAAAGAAATTGATATATTATTAGTTTTTTTATTTGACAGGATAGGGCGTAGAGAAGATGAAACACCATTTGTTGTTAAATGGCTAATTGATCAGGGAATAGAAGTATGGTCTGTTAATGAAGGACAAAGGGAAATAAAGGACAATTATGATAAGTTAATAAACTATATTACTTATTGGCAAGCTGAAGGTGAAAGCGAAAAAATATCAATTAGATCTAAAGAAGAAAGAATACGATTAACTAAAGAGGGAATCTATTTTGGTAATTATGCTCCCTATGGCTATGAAATGGTTAGTAGTGAGTTATATAGCAAAATAGGAAAACAAAGAAGAATACCAGTCATATATGAAGAAGAAGCAAAAACTATACGCATAATTTATGAACTTATTGCTATAGAACAATATGGAACTGATAAAGTAGCAATTTATTTAAATAAAAAAGGTATTAAAAGAAGAAAAGAAGGCTGTTTATGGGATTCACATGAAATCTTAGAAATAGTTAAAAATCCTATTTATAAAGGCTATGTATCATTTGGAAAAAGAAGAAGAAATAGAGATGGCAATATTAGAAAAAATAAAGAAACTTGGATTATTGCAGACAAACAAAATCCTGATATTACAATCATTTCAGAAGAATTATGGCAAAAAGCAAATGATTTAATAGAAAGTAGAAGCAGGAAAGGAAGTAGACTTTTAAGATTATTATCAGGATATACCAGATGTGGTTATTGTAATAACCATATTGTTCCAAAAGGTAGAACAAAGTATTGTTATATGCTATGTAAGGGTAAGCAAAAAACTGGAAGCTGTGAATATCACAGAAATTATAGAGTTGATATTTTAGAAGCAATAGTAAGTAATGAAGTAAAAAAATATTTAGACACATATAAAAAAATTGATTTTAGAAATGCGATAGTAAAAAGGGTAAAAAGGATTAAAAGAAGAGAGGAAAAAATTAGATTATTAAATCAAAAAATTGGTTTTTCTAAAAATAGACTTGTAGAGTTAAAAACTAATATTGTTTCAGCTCTTATGTCAGGAGATGAAGAGCAGAATAAAGCAATAAGTCAGGAATTTAATGAGGAAATGAATAATTTAAAGCAATTAAATGAACAACTAACAAAAATAAAAGATGAAATCAATCTTAATAATCAAGAAATTAATAGCTTAAAAGAATATATCCCTACCTGGAGTAAAGAATTTGATAAAGCACCTTTGGAAATAAAAAGACAAATTTTAGATAAACTGATAGAAAAAATATACTTATACAATGACAAAGTAGAAATAAAAGTTAAATATCCAATATCTACAATGCTTGTAAAGGAAAATGTTTAGCATTTATGGATATAAAAAGAGTTGGATGCTTGTATAGGGTTTCAACCTTAAAACAAGTAGAAAAGAATGATATTCCAATGCAAAGAATATCATGTGGAAATTTTATAAAATCACACAACAATTGGAAATTAACAAAAGAATATATAGAATTAGGAGTATCTGGATATAAACTTAGTGAATCTAAAAGAGATGTTCTTCAAGATATAAAAAGAGATGTATTAAATAAAGAATTTGATATATTACTTGTTTTTATGTTTGATAGAATTGGAAGAAGAGAAGAGGAAACTCCGTTTGTTGTAGAATGGTTAATTAATGAAGGAATAGAAGTTTGGTCTGTAAAAGAAGGGCAAAGAAAGATAGAAAATAGGGCAGATAAGTTAATTAACTATCTTACATATTGGCAAGCTGGAGGAGAAAGTGAAAAAACTTCAATAAGAGTAAGAGAAGTACAAGTTCAAATGGCAGAAAAAGGAATACTTACTTATGGAGGTAAAAGGAACGCACCTTTTGGATATGATTTTATCAAAAGTGGAACATTTACAAAAAAAGGAGTTGAAAGACAGAAACTTATAATCAATAAAACAGAAGCAAAAATAGTAAAAGAAATATTTAGTTTATATGTAAAAAAAGGATATGGAATTGGAAGAATAGCAAAATATCTTAACGATAAAAAGATAAAACCTAGAAGATCTGAATTATGGAGTACATCAACAGTAGGCAGTATGTTAGGGAATCCATTATATATGGGTTATCCTGCATATAGAAAAAAGACAACTGTAAATGTAGCAACATCAAAAAAACAACCATTTGATACATGGATATTACCAGAAAAAAGAGTTAATGACTTAGCAATAGTAGATGAAAAGATATGGTATGACGCAAAAAAAATTAGAAATGGTAGAAATGATAAATCTAATTTCAATAATGAAAAAGAAGATATAAAACCTAGACAAACAAAATCAGAATTATTATTTATTGGACTAATGAAATGTGGCGAATGTGGATATTCTTTTATGACATCAGGATCAAAAAAGAAAAATAAAGATGGAGATATTGTAAAACATTCGTATTATAGATGCAGTAGTGCAAGATTTACTAATACTTGTGGGCTTGAAAAAAAGAGTATCAAAAAGGAAGTTATTGAAGAAATAGTTTTAAAATGTGTTTATGATTTTTTAGATAGTTTAGGACAAATAGATTTATCTAAAGCCATAAAAAAAGGAGTATTAAATAGCTGTGAAAATGAAGAGAAGGATTTAAAAAAATGCGAAAGAGAGCTTGAAGAAATTGAAGCTAATATAAATGTATTAAAAGATGAAGTTGTTAAGACACTTACAGGTGAAAGTAATTTTACAGCAGAATTATTAAATGAATTAATAACAGAAAAAGAAGAAAGAAAGTTAGAATTAATTACGCTAAAAGGCGAAATTGAAAGTAAAATAAATCAAAAGAAATTAGAAGACGAAGAGTTACTACAAATTAAAGATAGAATTCCAGTATGGAGAAAAGAGTTTGAAAGGGCTGATTTAGATGTAAAGAAGATGTTACTTTCAGAAATAATCAAGGAAATTAGAATATTTAATGATAGATACGAGATAGATTTTAGACTACAATTAAATGATTATATGAAAGAGAAAATTATAAACAATGACAACGAATTAAAATATAACGAATCAAAGCTTGTTGAAAATACAATTTTAATAAAATTGGAAGAATAGAAACAAATTTTTTTATTCTTCCAAAAAAAGTTTGAAAAGTATGGATACTGGGGTTACTCTATCTATGGTTTTCAAAAAAAGTTTGAAAAGTGGAGATAGAGTAACCCCAGTATGCACAACAGAAATGATAGCTTTTACTAGAGCACATACATATTTTAAGCAAATGAATACAGAATTATTAGGATTAAGTGTTGATAGTAATAGTTCACATTTAGCATGGATGTATGATATTTATTGTAGGACTGGAATAAAAGTGTCATTTCCAATTATTGCAGATAGAAATGGTCAGATTGCTAGAAAATATGGAATGATTTCAAATGATATAAGTAATACTGAAACTGTAAGAAATGTATTTATAATTGATGATAAAGGGATTGTGAGAACAATATTAGTATATCCTATGAATGTAGGTCGTTTTATACCAGAAATTGTTAGGATTGTTAGAGCTCTTCAAATGGCAGACTGTACCAATGGGTCGCTTGCAGCAAATTGGATGCCAAACCAACCAGTTATTATACCAATGCCTAAAACATATGACCAGTTAGAAGAAAGAGTAAAACAAATAAGTGAAAATAAAAATGGAATAAGTTGGTATTTAAGTTTTAAAGAGCCAGAGAAAAAATGCATAAATACAAATGAATCAGAAAACAAAAATAACAACAAGGAAGAGTGTTAAACTCTTCTTTTTTAAAATAATAAAAAATAGAATATGTTTTTAAAAAATATGCATACTAATATTATGAACTATAATAAGTTCATATATTTTAATATTTAGGAGGTATATTATGGAAAACGGACAAGAAATTAACTGTACAGTATGTAGCTGTAAACATCATAATGAAAGGGAAAATAAATGTAAATTAAAAGCTATACAAGTCTCTCCAACACAAGGAAATAATACAAAAAATCCAGATGAATCTATGTGTTCAAGCTATAAATATGAAAATTAAAAAATAAAAACAAAGTTATAATATTAAATGCAAAAATAAAACTAATTCTGGTCTTGACATATTAGAATTTTAGAAATAAAATAACTTATGAAAAAAGACTAAAAGAAGTCAAGAAATGGAGGAAGATATATGTTAGTATCAACAAAAGAAATGTTTGAAAAATCAATGAAAGAAGGTTTTGCAATAGGTGCTTTTAATGTAAATAATATGGAGATAATACAAGGAATTGTAGATGCAGCAGCTGAAAGCAAGTCTCCTGTAATTTTACAAGCATCTTCAAGTGCTATAAAATATGCGAGAGTTAATTATTTGATGAAAATGGTACAAGCAGCAGTAGAAGAACATCCAGAAGTTCCAATTGCAATTCATTTAGATCATGGGCCAGATTTTGAAACGGCAAAAATGTGTATAGATAATGGGTTTACTTCAGTTATGATTGATGGTTCAAAATATGACTTTGAAGAAAATATAGCTTTAACAAAGAAGGTAGTTGATTACGCACATTCTAAAGGAGTTGTAGTAGAAGCAGAACTTGGTAAATTAGCAGGAATTGAAGATGATGTAAATGTAGAAGAAAAAGATGCTATGTATACAGATCCTGCACAAGCAGAAGAATTTGTAAGAAGAACTGGATGTGATTCTTTAGCTATTGCTATAGGAACAAGCCATGGTGCTTATAAATTCAAAGGAGAAGCTAAATTAAGATTTGATATATTAAAAGAAATAAAACAAAGAATTCCAAATACACCAATAGTCTTACATGGGGCTTCAACTGTAATACCTGAATTAGTTGAGATGTGTAATGAATATGGAGGAGATATACCTGGAGCAAAGGGTGTTCCTGATGAAATTTTACATGAAGCAAGTATATCAGGAGTATCAAAAATCAATGTAGATACAGATTTAAGATTAGCTATGACAGCAGGAATTAGAAAAGTATTTGCTGAAGAAAAAAATGTTTTTGATCCAAGAAAATATTTAGGACCAGCAAGAGAACTTATAAAAGAAACTGTAAAACACAAAATGGTTGATGTTTTTGGTTCAGGAAATAGAATTTAAACAAAAAAATAATAACTATTTTTATTTTATAATAGAAATAGTTATTATTTTTAACTATATTAATATTGCTTATTTTTTAAATTAATTGCAATTTGTTTTTGAGCATCTTTTTTAGCAATATCTTGACGTTTGTCATACAATTTTTTTCCTTTACCAATACCGAAGTTCAAGCTTAACAAAATTTCCTTTTAAATATAGACTAATAGGTACTAAACTATAACCTTTTTGTTTAACAAGACCAATTAATTTATTGATTTCTTTTTTATTTAACAAAAGTTTTCTGTTTCTTAGTGGATCTTTATTAAAAATATTTCCATGTTCATATGGACTAATGTGCATTCCTACAATAAAAACCTCTCCATTTTTTATAATAGCATATGTATCTTTTAGATTAACTTTTCCAGTTCTAATAGATTTAATTTCTGTACCAGATAGGACAATTCCTGTTTCTAACTTATCTTCAATATTATAGTTGTGATAAGCAGTAGGATTTTTTGCAATAGTTTTTATATTCATATATATTTATACCTCTTCTAACTTAATTTGTTTTATATTATAACATAAATAAAAAAATAATGCACCTCAAAATGAATATTTTGAAGTACACCATTAAAATAGAATTAATCTCTATCATCATAATTTGAAGAACGTAATTGCATTGTATAATACCAAACAAGTGCAACTATAGCAATAGCAGCTATTCCTATAATTAACCAAGTCCAAGCAGTAGCAGTCATTCCCATGAACTTTGTAGCTGTTTGTGTAGTAGATGTTCTTTTGGCTGCATAGTTGTTTGCATTTGAAGCATGATCAGTAGATGCGTTCTTATTATGATTTGCTATGTTATTAGCTCCTTTTTCTGCATTACCTGTAACATTTTTAGAAGTATTAGAAACATCTTTTGCAGCATCTTTAACAGCGTTTTCAGCAGTACCAACAGCATTTCTTACACCATTTGCTGCATCTTTAACCATATCTTTGCCATCATTTGCAAAACAGACAGTAAAAGAAAAAATCATTGCTATTAAAACACCAATGCTTATAAATAATTTCTTGTACATAAAATAAATCCTCCTATTTAAAATTTGGAAACAATTATTTTTCATAAAAAACAAATACGAAAAACAAATTCTATTAATAGTATCCAAAAATTTGGACAAAATATACATACAAAAAATACAAAAAAATAAAAAGTTCTATATTCTAGAACTTTAAAAATTTAATTTTATTTATTTTTTTAATCTAATAATAATAGCTATACCAAGTAAAACTAATAAAATTCCAATAACAATTAATAAGATGTTAAGTATATTTGATAATCCTAAATTGCTCTCTGGTAAAGAATTTGTTGATACTGTTGCAGAAGAAGTATTAGTTATAGATGTAGGATTATTAGATAAAGAATTTGATGTGTTTGTATTGCTTGTATTAGAGTTGTTATTAGTAGCATTTGTATTGTTATTATTTTCGTCTTCAGAAGTATTATCAGATGAAATATCATTTGTTGTTAAGTCATCTGAAAGATTTAAATCAACTGCATAACAAAAATTAAATCCTAATACTAAAGTGATTAAAGTTATTGTTATAATTAATTTTAAATTTTTAAATTTTGACATATCAAAAACCTCCATTTGAAATATAAATATTTCTATTTCTTTTGTTATTATGCTATAATAATAACACAAAGCATAAATACTGTCTAGTAAATTTTATAAAAAATAGAGAATTTATAAAAAAAGTGAAAACAAATATGCATAATACATACTGTTTTCACTTGGGCTCGTGTTTTAAAATTTAAAATAAATCTAAATCAAAAAATTTACTTGTGCTTCCAGTATTGTCTTCTATTATTTTTACTATGGTGTTACCTTTGGCATTGCCATATTTTCTGGAAACTAGATTAATAAATTGAATTTTTGCCTTTTCATCAAATAAAGTATCTAATGAAATAGCTTTTTTTGACATTAATATATAGATGTATTCTTTAAGATAATCTTCTAGAAACTCATCTTTAGATAAAATCCCTTTTTCATTTGAAATCGATGCAATAACTGCAGAAAACATTTGAGCATTTTCAAATACTTTCTTAGAAATAGATTCTACATTCTTAGCTGTTTTATGATATTTTTTAAGTAATTTGCTCTCAAGCGTTACTTTTTCTTTCAATAGTTCTTCTAAAAGATTAGTATCTTTTAAGCAAGAACTAGTATAGAAATTATATTCGTCTTCTAGAGATTTCCTTTGCCTTGTGGCTTTTTTTAAGTCCATTTCTAAGTTAATTTGTCTTAGACTAAGTTCATTTAACTTTATTGATAACTCTAGTAATTCCCGAAGGGGAGGTAGAGTATCATTTAATGTTTTTGAAACACACATATTTTGCCTCCTTTTTAATGATAAGACCACGAGCCTATACTATTTTATGTAAATAAAGTATATCAAAAAAACTTTTAAATGTCAATTATTAATCTATAGTTAAGTTTAAGACATCAGAACTAATGCTAGCGATTAGTTCATCAGAATTAGGAATGTTTTTTGTGAATATACCAATTAGATAAGGAGTATCTGTAAATACAATTCCGTAGTCATGAACATAACCATTATAGCTACCATATTTATGAGCAATTTCATAATCTTTAATATATTTTTTTAGATATTGTCCCATAGAAGAGTTTTTCATATCTTGAATTAGTGTAGAGTAGTTTTCTATATTTTTATACAAATAATTTATTACATCATATCCATAAGAAGCAGATATTATATTATTTTTATAGAAATCTTCTGAAAGTTCTTTAGATGAGTATTTAGCAATATCATATCTGTATTGTGTCTGTCCTAAATTTTTGACCAAAACATTAACAGCAGTATTATCACTATTTACAATACTTTGATTTAATAAAAAGTCAATAGGTATTGATTCACCATAAGAATATCTACTAGCAGTTGTTCCACTACCTTCTTCGTAACAATCTTGTGTATATAAAAGCTTTGTTTTACTAGTTAGTTTTCCATTATTTATTTTGTCATAATAATACATTGCAACTGGAACTTTTATAGTGCTTGCAGCTGTGAAATAAGTGTCTTTATTATAAAAGTAATATTTATTATTTTTAGTATTATAGTAAAAAAATGAAAAGTTATTTTCATTTAAATTCTTGTTTCTTATGACATTTTCTATCAAATTTTTGACATCTTCATCTTCGGAAGACTCAACAACAACATCTTTTTGCTGCTGAGTGTTTTCTTTTGCAGAATCTTCGGTATTTATTGCAGATTCTTCTGAAGTAGTAGATGTTTGAATAGATTTAAAGTCATATTTTATTTGATCATTAAACATAAAGTAAGATATAATAATTAATAATATTAATAAAAATATAAATTTTTTTATTTTGTTTTTACGTGGAGTTTCACGCATATGTTTTGCTTTTCTCAATATATTTCTCCTTAAAATAATATATATTTTGGTAGTTTGCAATATATTGTCTTTAGTAAATATCAAAATATATCTTTATTATAACAAAACAAATTTACAAATGTCTATTAATTTTTTTATTTTTCTAATCAAATATAATTTGTATTTACTTTTAACAGAAATTATGTTAAAATAAGAAGAAGTTTTATGCTGTAAAACACTATATATTCTATACTAAGAGTATATAGCAAATATTATTAATATTAAATTTTTCGATAATCAAAAGGAGGAAGAACTAAAATGAAAGAAAAATTTATAGAAAAAGTAAAAGATGTGTATGATTTGAAGGAAAATAGTTTAGTAATAGTTTCCACAGATCGGATTTCAGCATTTGATAGTGTTTTGACAAATGTAACAATTCCATACAAAGGCATTGTTGTAAATAAAATGTCTCAGTTTTGGTTTTCGTATACTTCAACACTAATTAGAAATCATATGATTTCAGCAAGTACTAGTGATATGCCAAAAGATTTCCGGAAAAGAGAATTTAATGGTAGGTGTATGCTAGTTAATAAATTAGAAATGCTGCCACTTCAATGTATTGTTAGAGGTTATATTACAGGTTCTGGTTGGGAAAGTTATAAAAACAGTGGTTCAGTATGTGATATTGAATTACCTAGAGGATTACAAGAATCAGAAAAACTTAAATATCCAATATATACTCCTATTATAAAAACACAAGATGCTCATAACAAGCAAGTCTCTTTTGAACAAACAGTAGATATATTAGGAGGAGATGAAAAATTAGCAAAAGAATTAAGGAATATAAGTATTAGACTTTATCAAACATGTTCTGCTTTTGCAGAAAAAAAGGGAATTTTAATTGCTGATACTAAATTTGAATTTGGATTAGATGAGTATGGCAATATTATTCTTGCTGAAGCAATAACTCCAGATAACAGCAGGCTTTGGGATGCAAGAACATATAAATTAGGGCAACTTCAAAGAAATTTTGATAAACAATATCTTAAAGATTGGCTTAAAGAAGAAAATCTTGCTAATACCCCTTCTGAGGCAGTTATTCCAGAAAAAGTAATAAAAG
>ERZ827168.3257-NODE-3257-length-16887-cov-4.781963_pt1 | contig 16887 bp, 13 predicted proteins | sample MGYA00519868_ERZ827168 | MGnify/ENA primary metagenome ERZ827168 (study PRJEB31778, sample SAMEA3449271) | human gut metagenome | biome: human gut; feature: human-associated habitat; material: faeces | place: United Kingdom | collected 2010/2012 ...
GCCAATCCTCACTTACGTTCGGTGGCATGACGGGCTATCTTTATTCATAAAACAGACGTTACGTCTGCGATTTTTCCGAGTCGTTTGCTGCCGTCCCGCTGCGATGGCCTGCAAGACCGCAGCGATGCACGCCGACCTGCCGCCCGCTCCGCGACGAATGCGCGGCGCACATAAAAAAAATCCGCCGAGACCACTCGGTCTCGGCGGATGTCCGCAAAGGACGTATAGACTTAATACTTGGTGTTGCTTGTCTTTACTGCGAAAATTACTTGAGTCCGATCTTCTTCAGGATCTCTTTCGACACCACGTTCTTGTTCACCATGATATCCATGGTCTTGTACTCAACGAACGGACGCGAGAAGTAGTAGAATCCGCCGAAGGGACCGCGGTCGCCCCACGAGTTCTGCACCTTGTAGAAGGGCGAACCGTTCTGATCCACGGCCGTACCCACGATCACCATGCCGTGGTCGTCGGTGGTCTCGTAGTTGTCGTATGCTGCCTGGCGCATCTCCTGCGTGATGGTCTTCTCCTTGACGGGCTGGTCGAGGCTGTAAATCTTGGCCTCCTTCTCGGCCGACGACAGCTTGCCCCAGCGCTCGGCGTCCGAGCCTACCATGTTCTTCTCGGCCTCCTCGGGGATCACGCCGATGGCCTTGGCGCCGCGGAAGCCTTTCTCGCTCACGTCGGTACCCCATGCCACGGGATGACCCTCGGCGATGGCGCCGTCGATGATCTGCATCATCTCGTTCAGAGGCACGTTGTAAACCTTGTCCCACAACCAGTTGTCGGGAACCTCGATTACGAACGACGAGTAGAACGGATGGTGGGTGTATGACGAGAACTCGATGTAGTCGCTCATCTTGACGGGCAGCGACTCGGCGAACGACTTGGGAGTGTACTCCTTGCCCTCGTAAGTGAACGTCTCGGGACGCTCGCCGAAGTAGGCGTCGAGGATGGCGTTCAGACCGTCCTGCCATGCGGGAGTCAGCTTGCCGTTCTTGTTCTTGATTATGGCGTCGACATATGCCTTCAGCACCTCGTCGATCTCGCCGAACTCGGGCATCTCGGTGCCGTAGTTGAGTCCTTTGTATACCTCGCGGGGTACGATGCCGTACTTCTCGATGGCGTGCGTCACGTCATGAGCCGCGCCGCCCACGGCGAAGTTGAGCGATCCGTGCAGACGTACGTACTTCACGGCCTTCTCGAAATAGATGTTGCGCACGATCCACATCTCCGAGAGCTTGACCTCGGGACCGCCCGCGCGGAGGATCTCCTCCTCGATGAACGACACGGTAGAGAAGCACCAGCAGGTACCGCTCTTGTACTGGTTGGTGATGGGTACCGTCTTCACCGTCTTGGTGTCGGTGAACTTGTAGCCTTCGGGTTTGTCGGCCTCCTGCGCCGCAACCGTGAGGGCCGCACCCAGAAGCATAACCGCCAATAGAACAGATTTCTTCATAATATAAAATTTTAAGGGTAATTTCGTCATTTGCCCGACTTGCCGCCGCGCGGGCTGCTCTTCTTGGGGGTGTTGACCACCGTCACGCACTCGTCGTAGGTCATTTCCTCGGGCTTGCGTCCGTGAGGCAGGCGGTAGTTCTTGCCCTTGTAGGCTATGTAGGCGCCGTAGCGGCCGTTCTTTATCACCATATCCTTGTCCTCGTCGAACGTGCGCAGAGGTGCCGACGCCGCGGCGGCCTGCGTCTTGTGCTGCTCGATGAGCTGCACCGCGCGGTCGTAGCCTATGGTGTAGGGGTCGTCGGTCTTGGCCAGCGAGGCGAACGAATTGCCGTAGCGGACGTAGGCGCCGTAGCGGCCTATGCCCACCATCAGGTCCTCGCCCTCGTACTTGCCCAGGTTGCGCGGCAGGGCGAACAGCTCCAGAGCTTCCTCCAGCGTGATGGATTCGATGAGCTGGCCCTTCTTGAGCGACGCGAAGCGGCTCTTGCCGCCGTCGGCCGCCTCGATCTCCACCATCGGGCCGTAGCGGCCTATGCGGGCCTTGACGGTCTGTCCCGATGCGGGGTCGGTGCCGAGTATGCGGCTCTGGCTGCTGCGGTCGGTTTGCGTCTCGATGGCCTTGTCTACCATGTCGTGGAACGGACCGTAGAAACGGTCGATCATCTCGCCCCAGGTGATGTCGCCGTCGGCTATGCGGTCGAACTCCTTCTCGACGTTGGCCGTGAAGTTGTAGTCCATGATCTGCGCGAACTGCGACTCCAGATAGTCGTTGACCACCATGCCTATGTCGGTGGGGGCCAGACGGTTTTTCTCCTTGCCGAAGTTCTCGCTCAGGTTTTTCTCGGTGATCTTGCCCGCGGCCGAGAGGGTGAGGGCCGCGTAGGCGCGCTTCTGCCCGTCGCGGTTCTGCTTGACCACGTAGCCGCGGTTGATGATGGTGGTGATGGTGGGTGCATAGGTCGACGGGCGGCCTATGCCCAGTTCCTCCAGCCGCTTCACGAGCGATGCCTCGTTGTAGCGGGCGGGTGCCGAGGTGAAACGCTCCGTGGCGGTGATCTGCGAGGCGTTGACGCGGTCGCCGACCTCCATCTTGGGCAGTACGCCCTCGGCGCTCTCGGCAGGCTCGTCGTCGGTCGATTCCGAGTAGAGGCGCAGGAATCCGTCGAAGCGGATCACCTCGCCCGTTGCCACGAACTGGCGGTCGCTGCCCTCCATGTCGATCGCTACGGTGGTGCGGTCGACCTCGGCGGCCACCATCTGCGAGGCCACCGTGCGTTTCCATATCAGATCGTAGAGGCGCTTCTCGGCGGCGGTGCCGTCGATCTCCGTGCGGTCGATATACGACGGACGGATGGCCTCGTGGGCCTCCTGCGCACCCTTGGTCTTGGTCTTGTAGTTGTGTGCGGCCGAGTATTTCTCGCCGAACATGCGGGTGATCTCCTGCTTGCACTGCCCTATGGCCTGCGACGAGAGGTTCACCGAGTCGGTACGCATGTAGGTTATGAGTCCCTGCTCGTAGAGGTGTTGCGCCACCGACATGGTCTGCGCCACCGACATGCCCAACTTGCGGCCCGCCTCCTGCTGGAGGGTCGAGGTGGTGAAGGGGGCGGCGGGGTAGCGCTTGGTGGGCTTTTCCTCGGCCTTGGCGACGGTGAACGTCGCCCCGATGCAGCTGCGCAGGAACGCCTCGGCCTCGTCGCGGGTGTCGAAACGGTGCGACAGCTCGGCCTTGAACAGGGTCTTGCTCTCGTCGCCTGCGGGGTAGAACTGCGCCACCACGCGGAAGTAGGGCATCGAGCGGAACGCTATGATCTCGCGCTCGCGCTCCACTATGAGGCGCACGGCGACGCTCTGCACGCGGCCCGCCGAGAGCGACGGCTTGACCTTCTTCCACAGCACGGGCGAGAGCTCGAAGCCGACGATGCGGTCCAGCACGCGCCGCGCCTGCTGGGCGTTCACCAGATTCATGTCGATGGTGCGCGGGGTCTCTATGGCGCGGAGTATGGCGGGTTTTGTAATCTCGTGGAATACTATTCGCTTGGTCTTGTCGACGGGCAGGTCGAGCACCTCGGCGAGGTGCCAGGCTATGGCCTCTCCCTCGCGGTCCTCATCGGATGCCAGCCAGACCGTGCCCACGCTTCTGGAGAGCTTCGACAGTTCGTCCACCACCTTGCGTTTGTCCGAGAGTATCTCGTAATCGGGAGCGAATCCCGAACCGATGTTTATTCCGAGTCCCTTTTTCGAGAGGTCGCGGATATGTCCGAAACTCGATTTGACGACGAAGTCCTTGCCGAGGAATTTCTCGATCGTTTTGGCCTTTGCCGGAGACTCCACTATGACTAAATTTTCCTGCATTGCGTAATCGGGTATGTTGTTTCATCCAATACGACAAAACCTAAGCCGCTAAACTTAGGTTCGTCGCACTCTTTCGGGTTGCCTATTTGACCAGCGTATATGTCAGCGCCACCTGTATGGCGGCGGGGTTCACCGCCGTGTCGCCGCCCTGCACCACCGACCGTGTGAACGTGAATCGGTCGTAGGCGCCCGGGCCGAGATATATCTTGCGCGGCGTGGTGAGCTTGTCAAGATCGACCGTGCCGTCGTCCTCGGGCTCCAGCTCCAGCAGCTCGTTCACGAGCGACTGCATGTAGGAGGATATGTTCATCTCGTAACAAGCCAGGCTGCGGTTGGCGTAGCCGTTGTAGGCGAGCGCCGCGCTGCTGCTCTCCTGCGTGTACATGTAGTCGGCCACGGGCGTCAGCGTCTTGTAATTGGTATACATGCCCAGCCGCGACATCGACGCGTTGAGCGTCTCGCCCATGGCTACGGGGTCGATCTTGTTGTAGTCGTAATCCGACTTCTCGAAGTAGATGCGTACGGCGGCCTGGTTTATGGCGGCCGATACGTAATCCTCGTCGCCGCCGTTGATGTTGCGCAGCGAGTTGAGGAAGTCGTCGGTGAACGTCAGCTCGGTGATGACGCCGCCGCAGCCGTCGATGTATCCCAGCGCCACCTCTTCGCGCACGGCCTGCGACTCGTCGAACGGATGGGTCGCGAATTCGGTGCCCGAGTAGTCGTGGCGGGCACTCTGCACCCACATGTTGCCGTACTTGCCCGCGTAGGAATCCTTGAAGTAGTATACCATGTCGATGGTGTCGGCCATGATCTGCATGTCGGCGCCGTTGTTGCGGTTTCGGCCGAGCACCTCGAATCCCGTGGATGCGGGGTTGAACGAGAATACCGAGCCTTCGCCCTCGGGTATGTCGGCGGCAGCCTCGATGTAGAGGCCTCTGAAGTTATGAATGAATGCCGAATCCGACGAATAGGCCTCCACATTCTTCACCGCCATGCCGTCCCATGCCGAATTGTCGGGATCGGTGCAGAGCAGACGGTTGATGAACTCGCGCGTGGCGGGTGTCTCGCGCATTCTCACCGAAGTCGAGGTCGTGTAGACGCCCTTGGCGGGGTCGGGGAACTCGAAGGTGAAGATCGGCTGCGCGTCGGCGGCTACCACTCCCTTTGCACGCGGGTCGAAAGAGAGGTAGAACACGCTGTCCTCCGACTCCTCGTTCACCAGATCGGCCGTCAGTTCGTATACGTGGTACTTCACGGGGCGGGTTGTGTCGCCCGCGAAGGTGTCGACCGCGAAGCGGAACATCGCCGAGTCGTAGACGGGGCGGAATCCGAATCCCGTGGTGTCGTTCACGGCCTCCATGAAGAGATACTGGCTCGTGAAGCCGAGCTTGCGCACGCCGAAACGCGAATCGCTGTGCAGTCCGAGGTAGAGTTTGTCGAGCTTGGCCGAGGCCACCGAGTCGGTTTGATAGAGACGCGCCTCGAAGACCTTGCACGGGGTGTCCTCGCTGTCGGTCTCCTTGAGCATGCCCCCCGAGTAGAGGCGGTGGCGGACCACCATCTGCTGGTTGCCCGGGGCGAGCTCCTCGCCCATCGTATAGTCGGCTGTGGTCGTGCAACCCACCGATGCGGTCAGCGCTGCGACCAGCGCCAGCGCCACGGAGGCGAGCGAACGGTGTATTCTATTGCAGTTCTTCATAGAAACGGTTATAATTATCGAAAAAGTCCTCTTCGTCGGGCCGTTGGTATTCGAGCAGCGGTTTGCCGCTGCTGCGCGCGTACTCCACCAGCGTCGGATCGGCATCGGCTGACGCAACGACTATACCGTCGGCATAATCAATAACGAAACGGTAGAGGTTTTCGTATGAAGGGATCGCCAGATCGGCGAGTTTTTCGTCTTTTACGCCTTCGTTGGCCAGTTTTCGGGCGAACCCTTCGCCCAGGTTCTTCTCGAATCGGTCGGCGCACAGCGACACCACCACCTTCACGTCGCGGAACAGCGGGTCGTCGGCGAAGACCTTCTTCAGATAGATGGGCGTGACGGCCGACATCCATCCCATGCAGTGCACGATGGTGGGCGACCAGTTGAGCTTGCGCACCGTCTCCAGCACGCCGCGGGCGAAGAAGATCGCGCGCTCGTCGTTGTCGGCGAATTCCTCTCCGTCGGCATCGGTCAGCACCGCCTTGCGGGCGAAGTAGTCGTCGTTGTCGATGAAGTAGATCTGGATGCGCGCCGACGGGATCGAAGCCACCTTGATGATGAGCTGATGATCGTTGTCGTCGATGATGAGGTTCATGCCCGACAGGCGTATCACCTCGTGGAGTTGGTTGCGCCGTTCGTTTATGCACCCGTAACGGGGCATGAACGTGCGGATCTCGTTGCCGCGCTCCTGCATTGCCTGCGCGAGACGTCGGCTCAGACCCGAAAGTTCGCTCTCCGGCAAGTAAGGCATAATCTCCTGACAGACATAGAGTATCTTGCGTGAAGCCATAACTTTTTGGGTTTTTGTTCGGTTTCGGACGGTGCGGAGGCCTCGGTGCGGAATCGGTATCCGCCGCGGGGCGTCCTTTATCGTTCGGCCGTACGGTTATATGACGGCAAATATACGAAAAAATCGTGACATTTCACGTGTTGCATCGCGATAAACTCCATTCCGCTCGCGAATGCAGGATATAAAGGCGGGAATTTGGCATCGCGGCAGGTCGGCAGGCGGCGGGCCCGAACCGCATCGCATCGTGCGGCGGCGGATTATTCGGCCGTTATCTTTCCCGTCACGGTCCAGATGCCGCTCTCGACGCCCCGTCCTCCCAGCGACGATACGGCCATGACGGTATCGTCGTCGATCAGGCACAGCGAGTTCCACAGGGCGTGCGCCTGCGGCGGAAGCGTCGCGAACGGAGCTGTGGGGTTCGCGAAGTTGCTTGCCTGCCCGTCGCCCGCGTACACCTGCATGTTGGCGTACTTCTCGTTCGTACCGTCGCGTCCTTCGGTCGACTGCACCGACAGCAGGGTGGTGCCGTTATCGAGCCGTATCAGGTAGGGCGCTCCCGCGTAGACCGAATCGGGCAGGCGGTACTCCGCGGCGAGGGCGTGGCTCCGTCGGGGGCTGTCGGCGCCTGCGGGGCCATCGTCGGGGTCGTCTTCCGTGCGGATGATGACGGGCTTGAATGTCCCCGCTATGCCGTTGTCCTCGATGGCCAGGGCTATGGTTCGCCCGTCGTGCAGGCACACGGGCACGGGCATGCCGTCGCGCTTTCCGCTTCTGAACGAGACGGTCTGCGGCGCGCTCCACGACGCACCGTCGTCGAGTGACCGCAGCATCGTTATCTCCTGCTCGTCGCTGTTGGTGTAGGGCCCCTCGTTGGCGAAGTAGAGCCGTATCTCTCCGTCGGGCAGTTGCAGGGCCGCGGGCTCCCAGCATCCGTCCCGAAAACTTTTGCCCGCTTCGTAGAGGGTCCGTTCGTGCTCCCACGTGTCGCCTCCGTCCTCGGATACGGCGCACATTATCTTGTATGCGTGCAGGCCCTCGCTCCTTGGCCGTGCGTTCCACATGTAGAGCAGCCGTCCGTCATGCAGTTGCAGCAGTTCGGAGTTGGTGTAGTTGTACGCCTCGTCCTCGCTTACCTTGACGGCGGGGAGCCAGCTTCGGCCCTTGTCCTCGCTTTTTCGGATCCATACGGCAGGTCCCGCGCTGTAAACCATGCGCAGCTCTCCGTCGGAAAGTCTTTTGACCCGCGCATAGACTCCCGCGGTTACGAACTTGCGGGACGAGTCGTCCCACTCGATCCGCACTTTGCCGCTCTGGCAGAATGCGAGGGCCGAGAGCAGGCAGAAGCATGCCGCGGCGATCGTTCCTTTCATGCTGCGCTTCGGAGGTCGCATCAGATGATAAGCATGGCGTCGCCGTAGGTGCCGAATCGGTATCCTTCCTCCTTGGCGACCTTGTAGGCGTTCATCACGCAGTCGTAGCCTCCGAAGGCGGCCACCATCATGAGCTGCGTCGAGTAGGGGAGGTGGAAATTCGACACCATCGCGTCGGCGACGGTGAAGTCGTAGGGGTGGAATATGAACTTGTTGGTCCAGCCCTCCATGGGCTTTATCATGCCGCCCGTGGATACGGCCGTCTCCACGGTGCGCATCACCGTGGTGCCTATGGCCACCACCTTGCGTCCGTCGCGCTTGGCGGCGTTGACCTGCTCGGCAGCCTGCTCGGTGACGAAGAACTGCTCGGAGTCCATCTTGTGCTTCGACAGATCCTCCACGTCCACCGTGCGGAAGTTGCCCAGACCCGCGTGCAGGGTTATGAAGGCCGAGTCGATGCCCTTGATCTCCATGCGCTTGAGCAGATGCTTCGAGAAGTGCATACCCGCCGTGGGGGCGGCCACGGCTCCCTCGTGCGCGGCGAATATGGTCTGGTAGCGCTCGGCGTCCTCGGGCTCCACCTTCTCGCGCACCCAGCGGGGTAGGGGTGTCTCGCCGAGTTTGAAAAGGGCCTCCTTGAATTCCTCGTACGATCCGTCGAAGAGGAACCGCAGCGTGCGGCCGCGCGAGGTGGTGTTGTCGATCACCTCGGCGCCCATCATGTCGTCGTCGCCGAAGTAGAGCTTGTTGCCGATGCGGATCTTGCGGGCGGGGTCGACCAGCACGTCCCACAGACGCAGCTCGCGGTTGAGTTCGCGCAGCAGGAATATCTCTATCTCGGCGCCCGTCTTCTCCTTGTTGCCGTAGAGGCGGGCGGGGAAGACCTTGGTGTCGTTGAACACGAAAAGATCCTTTTCGTCGAAATATTCTATTATATCCTTGAAAATGCGGTGTTCGATCGAGCCGTCGGCACGTTTTACGACCATCAGACGCGATTCATCGCGATTCTCGGCAGGGTATTTGGCCAGCATTTCGGGCGTGAACTCATACCCGTATTGAGACAACTTCATAATTCTGCAACCTATATAATTTCAAATGTGAACGTTACAAGCGGCGGCACGCGCCCGCAGGGCGCGGATACGCATGCCTATCAATTGGTAATACGAATTTTTTAACGATTTGTTTCGCGCTCGGCCAGTTTTTCGAGGAAATTTTCCAGATTCCATGCGTTTTCGGCCGTGAAGCCGCCGCTTCGGGTGCGGCGCAGCGAGGTGAGGTAGGCTCCGCTGCGCAGTTCCTCGCCTATCTCCTGCGCCAGCGAGCGTATGTAGGTGCCCTTGCTGCACCGCACGCGTATGCGCATGCGCGGCATGTCGTAATCCTCCATCTCTATCTCGTGGATGGTTATAAGCGCCTTGCGCAGCTCCACCTCCTCGCCCGCGCGGGCGAACTCGTAGGCGCGCACGCCCTCCACCTTCTTGGCCGAGTAGATCGGCGGGGCTTGCAGGCGCTCGCCCGTGAGGCGGGCCAGAGCCTCGGCAGCCATCTCGCGCGTGATGTGGTCGGTGGGGTAGCGGCGGTCTATGGGGTGTTCCATGTCGAAGCTGGGGGTGGTGGCTCCCAGCTCCAGTTCGGCCGTGTACTCCTTCTCCTCGGCCTGGAGGTCGTTCACCATCTTGGTGGCCTTGCCTATGCAGACGATGAGCACGCCCGTGGCCAGCGGGTCGAGCGTTCCCGCGTGACCCACCTTTATTTTGCGGTAGCCCGATCGGTTGAGGGCGAATTTTATCTTTCGCACCACGTCGGTCGAGGTCCAGTTGAGGGGTTTGTCGATGACGGCTATGTAGCCCTCGGCGAAATCTATGTCGGCGAGCGATCGGGTGTCGGTCATTTTCAGATGAGATTGCAGATTATGGAAACGATGCCCGCCGCGGCGCAGTAGGCCGCGAACCATATCAGCTTGCCGCGCTTGACGACGCCGATCATGAACTTGCATGCCGCGCAGCCCACGACGAAGGCCGTGACGAAGCCGCATGCCATCGGTACGGCGCCCACGGAGCCGAACGCCACCTCGCCCTTGGCCAGCGTGAGCAGCATCTCGCCGAGGATGGGGGCCAGCACCATGAGGAACGAGAACTGTGCCACGGCGCCCTTGTTGTTGCCCAGCAGCAGTCCCGTGGCTATGGTCGAGCCCGAGCGCGAGAGTCCGGGCATGGCGGCCACGGCCTGCGCTATGCCGATGATGAAGGCGTCGCGGTACGATATGTTCTCCTTCACGCGCGGGCGGGCGTAGTAGGCGAACGCGAGCAGCACCGAGGTGAGCAGCAGCATGGCTCCCACGACGGTGAGTATGTGCGGCGAGTCGAGCATGGCATCGATCCTGTCCTTCAGCGCGAAGCCCACGATGCCTATGGGTATCATCGAGACGACGATCTTCAGCACGTAGGCCTGCTCGTCGTTGAAACGGCGCGAGAAGAGCCCCAGAAGCAGGCGCTTCACCTCGGGCCACAGCACGAAGATGGTGCTGAGCACCGTGGCGGCGTGTAGCGTCACGTCGAACGCGAGGTTCTCTTCTATCTGTACGCCCAGCAGGGCTTTGGCTATTTGCAGGTGGCCGCTGCTCGATACGGGCAGGAATTCGGTAAGCCCCTGTACGGCTCCGAGGATGATGGCTTCAATCGCTGTCATGGGTGTTTGTCGGGTGTGTGTTTGTCTGTTCGGTTACGGTACGGGCCGCAGCCGCGCGCCGCGAAGGTCGGCGCGGTGCCGCGAAACGCAGGTCGGGCGGGATCTAAAACCGCTTCATCAGGGCGAATATCTCGAATCCGAATCCGCCCACAACCAGTATGGGTGCGAGCGTTATGCGGCGCCACGAGAACATGGCGTAGTTGAACTCTTCGGGATTGTCGCTGCCGCCTCCGCACATGAGTGCCATGCCCAGCACTATCACGGCGAATCCCGCCAGCAGCAGTATGTAGTTTTTCATCGTGAGCGGCATCTCCGCGTCGTTCTTGTCGGTGGCGGCGTCGAAGCGCGCACGCAGTTTTTCGAGTATGTTTTTCATAATGTGAACGCTAATAAAGGAATATCTTGTTCGACTTCATGTTGACGAACTTGTTCACTGCGAATGCCGTGAACAGCAGCGATATGACCACTCCGCAGAGGATCATCGCCGCAGCCGTCATGCCTATCTTCACCAGCTCGGCGGCCGACACTATCTCGGGCATGGCTCCGCTCAGCGCCGCGGTCGAGGCGCCGAAAAGGAGTCCCGCCACGACTCCCGCCCAGATGCCCTGCTTGGCCGCCGTGGCCAGGAACGGCCGCATGATGTAGCCTTTGGTGGCTCCCACGAGCTTGAGGGTATTAATAAGGTATCGGCGCGAGAAGATCGCCAGCCGTATGGTGTTGTTGAGCAGTATGAGCGAAATTACGAGCAGTGCGCCGCCGAAGGCCGCCAGCACGATGGTGATCTTCGATATGGTGGCGTGCAGCCGCTCGATCATCGAGGCGGGATAGGCCACGTAGACCACGCCCCGCAGCGCCGAGAACTTGTCGACCATCGCGTCGGTGGCGGCGCGGTCGGCGGCCTCCACCGCTACCTCGAAACTGCTGCGCAGCGGATTGTCGTCGAGTATCTCGTCTATCTCGGCGGCGAACATGCGGCGGAACTCGGCGTCGTCGATCTTGTCGCGTCGGTCGATGTATTCCACGTGCGTCACCCCCTCTATGGCGGCCAGCGCGTCGGCTATCTCGGCGCGGTGCGCCTCGTCGACCGAGTTGTCCAACTCCACCGACAGCGTGATGCTGTCGCGCAGCGTGCGGGTGGCCTCCAGAGCCGCGGCGAGCATGTAGCCCACCGATCCCAGCAGAAAGAGCACCAGCGAGATGCTCACGGTCGAGACTATGTACGACCGTCGTACCTTACGCCTCAATCTTTTGTCGTCTCTCATTGCGTATGCGGTAAATCAAGGTTATGACGAATGCCGCGAGCGTGGCGATCGAGAAGAACAGCGTGATCCCCTCGGCCACGGCCCAGTGCGGCGCGCGGTAGCGCCATTCCACCGTGTGGCGGCCCGCAGGCAGTTCCAGCGCGCGCAGTATGTAGTCGGCGCGCAGCGGGCGCGCGGGGCGGCCGTCGATCTCGGCGGTCCATCCGTCGGCGTCGTATATCTCCGAGAAGACCGCGAGGGCATCCCCTTGGGCTTCGTATTCGTAACGCAGGTAGTTGGGGCGATACTCCGTCAGCTCTATCTCGGCCTCGGCGAAGTTGTAGTTCTCGGGCAGGAAGGCGTCGCTCACAACCGCCTCGCGCTTGCTGTCGATGCGGCCTGTGAGTTCGATCTCCTCCTCGGGCGACGAGGCGCGCACCACGCTGCCCACCGTCCATGCCGCGCCGTTGGCCGACTCGCGCACCTCCACGTCCTCCGCCGAGGCCGAGGGGCCTATCACGTAGCGTACGTTGAGCAGGTCGAGGGCCTTTTCGTCGCCCCGCGACAGGTAGCGGTCGATCATGTCCTGGTAACGGGCCGTCTTGGCGCCGTGGTAGCCGCCCACCGAACGGTGGAAATAGGATGTGGTGGCGTCGTTGAACGGCGACACCGAGAGGTTGAGCACGCGGTAGGCGGGATCCTTGTCGCGCATTATCAGCTTGTCGGCCTCGGTGGGTAGTATCGCGGCCGAGCGTTCGGGCACGAAGTCGTCCCAACCCAGATAGCGGGTGTCGGCCGCTATGAGGTCGGCCGCCGCTATGACCCCGAGCACCGCGCACAGCACCGCGCCGCGGGTCAGGAGCTTTTTGTTGAGCCACAGCCATACGGCCGCGGCGGCCAGCAGCACGAATGCGAGCGAACGCATCGCGTCGGCGCGCATCGCCTCGGCCCGTTCGTCGGCCATGGCCGAAGCCGCCGCCCAGCCGATCTGTTCGTGCAGCCCCTGCTTCACGTATTGCTCGCCGCCCTGTTGCAGCAGCATTTGTCGGAACTGCTCGGTGAGCTGCGCGCCGCTCTGCTGCATGCCGAAGTCGCCGAGCGAGCGTCCGCCGACGATCATCACCAGCAGCACGCCCGCGCAGATCCCAGCCGACCATTTCAGCGCGCGCCGTGTTTGTGCCGCATCGGCCTTGCCGCCCGTCATGCGGGCCAGACCCGCCGCGGCCAGCAGCGGCACCGCCCATTGTATCACCACGAGCGACATCGATACCGTTCGGAACTTGTCGTACCCGGGCAGCCATTTGAAGAGCAGCTCGGTGAACCACATCATGTGGCTGCCCCACGCCATGAAGAGCGTGACGAGCATGGCGCCCGCTATCCACCACCTCTCGCGGGCGGGGAGCAGGAACAGCGCCAGCAGCGCGAGGAATATGGCGGCGGCGCCCAGATATGTCGGTCCCGCCGTGTAGGGCTGGTCGCCGCGGTAGCGGGGCAGGTATTGCGCGAAATTCTCCAGCCCGTAGGGCTTCAGGGCCTTTGCCACGGCACCGTCTTCGGCGAACGTGTCGGCCGACGAGCCGCCCATGAAGTCGGGCACCAGCATGTTGAGGCTCTCGCCCTTGCCGTAGCTCCATGCCGTGGCGTATTGGAGGTCGAGCCCCTTGGCGCCGTCGGCGGCATCGTCGCGGACGAGTTCCGAGCCGCCACGCGTGGTGGAGGCGGTATGTTTATAGGTGTACCACAGCGGCGAGAAGTTCGACCCCACGGCCAGCAGCGCGGCGGCGGCCAACAGCCCCGTGCGTTTGGCGAAGTCGCGCCCGCGGCGCTCGCGCAGGGCGTAGACGCATTCGCTAATCCATAGCGCGGCCGCTGCGATGCAGAAGTAGTAGGTTATCTGCGGATGGTTGGCGCCTATTTCGAGCGAGGCGAAGAGCGCCGTGCAGGCCGCGCCGAGCAGCATGTCGCGCCGCAGCGTGCAGTATATCCCCGCCATCATGGGCGGGGCGTAGACCAGCGCCCACATCTTGGTGACGTGGCCCGCGCCTATGATGAGTATGAAATAGGTGGAGAATCCGTATGCCAGCGCGCCGACCAGTGCGGCCCACGGCCCGAAGCCGAAGAGCAGCAGCGCGGCCCACATGGCCGTCATGGCGAAGAAGAGGAACGACGCGGGGGTGTCGACTGCCTTCACGATCTTGCCCACGGTGCCCTTCACCGCCTGTGCGGGATACCTCACGTCGATCAGGTAGGCGGGCATGCCGCCGAACATGCGGCCCGTCCATTGCGGGTCTTCGCCCGTGGCCTCGCGGGCGTCGGCTATGTCCTTGCTCATGCCCTTGTATTGCGTCACGTCGTGCTGCGGGAGCGTCTCGCCCGCGAACTGCGGCGCGAAGTAGAGGGCGGCGAGCACGAAAAAGAGCGCCAGGGCCCCTGCGGCGAACAGCATGCTGCGGTATGGAAGGCTGCTATGATTCATATTTATGATATATGTAGCGGGTCAAAGATACGTATAAGCGAGGGCAAAAGCAAGCCTGCTTGTATTTTGCCGAGCGAAAGTATCTAAGGCGCAGCCAAAGGTACGAATAAGCCGGGCGCAAAAGCAAATTTATTTGCGATTTTGTCGGGGCGGAGCACCTAAGGCGCAGCCAAAGTTACGAAAAACATTCCTTTTTCGGTGTGTAATTGCAAAAAATTACTATATTTGCAAAGTTAACGGTATTTGCAGAAAAGATGGATATGGTAAGTCTGGATGCCATTCGCACGCCGATAGCATCGGATATGGAGGCTTTCGAGGAGTTCGTAAGGAACCGCTTCGATTCGGATGGCAAACTGATGTCCGAGATGTTGTCGCATGCTCTCTCCTCGCGCGGGAAGGGCATACGTCCCATCGTGGTCATGCTTACCTCGGCTCTCACCTCGGCCGCGAACAAGCGGCAGTGGGTGGCGGGCGAGCGCAACTGTACCATGCGCACCTATCTGGCCGCCATGATGGTGGAGATGCTGCACACCGCCTCGCTCATCCACGACGACGTGATCGACGGCGCCGACATGCGCCGCGGCCGCCCCTCGGTGAATGCCCTGTGGCAGTCGCGCAACGCCGTGGTGCTGGGCGACTACATTCTGGCGCGAACGATGAGCACGGGCATGGCCAGCGCGCAGTACGATCTGGTGTCGCACATCATAGGATCGGTGGCCACGCTGTGCGAAGGCGAGGTGCTGCAAAGCCAGCATGCGCGCGACAGGGACACCACGCGCCGCGACTATCTGGAGATAATATACAAGAAGACGGCCAGCCTGATAAGCATAAGCGCGTCGGCGGGGGCCGTGTCGGTCATAGCGTCGCACGAGGACATAGAGCGCATGCGCCGTTTCGGCGAGGCGCTGGGCATGGCGTTCCAGATCAAGGACGACATACTCGATTACAGCCGTTCGGGCCGCACGGGCAAGCCCGCGGGCAACGATCTGCGCGAAGGCAAGATAACACTGCCTCTTATAGAGGTGCTGGAGCGTTGCGAGCCTGCCGAGAAGCTGCGCCTGCTGGACAACCTCTCGCGGTGCGGCGAGGATACGGCCGCCATGGAGTACATCCAAGGTGTGGTGGAGGCTACGGGCGGTATCGAGCTGGCCGAGCGCACCATGCGTACCTACATCGACCGCGCGGTGGAGATACTGTCGCAGTACGACGACTCGCCCTATCGTGCCTCGCTCATAAACCTGTGTGCCTACGTGGCCGAGCGTGACCGATGAAACCGAAGCAATGAACGACAAGAAATAACTTAATCAACTAATCTAAAATTTCTGATGGAAACGAAAAAACAAAACAGTAATGTGCTGGCCATCATCGTGATGATTCTGCTGTTCGGAATGATCTCGTTCGTGACCAACCTGGCGTCTCCCATGGGCGACGTGTTGAAGAACCAGTTCGGCGTGGCCAACTGGATGGGTACGCTCGGCGTGTTCGCCAACTTCATCGCCTATGCGGTGATGGGTATCCCCGCGGGTAACATGCTCCAGAACATGGGCTACAAGAAGACGGCGCTGATAGCCGTTGCCGTAGGTTTCATCGGCGTCGCTATCCAGACCGTTTCGGGCTATGCCGGATCGTTCGGCATCTATCTGCTGGGTGCGTTCATCGCAGGTTTCTCGATGTGCATGCTCAACATCGTGGTGAACCCCATGCTCAACAAGCTCGCGGGCGGCGGCAACAAGGGTAACCAGCTTATACAGGTGGGCGGTTCGTTCAACTCGTTGATGGGTACCTTTGTCATCATCCTGACGGGTCTGTTGATCCCCGACATCGTGAAGGCCCAGATCAGCCAGGTATTTCCGTTGATGTACACCGCACTGGCCATCTTCGCCGTGGCATTCCTGGTGGTTCTCTTCACCGACATACCCGAGAACGCTCCCAAGGCGGCCGCCAAGAGCGAGAAGTCGCAGTACGGTCCCCTGTCGTTCCGTCACTTCATGTTGGGCGCCATCGCCATCTTCGTTTACGTGGGTGTCGAGGTGGGTATTCCCAACGTTTTGCAGAAGTGGCTTAACGTGGCTCTCGAGGCCGACAACGCCACCGCTATCGCCGCTACCGTGGCAGGTACCTACTGGTTCCTGATGCTCGTGGGCCGTCTGACGGGTGCCGCTCTGGGTGCCAAGGTTTCGGCCAAGACCATGCTCGCCGTGGTTTCGACCGCAGGTCTGTGCCTCACTCTGGGTGCCATCTTCCTCGATCCCTCGATCATGGTCAACCTGCCCGTGTTCGACGGTGCCAAGGGCTTCGCCATGGCTGCCGTTCCCGTGAATGCCGCTCTGCTCGTGCTGTGCGGTCTCTGCACGGCCGTTATGTGGGGCAGCATCTTCAACCTCGCCGTCGAGGGTCTGGGCAAGTATACCGAGAAGGCTTCGGGTATCTTCATGGCACTGGTTTGCGGCGGCGGTATCCTTCCGCTGTTGCAGAACGGTATCGTCGACTGGACGGGCAGCTACCTGACGAGTTACTGGGTGATCGTGGCAGGTCTGGTCTACATGCTCTCGTTCGCTCTGATCGGTTCGAAAAACGTCAACAAGGATATTCCCGTGGAGTAATCCGCTTCGGGATATGAATTTAGCGGCCTTCGGTTTTCCGAGGGCTGCTTTTTTTGATGCGGCCCGCGCAGTTCTGCGGACTGCAATATTAACACGCGTCAGCCAATCCCGCGGCAGAAGCGATTTCGGAAGAAGGGCGGCCTCGGCGACGGAGCGTTAAGAATCGGAAATCTTTTGATTGCTTCAAAAGTGCCGCAGGCA
>ERZ827168.3260-NODE-3260-length-16865-cov-3.582629_pt1 | contig 16865 bp, 16 predicted proteins | sample MGYA00519868_ERZ827168 | MGnify/ENA primary metagenome ERZ827168 (study PRJEB31778, sample SAMEA3449271) | human gut metagenome | biome: human gut; feature: human-associated habitat; material: faeces | place: United Kingdom | collected 2010/2012 ...
CCTTGCTCTGCAAGTCGCCCGGCAAAAAGCCGAGGCGCTCGCCCGCCTCGACCGCAGGGCGCGTCAAGATGATGCGGTTCACCTTGCGCTCGCGGAACGCCGCGACCGCCGCGGCGACGGCGAGGTACGTTTTGCCCGTCGAAGTGTCGCCCCACAAAAGCACGCCCTTCGTCGTTTTGCCCCGCCCCTCGAACCGCTCCGCGTACTCCCGAGCAAACTTGCTTGTTCTCGGGGTGCGTCCGTCGTCGCCCTCAAAAGTCTTTTTCACTCCTGCGGGATAGTCCGCGAAGCATTCCGCTCGGAGCTTTCGCGCCCGTGCCTCGGCTTTCTTCTTGCTCTCTGCCGCGCTCTTCGCGAACTCTCGGCATTTGCAATCGCAGTACATCCAGCCGAAGTAGCTGTCGATGTACGCCATGCGCGGCGTGTGGCAATCGCGACAGACTATCAAGCCGTTCTCGATGACCTCGTCGTCGCGGAGCCGTCCGTCTCGCACGTACTTGTCCGAGAACCACTTGCGGTGCTCGTCGCTGTCCGTCCAGCGACACAGCCTGTCCGCGAAGAAACGTTTGCCGCCCGCAAACGGGATGTCGTTAAAATCTATCGTCGCCGCTCTCATCTGCGCCCTCCTCGTCGTATGGATTGCCGAACTCATCCAGCGGTCTGCCGAACGGGTCGTGCGTTCTCGCCCAGCCGTCGTAATCGAAGTTCTCGTTCTGCGCGTCTTGGTACGTCATCGGTCGCTCGACCTCGTTCAGGTATCCGTCGAACTTCGTGCCGAAGAGCGTCTCGGGTCGAAGGTACTGCGCCATGCGCGCGTCGTTCTTCCAGCTCCTCACCTTTTTGTCGATGACGGTGCGGAAGTCATCGAGCGTGTACCCCTCGTTCAGTCTCGCCTTTATCGTGCGGTTGGCTACCGCAGACTTCGGAGAGAACCTCTTCCCCGTCTTCTCGTTGAGGTAAGCGATGACGTCTCGAACGAGAGCACTCACGCCCCCTCCGGGGGCTGCGGGGGAAGCGTCGTTAGACGCTGTTTTCCTTTTTTTGCTCTGTGGGGGGAGTTTAGGGGGTATATACATATTTCCCTTAGTAATCTCAACCTTATTAAGGGGGGTTTTAGGGGGGACGGACAAAATAGGTGAACTGAGTTCATGTAGTAGGTGAACTGAGTTCATGTATTTTTGCTCGGGGATAGGTGAACTGAGTTCATGTATTTTGGGGGATATAGGTGAACTAAGTTCATCTATTTTTTCCAGTGGAACGGCTCGCCAGAAGGTCTTGCGTTTATCTTCTTTGCTCTCGAATTTCTCGATGTAACCTTGCTCTTGCAAATGCGCTAACGCTTTAATAGCCCCCCTCTCGGTACAGCCCGCCCAGTCGGCAAGATACTCAAGCCCGCCCTGATAAGTCTGCTCGGCCGCTTGTGAAAATCCGTATATACACGCATATACCAAAAGCGGGACACCTTTCAGTTTAAGGTCGGTCAACATCCAACCTTGGATTACGATGTAGTTATCTCTGTCAATCATCAATGTTGTTGCCCTCGCTTAGTTCGACATATCCGTTCTCTTTAAGTTCATTAAGCACCGCCGTCAGCTTGTCCTCTGTCGAGTAGCTAAGACGCAACAGGTGCGGCGGGTGGAACTCTTGCCCGTCACCACCCAACGACAACAGAATAGCGTACAGCCCTTTTGCCTCCAAACTCAAAGTGGAATACAATATGTCGTTGCCTATGGTCGTGAAGTTATTTCGTCTTGCATGTCGGCGAAGTATTCTCAATCGTGTACACCTCCTGTATTGCCGCTGCCTCCGCCTTGCATGCCGGCGAAGTAGTCGCAATCGTGTACACCTCCGGTATCGTCTGCGCCTCCTCCGCTCTGTTTTTCATCTCGGCGTTTCGGGCAAGCAGGCTCTCGATAATCTCGATCGCGCGGGCGATTTCTCCCAGCTCCACGGGCTGGATATTGCCTTTGTTGAGGGTTTCCGTCAAAGCGAAACGCAGACGGAGTATCGCCTCTTTGTCTTTCTTGATTTCGTTCAAGTCATCTTCATAGTAGGTTATTATCATTGCTTTCAATCTCCTTGTTATTTCGTTTCGGTTTTTGCAAACAGATAATCCAGCGTCATGGTCGGAAAATACGCACGCTGAATGGCGAACATTTCCGAGCTTTTGAACTCGGTCTTGCCGTGCATTTTTTTCGCGAGCGTATTCGTTCCGACGCCGAGCGTCTTTGCGAGCATGACCTGCGTCACGCCCGACAGGTACAATTCTCTTTTTAAGTTCGGATACACTTTATACCTCCTTTTACTGTTTTCTTGTTGCTTTTTATTGCTATTGGTTGCTTTTTGTGATATAATTCTAAAATGATTTACACTGTTATATGTACTTTTATGAATAATTCTCAAATGTCTGCATATGAGCAGGGCGCGTTAACAATTTCCTTCGTCGCTTTAATTTTTACGTTTCCAGGAATATGCGTTGCCATTATCGAAATTGTCCGAGCCGTAAAGAATAAAATATCCATTAAGGTTATTCTGACAAATGTTCGGGCAATAAAGCGCGAGCAAGTCGCTTTTGCGTTTAATCTGCAAATCATAAACAGAAATGCTCAAGAATTTTCTATTTATGACTTAAGAATAAACGATCGAAAAAACAAGCATATTACCATTAAAATCAGTGGGCTTGTAATCGATTACGGAAGAAAGATCCACGCAAATGAGTGTATGGCGTTTGACAACATTGTCACTTTCAGCGATGAAGAATTTGATATTAAAAATTGCAAGTTCGTCTTTAGAACAAATCGAAAAGACATAAAATCTAAAATATTAAAAAAGTATATTGAAGATTACCCACAGTGAACAACCGACTTGTATCGGAGCCACTGCCAATGTAATTATCGCAAGTACAAGTCTGATTTTTTCCCAGCGGATCTTGCGCAATATCTTCCTCATCTCTTTTATCTCTTGTGTGTCCTTCCTCTTTTCTCTCATGCCGCGCAAGTCCGGCATGGGCTTTTTATTTTGCACCGGGCTCCTCTACCTCCTTAAAATGACCATAAAGGGTAATTTCAAGCATATTATAGTACCATATATTGCAAATGTCAAGCATTTTTACGTCATTTATTGCATTTTATGGTACTATGTTTTATACTTATTTCAAGGAGGTATTAATATGGACTTGGAATTATGGAACAAACGAAGGCGAGAGCTTCATTATTCTTATGACGACCTCGCCAAAAAATCGGGACTTGGTAGGCGCACAATAGCAAACATTTTTTCAGGCGCTCGCTCCAACCCTACTATAGACACCATCCAAAAAATAGAGCGGGCGCTCGGGCTATCCGACATAACGGACGAGGAAGCGGCGGCAGGCGTACGCGACTATGCCGTGCGGAACGTGACCCCTGACGAGGACGACCTACTCGAAGATTTCCGCGAGCTGGGCAAAAAAAAAGGCGCGGACGCACAAAAGGCAGTCCGCGACATGATACAAGCCATGTTGAAATAGCAATCAAACAAATGTTCTATTTGCTGTTTTTACTTACTTTGTAATTGTGGACAGACTGTTGTTCACAATACCGTGCTACACTTCCCTTAAACAAGGAGGTACACGGTTATGGACGCAGCAGAACTTTCGGCGCGGCTCATGCTCGCGACGACACAAGCCGAAGTGCTGAGCGTGGCACAGGAACTCGCCGCAGCGGCACTCGAACAGACGACGGACGACGTCCGTAAGCAAAAAACGGTGACGAAGTTTTTGCAATTTTCACAAAAGGAGATTGCAAAAATGCCAAAAACGTTCAAAAGAGAATTCATCGCCAACGGTTGCGTGGCGCACGTCATCAAACGCCCGAGCGGCAAACACACGTTTTTCTATGAGATACGATACCGCCGCAACGGATATAACGTCTCCGCGGGCGCTACGTGCCTTGAAAAGGCAAAAAAGAAGTTTCTCGATAAACTTATCGAGACAATGCAAAACGAGTCCCAGAGGGGCAATTCCCGCCCCACAGTGAGAAACATAGCGAGAGAGTGGTTCGCGTGCCGCGAGGGACACGTAAGTCCGCTGACCATAAAGAACTACCGCAGCTATTACGACCGACTCATCGACCCGCGCATAGGACATATGGATATCACGGACGTACGGACATACGAGCTCCGCGCCATCCTGAGTCTGTGTGCGGGCAAAGGACGGGCATACGAAGATACCCGAAGCGTGCTCAATCAGATATTCGTGTTCGCTCAAAACAACGGGCTCATCCAGTACAACCCCGTCCGCAGTATTGCCTTTGTACGCGCGGAGAGGACGCACGGGCAAGCGCTCTCCTTGCAGGAGATAGAACGGCTCCTGACCGAGGCGAGCGGACCTTTCCGCGACTGCTGGATGTTGCAGCTCTTTTGCGGACTGCGACCGTGCGAGGTATCCTCCGCCCGCATAGAGAACGGATTCGTGGTCGCACGGAACGCCAAGCGCAAGCACGGGAAAATAGAGTATAAACGTATCCCGATCCCGCCGGAGGCAAGAGGCATCTTGCGCCCGACGAAGCTCAAGCGAGTCACGAGCAGCAATGCCGCGTTCAAGCGCCTGTTTCCAAACCACACGCAATACGACTTGCGGCACACGTTCTCGACTGTGTGTCAGATGTACGTCCGACGCGAAGTCGTGGAGATATGGCTAGGAGACAGTTCCGAGCGGCTCATCGGGAATACATACACCCACTTCCCCGATTACTTCATGCTGTCGGAAATGGAGCGAGTCCGCTTTCTTCCCGACAAAAATAACCCCGGGATATTCCCCAAAATATAAAAAAACCGTAGCTACCTACCACAATATGTAGTAAATAGCTACGGTCAATGACACAATATGTTGTGGTTTTTTCTTCGGGCTCTGGTTCGAGCCCTGTAGCTTCCACCAAAAAAGCTCGTAGGCATCAGCCTACGGGCTTTTTTCATGATGCCGCACGCTCGAATTTGTGACCCTCGCGCGTGAGGCAGAACAAGCACTCGCCAAGCCCCACTCTTCCCCTTGCCCCATGTGCTTGTTTGCCTCCATCCGAGGCGCAGCCGAGGATCACGGAGCGAAGCGGAGTTCAAGCAGAGGGTCACAGGTATTTTTGTTGCGCACCGCTAACGCTGCCCTGCCGTCAAATAAAAACGTCCGCGTTTTTATTTGACTGGGCTGCGCCACAAACTTTCCGCATCTGCTGCTTCCCGCACTCTCCGCGGCCGGTAACGAGTGATTAACTTGAGAAGTCCCACGGAGCTGATGCGGAAACATAACCACACATAATTAACCACCCGCGCTCTTCGCGGCTTGCAACAAGTATCGGGCTTACTAAGTTACGAAAAGCCAAAACCGACGCGCGTTTTGGGAACAGACAACTGCATTACATAACAAATCGATCGAACCGCGCGACGGAAGCGAGCGGGTCAACCGTGCAGATATATTATGTTTTTGCCTTTTCTTTGCGCGTATTTCAACGTCGCGGCGGCGCCGCCCCATCGGTGTTGAACGAACGCGATCACGATATCCGAACAAAGCACCATCCATTCGTTGCGGCGGACTATGGCAAGCCGATAAGGCACCGTTTCCAAGGACGGGTAGACCGTATCGTCGTAACGTGCGCGCATTTGCTCTGTACTTTCCGAACGGAAACGCCCTATTTACGGGGTCACCAAAATTTTTTCGCACTCAACATCCGCAAACTTGATACCGGTGGTCGAAGGAACATAAACCTTGGCGTTGCTCTTGCCGAAGGTCATTGCCGGGCCGCCCATGCCGCCGGTCCCCATCTTCTTGGTCATCATGCGCATCAGCAGCTGGCCGATCACAGCAAAGACCACGATGGGCAGAATCCACGTCACCAAAAAGGAGATGAGCGGCGACGCCTGTTCCACGATCACTTGCCCGTAGGTCACGCCGGCGCTTTCCAGGCGATCCACCAACTCGGGATCGTCCATGCGCCCGGTCTTGTAGATGGTCGGGCGTTCCGCATTGTCGATGAATGTGATTTGATCCTCGTCTACCTCTACCTGCTTGACCTTGCCGTCACGCACCATTTGCAGGAACGTGGAATAGTCCACCTGCTGCACTGCGCGGTTCAGCATTGCAGGATAGAGCAGCGTGTTGAAGATCAGCAGCACCAGCAAAGTGATGATGCAATAGAAAATCAACGTTTTTTTGGGAGTCTTGACTTCTTTCAAAAAAAGATTCCTCCTTACACTTTTACTTATTTTCGCCTTCCGGCTGTTGGGCTGCATCGTAGGTCACACGCGGCATCGTGCACATCAAAATATCTTCCAGGGAAATGTTCGACACGCTGAAATGCGGATTCCTGCCTTTTTCCGTGAAAATCGTGCCGTCGGAGCAAATGCCCAGCAGACAGGATTCCACCGAGATCACACAGTCGATCTCCGCAATGGCCGTATAAAAATCCGCCAGCAGCGCGGGCGTATTCTTCTGCTCCCGGCGCGCGCGGTAACAATCGCTCACCTGGGCGCGCACTTCTTGCTCGCAAGCTTCATCCGGCACTGCCAGCACCAGCGGCGCACCCATGCCGCCCGCAAGGTTTTCGATCTCGCCCGCCAGCACACGCTGCGCGTTTCCGCCGTCATAGCGCATCCACAAACCGAACAGCGCCTGCTTTTGCAGCAGCTCCTTCGCGCTCTCCGTCGTGCCGCCGTCCTGCACCGGCAGGAAGGTCATCACATTGGGCGCGTTTTCAATGTTGACGCGCGGCAGCTCGGCATCCGGCAGCAGCAGGAAAACAGCGCAGTCCGGATGCGTATGGAACACAGAGCACAGCGTCTCGGTCTGCTCCTCGTTCCCGGCGAACACAAAATAGGCATAAATCCCCATTTTTTCGCCCTGCATCATGACCTCGCCCACGTCGAAGCCCATGCCCTGTCTCAAATCCAACACCAGGCACCACGGCACATTGTAGCCGTGTTCGGCCTCGTGATTGCGGATGATCTGCGCGCCGTGCGTCCAGCTGTTGTATCCCAAATCCATGCCGAACTGTTCGAGGTTTTCCGGTTTGACATTCGCCGCCAGATCGGTCACGATCGAATAATAAGCGCTGGATGGATTGCTGAGCTCTTTCTGCATCACTTCCAATATTTTTCGCTGAAAGCGCCCGTGTGAGAAATGCAGCGCCAGATCCACCATTTTGCGTATGCCGCGCTTGGGGTCCTGCCGAATCTCTCGAATGCTCTTCTGCACGGCGGAGCGGATGATGGCCCGCCTCAGCTCGTTCATTTCCAAGATTTCGTTTCTCCTCTCCGTCCCGAATGAAGAATTGCGCATCTTGCGCTTCCTTACAAAGGATACCCGACCTTGCCGTGCTTTCAAACGGACAGTTTTGCAAAAGTGTCCCAAAAAGTAACAGTTTGCGCCGGATGCGCAACTTTTTCTCATTCGCATTTTTTTGTCCGGAGACAAAAAACGTTTTACAGGATAAAATAAACCCAACAAATCAAAAAGGAGTGTGTATCGCACTTGACACCGAAGGATGAATCCCTTTCCGACCTGATGAAAAAGCTGGGGGCCGATTCCGCATCCGGCCTTTCCTCTGCCGAAGCCGAAAAGCGCTTGACCGAACACGGCGAAAACCGCCTGCGCGAGCGCAAAAAGAAAACCAATCTCCAGCGCTTTGCCGAACAGTTCAAGGACGTGATGATCCTGATCCTGCTGGGCGCGGCGGCAATCTCGTTCGTCGTGGCGCTGACCTCGCACGAGCCTTCCGAGTTTTTTGAACCACTGCTCATCGTGGGCATCGTCATCGCCAACGCCATCATGGGCGTGATGCAGGAGAGCAAGGCCGAAAAAGCGCTGGATGCGCTCAAATCGCTCTCTGCGCCCCACGCCCGCGTCATCCGCAGCGGCAAGGAGCAAACCATTGAGGCCGCCAAGCTCGTCCCCGGAGACATCATTCTAGTAGAAGCAGGCGATTTCGTGCCTGCCGATGCGCGGTTGATCGAAAGCGCTTCTCTTAAAAGCGAAGAATCCGCGCTGACTGGCGAATCGGTTCCCGCCGAAAAGGACGCAAACGCCGAGGTCGCCGCAGACGCCGCGCTGGGCGACCGCAAGAATCGCATTTATTCCGGCTGCTCGATCACCTACGGCCGCGGCCGTGCCGTCGTTACTGCTACCGGTATGGACACCGAAATGGGCAAAATCGCCAACCTCCTGGAAAACGGCGAGGACACGCAGACGCCCTTGCAGCATCGTCTGGCTGCGATGGGCAAATATCTGGGCATTGCGGCGCTGGTGGCCTGTGCGGTCATCTTCGTGCTCGGCCTGGTGGACGGCATCCCGGTGATGGAAATCTTTATGACAGCGGTTTCACTGGCGGTTTCCGCCATCCCGGAGGGCTTGCCCGCCATCGTCACCATCGTGCTTTCTCTGGGCGTGCAGCGCATGGTCAAGCGCAACGCCATTATCCGCCGCCTCCCTGCGGTGGAAACCCTCGGCTCCGCCTCCGTCATCTGCTCGGATAAGACCGGCACCCTGACCCAGAACCGCATGACGCTGACGCAGGTCTGGATGGACGGCGCTTCTGCTCCCGTGGACATCACGGGCAGGGAGGACGCCGCTGCCTGCACGCTGCTGCGCACCGCTTCTCTCTGCTGCGACGGTTCTGTCGAAGTTACGCCCGAAGGCGAAAAGCTGCTGGGCGACCCCACCGAAACGGCAATTCTCGTCGCCGCGCGCAAAAACGGCATGGAGAAAAAAGCGCTGAACGACGAATTCCCGCGCCTTGCGGAGCTGCCCTTTGACTCCGACCGCAAGCTGATGACCACGGTCAACCGCGTAGACGGCCAGAACCTCGTCATCGTCAAAGGCGCGTTCGATGTGCTGAGCAGCCGCGTGATTGCCGGCGACCTCGAAACGGCGCGCCGCGTTAACGACGAAATGAGTTCCCGCGCGCTGCGCGTGCTGGCGGTCGCCACCAAGGTGATCGACGAAATCCCCGCTGAACCCACTTCTGAAAATCTCGAAAGCGGCCTTCAGCTGATCGGTCTGGTCGGCATGATCGACCCGCCCCGCCCCGAAGCGCGCGAAGCCGTCAAGGAATGCCGCCGCGCGGGCATCAAGCCCGTGATGATCACCGGCGACCACGTCGTCACCGCCAGCGCGATTGCAAAGGATCTGGGCATACTGACCGAAAGCGATCAGGCCGTCACCGGCGCGGAGCTGGCGCAGATGACCGATACCGAGTTGGATTCCCGCGTGCGTTCCATCGCGGTTTACGCCCGCGTCTCGCCGGAAGATAAGATCCGCATCGTGCGCGCCTGGCAGCGGCAGGGCGAGGTTGTCGCCATGACGGGCGACGGTGTAAACGATGCGCCCGCGCTGAAGGCCGCCGATATCGGCTGCGCGATGGGCGTGACCGGCACGGACGTGGCCAAGGGCGCGGCGGACATGACGCTGACGGACGATAACTTCGCCACCATCGTCGAAGCCGTGCGCGAGGGCCGCGGCATCTATGACAACATCAAAAAGGCCGTGGGCTTCCTGCTGGGCACCAACATCGGCGAACTGCTGACGGTGTTCCTGGCGATGATCTTCTGGCAGCAGACTCCGCTGCTGTCGATGCAGCTGCTGTGGATCAACCTAGTGACGGACTCGCTGCCCGCCATTGCCATCGGCGTGGAAGCGGTCGATCCCAACGTGATGGACCGCAAGCCCAAGAAGCGCAGCGAAAGCATCTTTGCCGGCGGCCTGGGGCTGCGCATCGCGCTGCAAGGCCTCCTGTTCTCCGTCGTGACGCTCTTCTCGTTCTGGCTGGGCCAAAAAGTCACCGGTACGCTTGCCGGCGGCCAGACGCTGGCCTTCATGGTGCTGGCGCTTTCGCAGGTGTTCCATGCGTTCAATATGCGCTCCAACCGCAGTCTGTTCAAGGTCGGCATATTCACGAACCGCCGCATGAATCAGGCCGCGCTGATCAGCCTGGCGCTGATGGCACTGGTGCTGTTCGTGCCGCCGGTGCGCATGGTGTTCGAGCTGGCCGCATTGCCCGGATGGCTGTATCTGGTCGGCCTCGGACTGTCGCTGCTGTCCGTGCCGATTCTGGAATTCACCAAGGCCATGGGCTGGCATCACGATTAACTTAACAAGAAAGGGATGGAACCGCTCCATCCCTTTCTTTATGTTTGAACCGATGCTTCCCCTCATCCTTTCCCGATTTGCGCAAGCATTGCTGCCCACCGGGCGTTCTGTTATACTGAAAGAACAGAAAAAGCCTACTGATGAAAAGAAAGGTGGGATTCAAAATGAATCTTTTGAAACTAGCGCTGCTGCAAGTTGCGCCGGGAGACTCCCTTGAGGAAAATCTGCAAAAGGGTCTTGCTGTCTGCCGTGAAGCAAAGGCGAAGGGCGCGGATATCGCGCTGTTTCCGGAGATGTGGAGCAACGGCTACCGGCTGCACGACCGTCCGGTGGCGCAGTGGCAGTCGGAAGCCATTCTCGTGGACGGCGCGTTTGTTTCCGCCTTTTCCGATTTAGCGAAGGAATTGGGCATGGCGATCTGCATCACGCTTCTGGAGCAATTCGATCCCGCGCCGCGCAACACTGCCGTGCTGATTGACCGCTTCGGCAAGGTGCAGTCGATCTATGCCAAAGTACACACCTGTGATTTTGATGTGGAGCGGAACCTGACGCCGGGCGACGGCTTTAATGCTGGCGGTTGCGACCTGCAACTATCCCGCAGGCGTACCGGACTGCAACGGCGGATCCAGCGTTTTCGCCGGCGTGGTCTATGTGCCGGAATTGGATCATTCGCGGGATACCTGCCTGCTTCAGGCGGACGAAAAGGAAGGCGTCTATCTAGCCGAACTGGATCTCGATCAGCTGCGCGCCTACCGGCAGCGCGAGGTGCACGGTAACGCCTATCGCCGCCCAAAGCTCTAGGGTGCGCTGATCAGGGAAGAGGTTCAGCCGCCCTTCATCCGTGCCAACCGGCGCTAAGCCATAAGTAAAAAAAAGGAAGCGTCCTTTGCAGGGACGCTTCCTTTTTTCGTTTTGATTCTCTTTTACAACTGTGCTGCGGGATTTTCCGCCTTGAGACGAACGGATATCTTATGGATGCGGTAGTAGTAACCGCCCACCAGCATCAGCACCGCGCCGAGCCAGGCAGTGGGTTCCGCAAAATAGATGCCGTTTTCGCCGATCAGCTTGGGCAGAATCAGCGCCACCGCAATGCGCATCACCAGCTCCAGGATGCCGGAAACCATCGGGATCACGGTATCGCCCATGCCCTGCAAGGCGGAGCGGTAGATGTGCAGGAAATAGAGGATCACCAGCGTATAGGCCATGACCGAAAGGTAGGTATAGGCAACGTGCAGCGCTTGTGCCGCCACTTCCGGCTCGCCGGAGATGAAGATGGAAAGGATATTGCGGCCAAAGGCAATCATCAATACCGAAATCGTCGCCGAGGTTGCTATTCCCATCAGCACTGCCGCACGCATTCCCTTCTTGATGCGATCCATGCGGGCCGCGCCAAGGTTCTGCCCAGCGTAAGTCGCCATCGCAAAGCCATAGGAAATTGCCGCCAGCTCCAGCAGACCGTAGATCTTGTTGGTTGCGGTAAAGCCTGCGATGAAAACCAGTCCAAAGCCGTTGAGCACGTATTGTACCGCAAAGCCGCCCACACCGATAATGCCATTTTGGAAGGCCACAGGCGCACCCAGTGCCAGCAGCCTGCGCACAAGCGCCTGATCCGGATGCCAATCCTCCCTTTTCAGGCGGAGCAGCTTGATGCGCCAAATGCACATCAGACAATAGAGCGCCGAGCAGCACTGCGCAATAACCGTCGCAATCGCCGCGCCCGCGATGCCCCAGTGGAACCCCCAGACAAAGAGTATATCCAGCCCGGTGTTGAGCAGCGCGGCGATGATCATGGCATAGAGCGGGGATTTGGAGTCCCCCAGTGCACGAAGCACCGAGGAAAACAGATTGTACGCCATAATGACGATAATACCGGAAAAGGTGATGCGCAAATACAGCAGCGAACCATCGATGACGTCATCCGGTGTGTTGAGGAACAGCAGCAGCGGGTGCGCAATCAGATGCGCAAGCGCTGTGATGAGAATCGCCAGCGCAAAGCCGAGTCCAAACGTATGACTGATGCTTTTGCGCATGCCGTCATAATCTCCTGCGCCAAAATTCTGCGAAACCAGGATGCAGAACCCTTGCGCAAAGCCCGTGACAATGCCCAGCACCATCCAGTTCGGCCAATCTGCCGCGCCGATCGACGCCAGCGCCTCTACGCCCACAAACTGTCCGACCACCGCGGTATCCACCACGGTATAGAGCTGCTGAAACACATTGCCCAACATCAGCGGGAGCGCAAAAGTAAAGATGAGCCCCGCCGGCTTGCCGCGCGTCATATCCTTGATTTTCTCTGCCATGAACGTTCAAAATCCTTTCTGCTAAAACGGGCCGTCTATTTCTTTTCCCGTCAGACCGTTATTTCTATTTTACCAGATCGTTTTATCCCGCGCAATGCGCCTATAAAAAATTAATGCCGAATTTGCCAAATCTCCTGCTCAATTCGGCGTGTCGCTGCCGATCTCCAACAGATTGCCCTCCGGGTCGGCAATGTAGAAATTGTGGATACCGAAGGGGAAGGTGATGGGACCGTCCGCCGGAACCGCCACACCCTTTGCCTTCAGTTTTTCGTATTCCGCGTCCACGTTGGCAAAGGCGGGCAGCCAAAGCCCGATCTCGAAGGTCTGGTTGATGCCGCGCGGCGGCCGGAATCCCGGCTTCATCGCCTCGTCAAACATCTTCCGGTCATACATAAAGAGGGCCAGCCTGCCGCTCGCCGTGTAAAATTCCGCAAAGTTTCCGCCGTCCCAATCGGTTTCCAATCCCAGCACATCCCGATAGAACGTCGCCATGACCTGCATGTCCGCCGCCAGAAGCCCCACGCCGCAGTGCGTCGTTTTGCTGTTCATTGAAACAGTTCTCCACCGTTTTTATTTGGATTTTTCAGTTTATCACGACGGAAACACGCACGCAACATTGAAAAGCCCCGTCTTTCGTGCTAAACTGAATGAAAAAGCGCCGATGCGCCAAACTCTTGCAAAAGCACAAGGAGTGAAATCAATTCATGGTCACTCTTCCCGAAGAATATCTCGCGCTCAAGGCGGAGCGCCAGCGCGGATTCCAGACTCTTTACACCTATTCCGTGCTGACCCATGTCGATATGGAAACCGGCTTTTCGCTGAGCGTCTGCTTAAAGGACGCGGCCAACGGCCAATACCTCAAGCACGCGCTGATCGGCCGCAAGGAAGAGGGCGCGGAAATCGTCACGCCCGAAGCGCATGATTTCAAGTGCCGCTATACCTCCGTCAAGGTGGAATTCCAGAACGTCAAGTTCCGCGTGGAGTCCTGCCGCGGCAAGGGCGTGCCGCTGCTGCTGCTCGTCACGCCCCTCTCGCAGGAAAAAATGCCGCCGCTGCTCGTGCTCGAAGGCGGCTATCTCTGGAACAGGCCGGGCGTTGTGGCGCGGGAGAAAAACGCGCTGCTGGGCGCGGCAGGCGAAAAGCGCTACGCGGTCTATTCCACCGCGCCGCATGATCCCACCGACCCCAACCTGCCCACGCAGGCGCCGTATCTGGCCACTCCCATGGCGGCGGACGTCGCCTTCTCCGTCAATGTCCGCATGACGATCGAGCAGGCGCGCCGCTGCATGGCCGCCGCCCGCGAGATCTATCGGGAAGAGCTGAATGCCTTTGAGCCCTGCCGTGACTGCGGCGAAGCGCTGATGAGCGCGCTTTCTTGGGACACGACCTATGACGCAACGCGCGACCGCGTGATCTCACCTGTCTCCCGTCTATGGTCGATTGGGCACGGCGGCTATGTGCTGTTCTGCTGGGACAGTTATTTTGCAGGCTTTATGGCAGCAAAATTGGATAAATTCCTAGCCTATTCCAACCTGATCGAGATCACGCTCTGCCGCACACAGGCGGGATTTGTTCCCAACTTTGCCGACGGTACGGGCGTCAAGAGCGAAGATCGCTCCCAGCCGCCCGTGGGCAGCGCCATGCTGCTGGAAACCTACCGCATTCACCGAGAAAAGTGGATCGTGGAATTCCTCTTTCCGTTCCTGCTGAAGTGGAACGAATGGTTCGCCGTGCACCGCATGGAGGCGGACGGCGCGCTGTGCTGGGGCAGCGACCCTTACGAGCCGCGCTTTGGCAACCTCTGGGAGAGCAACGGCGTCAACGAGCGCTTCGGCGCGGCACTGGAATCCGGTTTGGACAATTCCCCGATGTACGACGATATTCCCTTTGACTCCAATACCCACCGCATGCAGCTCAAGGATGTGGGCCTGACGGGGCTCTACCTTCTCGATACGCGCAGCCTGATTGCCCTTGCAGGCGAAATCGGCCGCGAGGACACGATCCCCGCGCTGCAAGAACGCCTGGACAAGGCGGAAAACGGCCTTGCCGGTCTGTGGGAAGAGGATTTCGGCTTCTTTCTCAACCGCCGCACCGACACCGGAGAGTTCTCCTACCGCATCTCCCCGACCAATTTCTACGCGCTGTTCTCCGGCAGGATCACGCCGGAGCAGCGGATGCGCATTCAGGCACACTATGAAAACCCAAAGGAATTCTGGGGCGAATGGGCGCTTCCGTCCATTGCTCGCAACGATCCCGCCTTCGGCGATCAGAACTATTGGCGCGGTCGCATCTGGGCGCCGATGAATTTCCTGGTCTACCTGGCGCTGTGCCGCTGGCCGGACATGGAACGCATTCGCAAGGATCTGGCAGACAAGTCCGAAAAGCTGCTGCTCAAGGAATGGCTGGAGCACCGCCATGTTCACGAAAACTACAACGCCGTCACCGGCGAAGGCTGCGACAGCGACAACAGTGACCGTTTCTATCATTGGGGCGCGCTGCTGGGCGTCGTCGCCATGGCAGAAAAGGGGCTGTTCCCCGGTTTGGGCCAGTCGCTGTAACGCCTTTTTGCGTCCAATCTTTCAATGCTCTGTTTCGGTTTTGTAACAATGCCGCGCATTCCTTTGACAGACGAATGCGCGGCATTTATACTATAATATGAAAAAAATAGCAAGGACGGTCTTTGCATGAGTGAAGAAAGAAACAAACCCGAAAAGCCGACGCAAGGCGGTCGATACGCCAAGCGGATGCGCAAAAAATATTATTTTTTCAAAGCCTGGCTGGAAGGTCAGGGAAAAAAGAAACTGACGATAATTGCCGTGTGTGCGGTGCTTGCCGTTGCGCTTCCCATCTCGGCAGGCGTTATTTTACATCACACCGCCAAGGCTTCACCCGACTCCGGCAGTGCCTCGGTGCAGCTGCGCGAAAAAGAAGCCACTACCCTCAGCGGCACGGTCGACGGTCAATCCGCCGATATCCCCGTCGAGTCATCCGAACCCGTGGCAACGCCCACCCCAACCCCGGAACCCACACCGACCCCCGAACCCCACCCGACCAACACGGTTATTAAATATGGCATGGAGGCCTAATCGTACAGTTCCGCGCTTTCATTCTGTTGTCGCTGAGATTCAGCAGCGCCTGATGAAACTGGGCTATATGGAAGACGATGAGCCGACAGAATACTACGGCAGCATCACGCAATCCGCGGTCAAGCTCTTCCAGCGTCAAGCCGGCCTGGATGTAGACGGCTGCGTCGGCATGGAAACCTGGACGCGCCTGAATGCGGACGATGCGGAGCACTACACCGTCATGCAGGACATGGACGGCGAGGACGTCACCGAACTTCAGAAGCGCCTGCGCGAACTGGGCTACATCGACACAGTTACCGGCCACTTCGGAGAAATGACCGTTGAGGCCGTCAAAAAATTTCAGGAAATCAACAAGCTGACTGTGGACGGCAAAGTTGGAAGCAGGACGCGCGAAATGCTTTACAGCGAGGACGCCACCGCAAACTTCCACAAATACGGAGAAAAGAGCGATGAAATTCTCAAATACCAGCAGCGCTTGCAGAAGCTGGGCTATCTGACCACCACGCCGGACGGCACCTACGGCAAGGACACCGTCTCCGCCGTCAAGCGCTTCCAGGAACTCAACGGCTTGATTGCCGACGGCTTCCTGGGCTACAACACGATCAAAACTCTGAACTCTTCCTCTGCACAGGCCAACGCGCTCAAGCTGGGCATGGAGGGCAGCGACGTCACCAAGGTGCAGGAGCGCCTGAAGAAACTGGGCTACATGAGTAAGGTCACCGGCTACTACGGTCAGCTGACCGAGGATGCCGTCAAGGCCTTCCAGAAGCGCAACGGGCTTGCGCAGGACGGCACGGTGGGCAAGGTCACAATGAACACCCTGACCTCCTCCTCCGCCAAGAAAGCTTCCAGCCGTTCCTCCTCGTCCGGCAGCTCTTCTTCCAGCGGGTCCTCGTCGAGCGGTTCTTCCAACGTAAGCCACGCGGATTCTTCCGGCGTCGAACGCTTCATCTCGGTCGCAGAATCCAAGCTGGGTAGCAAATATGTCTTCGCGACCAAGGGTCCCAACACCTTCGACTGCTCCGGCTTCGTCTACTGGTGTTTGAATCAAGCGGGTATCTCGCAGGGCTACATGACCAGCGCCAGCTGGGCCAAGTGCTCCAAGTATCCCAAGATCACCTCCATGAGCAAGCTGGAACGCGGCGACATCATCGTTTACAGCGGCCACGTCGGTATCTACCTGGGCGGCGGAAAGATGATCGACGCCTCCTCCTCGAAGGGCAAGGTTCGCACCACCTCCGGCATCACCTCATCGAACTACTGGACCAGCCACTTCATCTGCGGCTTCCGCGTGTTCTAATCTCGTCAATCCTCTTCGGAATCGCTTCCGAGTTTCAATCCGCAACGCAGGGACGGCTCCGGCAGAACATC
>ERZ827168.3261-NODE-3261-length-16864-cov-8.171872_pt1 | contig 16864 bp, 17 predicted proteins | sample MGYA00519868_ERZ827168 | MGnify/ENA primary metagenome ERZ827168 (study PRJEB31778, sample SAMEA3449271) | human gut metagenome | biome: human gut; feature: human-associated habitat; material: faeces | place: United Kingdom | collected 2010/2012 ...
AGTAGGTGAAGATGGTGCTAGCCATCAGGCTATTGAGGATATTGCCATCATGCGTTGTTTGCCTAATATGCGTGTGTTTGTACCTTGTGATCAATATCAAACTAGAGCTGTTATTAATTATGTAGCTTATAGTGATGGCCCGTGTTTCGTAAGAATGCCTAGAGGTAAGGCTGAGGATGTATATAACGAGAATACAGTCTTTGACTTTAATAAGGCTGATGTAGTTAGAACTGGTAAGGATATCGTCTTGTTCGCTACCGGTTTAATGGTTGAAGAGGCTTTAAAGGCTGCTGAAGAGTTGGATGCGACTGTTGTTAATATCTGTTCTATTAAGCCTATTGATAAGGATACAATTATTGAACAATTAGGTAAGCATAAGGTGGCCTATACTTTAGAGGAACATAGTATTATTGGTGGTTTGTTCTCTGCGGTGTCTGAGGTTAAGGCTCAAACAAGTATCGCTACTCCTTTATATCCAATTGGTGTAAATGATGAGTTTGGTCAAAGTGGTAAGGCTCTAGATGTGCTAGATTACTATGGTTTAACTAGTAAGCATATCGTTGAGAAGATTAAGGGTTAAAAAGTATATGATTGGAAGCATGAAGAAGTTAATGTTCTATGTGCTTCCTTTTTTATTGGTTTTAAATGCTCGGTAAAGTTTGCTGATCATTTTTATTGTGTATTTCTTAATTTTATGTTATTAATTAATTGAACGATTAGTTTATTAAAGGAGTTTTAAGTGCGTACTGTTAACAAGAAGGCTCGTGAGGCAAGAAAAGTTGAAATAATGGAAAAGTGTTTCGCTTGTTATTGCGATAATGGGCTTAATGGTGTTGGTATTAAGGCTATTGCGAAGGCTTGTGATATTAATTCGGCAACCTTGTATCAATATTTTGATAATTTGGATGATTTGATTGTAAAGTCTACTGCTTATTGTATGGAGAAGGTTGAGGATGATTTTATGGAATTGGCTCCAACTGATCCTGAGGATATCTTGAGGTTTGTGAAAGAGGTTCCTTATTGGACTGCTAAGAAACATGGCAAGAAGTATAGGTTGATGTATCAAGTTTATACTCATCCTAAATATATTGAATATGGTAAACAGTTCTTCAAGGGTGTTAATGAAAGATATACGGAGTATGCAAAGATTCTTGAACCTAAGATTGGTATTCCTTATACCGTTATTACTCCTTTAATTTTTATCTTTGTAAGAGCAAGCGTGCATTATGCCTTGTTTGAAGATGAATATTATTTGAAGAGTCAAATGGAGGTGCTTAAACAAAGCGTAACTTTGTTGGCAGATAAATACAAAAACACTACTTGCTGATTATTCAGTCGCCACGGTTTATTAACGGCGTAAACGTCGGTGCAACAATTCTTGCCGTTTATGGAGGAACTTGAAATGAGAAAACGAATGCTTAGTATCCTGCTTTCCCTATGCATGTTATTTTCCCTTGCACCGGCGAGTGTTTTTGCACAGGATGAATTAGAAGAAACTGATGAATGTGTTTGTGAAACACAGTGCAGTGAAGAATCTATTAATAATGATTGTCCTGTTTGTAGTAAAGAAGGAGCAATACCTAATGATTGTAGGATGTATGTTCCTGTTATAGAAGAATCTAATGAAACAATTATTAATCCAGTAAATGAGAATAACGATGAAGATTCTACTAATAATGTAGCATTAGAAAATGAAAGTAATGAAGAATCTAATAATGTTGTATTAGAGAATGAAGAATCCAGCATTACTTCAAAAGATGTACAGGACTTGATTGATGCATTACCTGATACTACAACAATTAATGAAGATAATGTAGGAGAGATTGAAGCACAATTAGAAGCTATAGATATTTAAAAGCTGAATTATCTGATGACGAATTAGATGGCGCTGATTTTACTCGTTATGTAGAAGTAGCTACTGTGTTAGAACAATTGATGTATGGTGTACAAGAGTCATCTAATCAAATTATGCCAGCAAGTTATAGTGGTAGGTCTATTAGACTTGGTATAAGTGGTATTAGTAGTCCTACAAAAGTAATTGATCCAAACGATAGCAATAAAAAGAGTTATAGTCCAAATAGCTATATCTATTTTGGTGTGAATAGTTTAGATAATATTAGACCAATTAAATGGAGAGTGTTAGACGCAGATAAGGCGAATGATGGTACTACAAATGGTATGTTTTTATTATCGGAGTATTTGTTGGATTCATTTATCCCCTTCAATAGCGATATTAATAAGGGAAATGTATATCAAGGTAGCGATGCACAAAATTGGTGTACTACCTTTGCGGCTAATACAAACAATTTTTCAGATTTAGAGAAAAATGCTATGCTTGGTGTGACAAAAAACGATGATGATAACGATTGATGAGATTAGAGAATTAATAAAAAAAGGTGAAAAAATAGATGTCGAATTTAAAGAATCAAAAGTGGCCTTAAATAAAGATGTTTTTGATACAGTCTGCTCGTTTAGTAATAGAAACGGTGGTCATATATTTTTAGGGGTAAATGACCAAAAGGAAATTGTTGGGGTAAATGCAAAAAATATATCCACCTCTTTATCTTGTTCCTGAGGTTTTCGATATTGATGGTAAGAAAGTAATCTATATTAGAGTACCTGAAGGAACGCAAGTCTATAGGCATAATGGAAGGATTTTTGACAGATCTTATGAAGGGGATATTAATATCACTAATCATGCAGATTTAGTTTTTAAATTATATGCTAGAAAACAAAGAAGCTATTTTGTTAATAGGGTATATCCAAACTTAGATATAAGTTTCTTAGATTCTACAGTTATTGATAAAGCTAGAAAAATGGCGGTTGTTAGAAACGAAAATCATGCTTGGGGCAGTATGGATAATGAAGAACTTCTAAGAAGTGCTAATTTAATTTTAGTCGATCCTGATACGAAAAGAGAATGGATTACTTTGGCAGCTGTTTTGTTGTTTGGAAAAGAAAATACTATTATGTCGGTTTTGCCACAGCATAAACCTGATGCGATTTTTAGGGTAGAAAATAAAGATAGATATGATGATAGAGACGTTATCACAACTAATCTGATTGATAGTTATGAAAGATTGATTTTATTTGGTCAAAAACATTTAAATGATCTATTTGTTTTGGATGGAATTGTTAATGTAAATGCTAGAGATAGAATTCTTAGAGAGATTATTTCTAATACATTAGCACATAGAGACTATTCAAGCGGTTTTCCATCAAAAATGATTATTGATGATGAAAAGATTGTGATTGAAAATAGTAATCTTTCTCATGGAATAGGTCCACTAGATTTACAAAAATTCGAACCATTTCCTAAAAATCCATCAATATCAAAGGTATTTAGAGAGATAGGACTAGCGGACGAACTAGGTTCAGGAATGAGAAACACCTATAAATATACACAGCTATACTCAAAAGAACAGCCATTGTTTGAAGAAGGTAACACTTTCAAAACAATAATTCCGTTAAAAAAAATTGCAACTAAAAGAGTTGGGGGAGAAAATGTCGCTCAAGGTGACGCTCAAGGTGTCGCTCAAGACAAAAATTCACTTATAGAGTTTATTAAAAAGAAAGTAAGAAATAACGATAGAGTCACAAGAAAGGAGATTGCTGATGAGGCAGGAGTTAGCCTAAAAACAATAGAAAGAGTGATAAAAGAAATAGATGATTTAAAATATGTTGGCAGTGGTTATAGTGGTCACTGGGAGAAGACTGGAACAGAAAATGTCCCTCAAGATGTCCCTCAAGGTGACATCAAGATATTCCTCACCAAACAAATGATTCGATTTATCTTATAGAAAAGGAAATAGAGTTAAATAACAAAATTTCAAGACAATTACTAGCCGAAGAGGCTGATTTAAAACGTGTTGATGATGGTAGCAATGACTGTTTGGGGAAAGTAATGGTATAAAATGATACTCACGACACCAAAAATGATACTCAAGATGATACTCGAGGAAAATAATTGGAATTATAAAATCAAAATTAATAGCAAGAACTACGATAATAGTGGTCATTGGGAATTGATTGAGAAGTAGAAATTGGAGCTATGTAAGAAGTTCCTTATAATAGCTTATCTTGGGTGTAGAATATATAGTATGTTAAATGAATTTTCTAGAAGTGAACTGTTATTAGGCGAAGAAAATATAGCTAACTTAAAGAATAAAAGAGTAGCTGTTTTTGGTGTTGGCGGTGTTGGTGGTTATGTTGTTGAGGCTTTGGCAAGAACTGGTGTTGGCAGCCTTGATTTAATTGATAATGATACCGTTAGTTTAACAAATATAAATAGGCAAATTATTGCCCTACATTCAACTATTGGAAAAGATAAGGTTGAAGTAATGAGGGATAGGATTCTAGATATTAATCCTAATTGTAAGGTTAATATTCATAAAACTTTCTATCTACCTGAAACGGCAGGGGAGTTTGATTTTGGAGAATACGATTATATCGTTGATGCGATTGATACGGTGGCAGGCAAATTGATGTTGATAGAAGAGGCTAAAAGATGTGGAACTCCCATTATTTGTTCATTAGGTGCAGGCAATCATTTAGATCCTTTATCTTTTAAAGTCAGTGATATTTCTAAGACTTCTATGTGTCCACTTGCTAAGGTGATGAGACATGAACTGAAGAAAAGAAATATCAAGGATGTTAAGGTGGTTTATTCGACTGAGGAACCTATTCGGGCTCGGATCTGTGATGATGAAGTTAGTACTAAAAGATCTATTCCAGGCAGTATAGCTTTTGTGCCAAGTGTAGTTGGTTTAATTATTAGTAGTGAAGTAATTAAGGATTTAATTAATGAAGAAGTATTATAAGAGATATTTGATTCTATTTATTATTGGAATTGTTGCCAATGTTGTTGTTGACTATGTGCAACTATTTATTCCTGAATATTTAGGTGATATGGTAGATATCGTTAGTTTAAATACTAACGTTATTTTCGATGATATTAAAAAGATTGTCTACAGTTTAATAATTGTAGCCTTTACTTTGTTTATAGGTAGAATCATCATGCGTTTTACCATTTTGGTTGCTTCGGCCAAGATTGATAGAGACATCAGACATGATATGTTTCTAAAGACTGAGAGACTATCTCAAAGATATTTCCATGAGAATAAAGTTGGTAGTATCATGTCATCTTTCACAACCGATATCGAAGCTATTGGTGACTTCACTGGTTGGGGCACAGTTATGATTATCGATGCCTTATTCTTAGGAGTAATGGCATTATATAAGATGATTAAGCTAGACATGTTTCTAACCATGATTACCCTTATTCCAATGTTAGCTTTAATTGTATGGGGTAATAAGGTAGAAAAGGCCATGAGTGATAAGTGGACTGAAAGACAAAAAAGTTTTGATAAGCTATTTGATTTCACTCAAGAGAATTTTACAGGTATTCGTGTAATTAAAGCCTTTGTAAAGGAGGCTCAAGAGTTTAAAGTTTTCTCTAAAGTAGCTAAAGAAAATTCTGATGTGAACATCGACTTTGCGATGATGTCAGTACGCTTTGATGTGTGTATTGAATTATTAATTGGTGCTGTTGTTGCCTTGTTGATGGGCTTAGGTGGAACTTGTGTTTATTATTATGTAACAGGTAATCCGGTAGTTTTATTTGGACATAGCATTATTCTAACTGCAGGTAAGTTGGTTACATTTATTGGCTATGTTGATGTGTTAATTTGGCCAATGATTGCCATGGGACAAATCTTACAAATGTTTTCTCGTTTTAAATCTTCTAGCAAGAGAGTCTTTGATTATTTAGATGAAGAAGAAGAAATTCATAATGTAGATAATCCAATTAGTTTAGATGATTGTAAAGGCGAGATTACTTTTAATCATTTTAGTTTTATTTATCCTGATGGCAGTAATGAATCATTAAAAGACATTAGTTTTAAGATAAATCCTGGGGAACTAATCGGTGTAGTGGGAAAGATTGGTTCTGGTAAGACAACTTTAGTTAATTCATTATTACGTTTATATAATATTGAAAAGAATCAAATCTTGATTGATGGTGTGGATATCATGGATTTAGATATTAAGAATTTAAGAGATAATATTGCCTATGTGCCACAGGATAACTTCTTATTCTCAAGTACAGTTCAAGAAAATATTGCCTTCTCTAACAAGCGAATGAGTATTGATAAGGTTAAATCGGCTGCCAATTTTGCGGATGTTCATGAGAACATTACTAACTTTAAAGATGGTTATAATACGATGACTGGTGAAAGAGGTGTTACTCTATCAGGTGGCCAGAAACAACGTATTTCAATCGCTAGAGCCTATGCCAAAGATGCACCAATTATGATTATGGATGATTCGGTGTCAGCTGTTGATGTCAAGACCGAGGAAGCTATTTTAAGTAATATTCAAGAAAAAAGAGCTGGTAAGACAACTATTATTATTGCCTCTCGTATTTCTACTGTATCTAAGGCTGATCGTATTCTTGTGTTGAAAGATGGTGAACTAGAGGCTTTTGATAGTCCTGAGAATCTATTAAAGGTTTCACCAACTTATCAGAAGATGGTTTATCTACAAAAGCTAGAAAGTGAACTTTAATTATGAATGATGAATTAGAAACACTAAAGGGTGATAAAAAGATACCCCTAAAGGCTCTTATAAAGAGAACTTTAGTATATATTGGACCAGAGAAGAATGCTTTCATCTTGTCTTTGCTGATGGTTATGGTCAACGTTATTTTGGATATGTTATCACCATTATTGACATCTACTCTAACTGATGAATTAGTAAGTGATAATGTGCGTTTAAGTTTTATTATCAACATATCTATCTTAGCTTTTGTGATAGTAGTGATAAGCCAAACTTTCTTATACATTGAATCAAAGATTCTTCAAAACTGTGGTCAAAGAATTATCTTTAGACTTCGTAATGAAATATTTAGGCATATTGAGAATATGTCACTTAATCAATTTGCCCAAATGCCAGTTGGTTCTTTGGTTACAAGAGTTACTTCATATACCGCATCAATGTCTGATTTATTTACTGGTGTGTTTGTAAGAATATTGAAGGATGTTACTACTTTGATTGGTGTTTATGTTGTGATGTTTTTCATATCGCCATCATTATCTTTAGTAATGGTTGGTATTATTATCTTAGTCTTTGTAGTATCGTTTGTTTTCTCTAAATATATTTCAGGTGTCTTTAGAAAAGAAAGAGCAGCGATTAGTGATTTGAATTCTTTCTTATCTGAGAATATTGCAGGTATGAAATTAACTCAAATCTTTAATCAAGAAGAGAGAAAGGATGAAGAGTTTGTAGAGAAGAATAATGAAATCTATAAACAAACAAGAGGAGTTATTAAGGGCTTTGGTATCTTTAGGCCTTTAGTATCTACTATCTATAACTTGTCTGTTGCGTTAAGTTTTACATTAGGTGTTATCTTTCATTTAACAGCAGGTGAAATTGTAGCTTTCTATTTATTCTTATCTAGATTCTTTAATCCAATCCAAGACTTGGCTGACCAATTGAATGCTCTACAAAAGGCTTTTACCGCATCAGAACGTATATTTAATTTATTGGATGTAAAACCCGATGTCTTAGATAGTGAGGATGCTCTAGAAATTGATAATTTTAAGGGACATATTGAATTCAAAAATGTTTGGTTTGCCTATGAAGGTGAAGATTGGATTTTGAAGGATGTGTCTTTTGAGATAGAACCTAAGACTACTTGTGCCTTTGTGGGGGCAACAGGTGCTGGTAAGACAACTATCTTACAACTTATTGTGCGTAATTATGAGGTACAAAAAGGTGAGATTTTAATTGATGGTATCAACATCAATAAGATTAAAATATCTTGTTTAAGAAAAGCTATTGGGCAGATGTTACAAGATGTCTTCTTGTTTTCGGGTTCTATAGCTTCTAATATTACTTTACATGATGATAGATTTTCTGATGAAGATATTATGGAAGCTTGCAAGTATGTGAATGCGAATAGTTTTATTGATAAGCTTCCTAATGGAATTAATGAAGAGATTATTGAAAAGGGTGAGAACTTGTCACAAGGTCAACGCCAATTATTGTCATTTGCACGTACTGTTATCCATAAGCCTCAGGTTTTAATTCTAGATGAGGCAACGGCTAATATTGATACAGAGACAGAAGTCTTGATTCAAGCGTCTTTGGAGAAGATGAAGAATATTGGCACGATGTTGGTTGTAGCTCATAGATTATCAACTATTCAACATGCTAATCAGATTATTGTCTTACAACATGGCGAGATTATAGAGCGTGGTAATCATCAAGAATTACTACATAAACATGGCTATTACTATAAGCTTTATCAACTACAATTTGAGGGCTAAAAATTTTTAAAATTTGTTGATTCAAGTTTTTAAAATAGTATTATAATTTATTCCATATTTGTTCTGTGATATGGTGACTACTTGTTAGATTACAAGGTTTAGTCACCATTTTTTATTGGAGGGAAGGAATATGAGTAAATATATATTTGTTACAGGGGGCGTTGTATCAGGTTTAGGCAAGGGCTTAGTTGCTGCCTCACTTGGTCGTTTGTTGAAGGAGAGGGGCTTTAAGGTAGCTGCTCAAAAGTTGGATCCTTATATTAATGTGGATCCGGGTACCATGTCACCTTTACAGCATGGCGAGGTGTATGTAACAGCTGATGGTGCTGAAACTGATTTGGACTTAGGACATTATGAGCGTTTTATTAATGAGGATTTGAATAAGTATTCTAATATTACAACTGGTAAGATTTATTCTTCAGTTATTGCCAAGGAAAGAAAGGGTGAATATTTAGGTAGCACAGTTCAGGTTATCCCTCATATTACTAATGAGATAAAGAGTTTTATCTATAAGGTAGGCTCTAAGACTGATGCGGATATCGTTATTAGTGAAATAGGTGGTACGGTTGGTGATATTGAATCAACACCATTTTTAGAAGCTGCAAGACAGGTTTTAGTGGAAGTAGGCAGTGAAAATTGTATCTTTATTCATGTAGTTCCAATTATCTATTTAAGTGGTTCAAACGAACTTAAGACTAAGCCTTGTCAGCATTCTTGTAAGGAACTTCAAAGCTTGGGTATTAGACCTAATATTGTGGTACTTAGAAGTGATATGAAGTTGGATGAGCATATTATTGAGAAGGTATCGATGTTTTGTAATGTAAGTGAAGACTGTGTTATTGAGAACTTAACTTTGCCCAATATTTATGAAGTACCTTTGGCGCTTGAAAAGGATCACTTATCAGAAGTTGTATTGAAGGAATTAGGTATGGATGCTGAAGCATATCCGATTGATTTGGATAAGTGGAAGAAGATGGTTCATAAACAAAATCATCCTACTAAGGAAGTGACTATTGGTTTAGTTGGAAAGTATGTGGCTTTACATGATGCCTATTTATCTGTTGTAGAGGCTTTAAAACACGCTTCATATTCTTGTGGTGCTAAGTTAAATATTAAGTGGATTAATTCAGAAAAGATTGATGAGGATAGTTTTAAAGATGTTGATGGTTTGATTGTGCCTGGTGGCTTTGGCAAAAGAGGCATTGAAGGCATGATTAAGACTTGTAAATATGCCCGTATGAACAACGTACCTTTGTTGGGTATATGTCTTGGAATGCAAGTGATGTGTATTGAATTTGCTAGAGATGTTTTAGGCTATGAGGATGCCAACAGTTTAGAGTTTGATCCTAAGAGTAAACATCAAATCATTAATTTTATGGCTGATCAAAGTGATGAAATTGATAAGGGTGGAACCTTACGTTTGGGTAATTATCCTTGCATGATAAAGAAGAATAGTGTCTTATATAAGACTTATAAGAAAGATGAGATTGTTGAAAGACATAGACATCGTTATGAATTTAATAATGAATATCGCGAAGAATTCGAGTCTAATGGCTTGATTCTATCGGGTACTTCTCCTGATGAAAGGTTGGTAGAGTGTGTTGAATATCCTTCTAATAATTACTATGTAGGAGCTCAATTTCATCCTGAATTCAAGTCTCGTCCTAACAAACCACATCCATTGTTTGTAGGCTTGATAAAGGCAAGTTTAAAGTAAAGCGATTACATTTAATTTAGGTGTTTTCAATTGAAAATATTAGTATTACAATGTGAGCTATGCGTAAGAGATTTGGCGAGATTGATATTTTAAATGGGGTAATGTGGCAACAGATATTGTTGTTCTTTTTCCCGATTATGTTGGGCACGTTTTTCCAACAACTTTACAACACGGTCGATGCGATTGTGGTTGGTAATTTTGTGGGTAAGGTGGCCCTGGGTGCTGTTGGTGGTTCGACAGGTACTTTAATAAATTTACTGATTAATTTTATAAGTGGTTTGGCAGGTGGTGCAACGGTTGTTATTGCACAAAGCTATGGTAAAAACGACATGGAAGGAGTAAAAAAAGGAACAGAATCGGGTATGTTTCTAGGTATTACCCTAGGATTTGTCTTGATGATTGTCGGAATTGTTAGTGCCAGGCAACTTTTAGTGATGATGGATGTTACACCCGAGATTTTACCTCTTGCGGTATCTTATATGAGAATCTATTTGTTGGGTCTTGTTCCAACAATGATTTATAATGTTGGCTCTGGTGTTTTAAGGGCGGTTGGTGATTCAAGAAGACCTTTATATTTCTTGGTTGCGTCTTGTTTTATCAATATTGTCTGTGACATCTTGTTTGTATGTGTTTTTAACTTAGGTGTTAATGGTGCTGCACTAGCAACCATCGCTTCACAAATATTCTCTTGTGTTTTGGTACTTTTGGCTTTATCTAAGAAGGGCACTTGTTATCATTATCGTTTGAATTTAAAGTATGAGGCTGATTTCTTAAGAAATATTATCATTATTGGTTTACCAACTGGAATTCAATCTATTTTGTATTCTATTTCTAATTTGTTTATCCAGGCTCAGGTTAATGGTTATGGCACCGATACTATTGCGGCGTTTACGGCTTTTGGTAAGATTGATGCCTTGTTCTGGATGATTTCTGGTGCTTATAGTGTGGCAATTATCACGATTGTTGGACAATGTTATGGTGCTGGCAAGATTAAACGTCTAAAGGAAGCTGTCAGGACTGCCATTTGGATGTATTGTGTGACGGCTATTATGATTGCGGCTATTTGTTACTTTGGCGGTAATTACTTGTATCAGATGTTTACAAGTGATGAAGAGGTAATTAGGATTGGTATGGATATTCTTAAGTTCTTAGCTCCATATTGGATTACCTTCTGTTTGATTGAGATCTTGTCATCTGCAATTAGAGCATGTGGTGAGTCTTTGAAGCCGATGATTATTACGGCGATTACTATTTGTGGTTTTAGGGTCTTGTGGATTATTTTATATCCTTCTACTACTGTAATTGAAACATTATATTGTTATCCTATCTCTTGGGTTGTTACTGATGTCATTTTCCTTATTTATTATCATAAGGGAACATGGTTAAAGGTGGATAGTAGTATAATACAAGAGTGAAAGACATTGGCAGGTTTATAAATTTAGGCTTTACTATCGTATCAATTATTCTTATTTGTCTTTATATTGGTTATAGGACAAACAACTATGTGTTGTGGATAATTGTTGGGGTTGGTATGGCCTTATTTTATTTATTGAGCTTTTTGGTGAAGAAATTATGAAATTATATGAGACTAATGAAATTGAAAGAATCAAGAATGATCTTTTAAATGGCGAGATTGTGGCTTTTGGGACTGATACTGTTTTTGGTTTGGCTTGTGTTTATGATGATCCCAAGGCAATACAGAAGGTATATGATGCAAAGAATAGGGAAGCGAGAAAAGCTTTGCCTATGATGTGCAAAAGTGTTGATATAATAAAGGAAGTAGCATATGTAAGTGATGATGCTTACAAGATTATGAAAGCTTTTATGCCGGGAGCTATTACAATTATTTATAAGAAAAGACCATGCATCAGTGATTTGGCTACTAGTGGTATGGATACTATTGGAATTCGTATTCCTAATGATGACTTCGTGTTGAGTCTATTAAGGGAGGTAGAGAAACCACTTTTAGTTACTAGTGCGAATATCTCTAATGAACCATCAGAGTTAAAATGGGAAGAAGTTTATAAGAAGCTTGATGGTAGAATCGATGGTATTGTGAAAAGGGATGCTAGTGGCAGTAGTTCTAGTACTATCGTTGATTGCAGTGGTGAGGAAATAAAAATCTTAAGACAAGGGCCTATTAGTGAAAAGGAGATTAGAGAATTAATTCAATGAAAAACCCAATTTATGTGACAGGACACAAGAATCCAGATACCGACTCAATTGTTTCAAGCATTGCGTATGCGGAGTTCAAGAGGAAACAAGGCTACAATGTGGTAGCTGGTAGAGTTGGTCCCGTAAGAAGTGATACAGAGTATCTTTTAGAGCGCTTCGAATTTGAAGATCCTTTGCATCTATATACAGCTAAATGCACAATTAGAGAAATTGAATATGATCAGGCTGTAGTTGTTTCTAAGGACATTACAATCAGAGAAGCTTTAAACAAACTTATTAAAACAGCATCTAAGACTGTTTTTGTGACAAAGAATAATCGTTTAGAGGGTCTTGTTTCTTTGAGTAACTTGAACGAGTTGTGGACTGCGAATAGTCGTTATTTGGCTAAGGTAATGAAGACAGTAACTTTCGATAATATTATGAAGACTTTAAAGGGTACTGTTTATTACAAGGCTGATTATTTTAAGGTTAGTGGTAATGTGGAAATGACTCCTACTTCTGATAAGGAAGTACATGAGGGTGATATTGTCATTACCGCAAGTGAAAGAGCGGTTAAACAAGCTTTAAAGGCTCAGGCTGGTTTGATTATTATCATTGGTCATTTTGATGTTTTTGAGAGTGAAGAGTATTTGAAGTTGTTTGAGGATGCTAATGTCAATGTCATTAAGACCGATTTAGATGCGATGAAGATTTCTAAGTTAATTTATCAGGCACCTTCTATTGAGTGTGTAATGGTTAAGGCTAATAAGGTGGTTACTGTTAATCATAATGAGACTGTTGATGCTTGTTTGAATAAGATTTCTAAGACAAGATATCGTTCTTATCCTATTTTGGATGAAAACGGCTGTGTTGTTGGTTCAATAAGCAGATATCACTTGAATAATTATAATAAGAAGCAATTGATTCTTGTGGATCATAATGAGACTAAGCAATCTATTGAAGATATTGAGTTTGGCGAGGTTATTGAAGTTGTTGACCATCACCGTTTGGGTGATTTGGTGACAAATACTCCAATCAATATTACTACTCAGGTTGTTGGTGCTACGGCTACGATTGTTGCGAATAAATATATTGATGCTAAGATTGAACTTACTAGAAACATGGCTGGTTTGTTGTTGAGTGCTATTTTGGCAGATACAATGAATTTTACAAGTCCAACTACTACTGATGTTGATATTAAGACTGCTCATATTCTTGAATATATTGCGGATGTTAATGCTGATGAATTATATGAGGCTATTGTTAAGCATGGTGATTCTTTGTTGAATAGAAAGAGTATTGATATCTTGCATGAAGATTATAAGGAATTCGATATCAATGGTTATAAGGTTGGTATTGCTCAAGCTACTTGTAAGAATAAAGAGGAATATGCAGCTGTTAAAGAGTCAATTAAGGGGGCTTTAGCTGATAATTGTAAGTCTGCTGGTTTGGATTTGATGTTGTGTATGATGACTGATAACTATGGCTCTGGTTCTTATTTGTTGTATGCGGGTGATAAGAGTGATTGTATGACTTTAATCTTTAATGATTATGATGAGGATAAGTTAATCAGTAAACTTGTTTCTAGAAAGAAACAATTGTTGCCTAAGGTTATTGAGGCCTTGTCTTAATGAAGATGCTTTTAATTCATGGACATTTAATAATCGATGACTACCGTCAATTTTTAGACGGTAGTCTTTTGGTTGATGATAAACATATTCTTGAAGTATATCCGCAATATGTTGAGTTAGATGATGTTAGTGTGGTTGATTTAAAAGGGAAGCTAGTATTTCCTAAGTTTTTGGATTTAGGAATATTGGATAAATATCAAGTGGTTGTTGATCCTTTAGATGTTGTTGATGGTGGCGATAAAAAGATAATGTTAGGTAATACAAGAGGCTATCTAGATGAAGTTCATATTGAATATGATGGTTACTATGACTTGTTTAATAATATGACGGGTTTTAGTGTTGAAAGGTTTGGTCTTGTTAATGGGGCGTTTAATGATGATCGTTATGTTGAACTTGATTCTTCTCTTGATGAGACTATCTTGAGTGTGGTTTATCGTCTTAAACGAAAAGATCGAATTATCTTGATTGGTAATATTGAAGAAGGCATTAGGAAAATGTATAAGCTTGGTGCTAATTTCAATGAATTGTTGATGATGTCTAGTTTGAATGCATACAGGTTATTTGGTTTGGATAAACAAAGAGGTTCTTTGATTAAGGGCAAATCAAGTGCTATTGAAGTGATTGGAGATTTAGATGTATAGATTTTATTTAAGGGTTTTAATTTACATAATATGTTTTATCATGGTGCTATTTGGAATGAGTTCTTTTGACTATAATCGCTTTATTAAACAAGGTAAAGTGGCTCAAGGTTGGGTTTTGTATTTTGCGATTGCATTTGCGTTGGCATATTTGGTAGGCTCGTTTTTAATGTCTATCATTTATTATTTTAATTAAGAGATGGTATAATCTTACTAAGTATGTATTATACTTTATCTGTTGCACTTCCATATGTGCTTGTTGCGTTTATCATATCTTTCGCGCTTACTCCGTTGGCAAAGAAGATTGGTTTGGCAACAAAGACGTATGCTATAGAGAATAAGCGTACAGTTCACCATGGCAAGATTGTTAGAATAGGTGGGCTTGCGATGTATTGTGCCTTTGTCATCACAATGGCAATTTTTGTTCACCCTGATAGTACTTTTAATGCGATTCTTGTGGGCGGTTGTATTGTTTTTCTTGGTGGTTTGATTGATGATATGTTTGATCTTAAACCAATTGTTAAGTTGATGTTTCAAATCGCGGCAGCACTTTATGTCATAATTGTTGGTAATATTCAGATGAATGAAATTAATTTACCTTTTATTACTATTAATATTGGGCCAATTTATTATTTGATTTCTTTTGTATGGATTGTTGGTGTTACTAATGCGATTAATTTGATTGATGGTTTAGATGGTTTATCTAGTGGTATTTCTATTATCGTTTTGTGTGTAATTGGTTTTATCGCTTATCAAATGAGAAGAATTGATGCGGCAATTGTTGCGCTTATTATGGTTGGTTCGATTGCGGGTGTCTTGCCTTATAATTTCCATCCAGCTAGCATCTTTGTCGGTGACTGTGGTGCTTTGTTTATGGGCTATATGATTGCTTGTTTGTCTTTATTAGGCTTTAAGTCAACTGCTTTCGTATCTCTTGTGTTCCCACTTATTATTTTGTTTGTACCGCTTGCGGATACTTCTTTAGCGATTATTAGAAGAAAACTTAAGGGTCAAAAGATTTCTGAGGCTGATAGATCGCATTTACATCATGTGTTGATGTATAAGATTGGTTTGTCTCATAGAAATACTGTTTTGTTGTTGTATCTTGTAAGTTTCTTATTTGGCTGTGATGCTATTATTATGTATTTCCATCAAACTGCTGGTTTGATTATGTTGTTTATATTGTGTTGTATCGCTTGGATGTTTATTGAACTTACAGGTATGATTAATCCTAAGTTCCATCCAGTGATTGGTTTTTTAAGAAGAACTATTGGCCATCCTAAGAAGTCAGATGATGCTTTCTTTGAGGCTAATAAGATTCATCATAGTAATTAATTATGAAGAAGATTGTAACATTATTACTTGTTTTAATATTATTATTTGGCTGTGCTGCTAAAAAGGAAGAGTTCTATTCTTTGAAGTTTAATGACCAAGAATTGGTTGTTGGTTTTGATGAGACTGTTAATGAAACATTACCAGTTGAATATGGGATGACTGAATTAAAGAAGAAGACAGTGCTTGGTAAGGTAGTCTTATATCTAAATGATGTTGATGGTCCTGTTTATTTAAATGATTATGAATTAAACAGTATAAAGGATACATGTAGCGCTTTCTCGGGTGAGTATATCGAAAAAAATGGCCATGCTTGTGTGATTGGTAAGCGAATCAAAAAACACGACAATTATGTCGTATTATATGGTGATATCTTAAGTGATAATATTGATAAAGTTGATCGAATTGAAGTCTACTATGAGTGATTATAGTAGACTTTTTACAAAGATTTCTAAGCCAATAAAGATAAGAATAGAACCACCTAGGATGTTAGCTTTGTTAGCTAATTTTAATCCAAACTTTTTACCAAGTTTTAATCCAAACATGCAAATAAAGAAAGTAACGATGCCAATGATTATAGATTCTATTAGGGCTAAAGGAAATGTAAAGTTGGCGATAGTAAAACCAACTGAAAGGGCATCGATTGATGTGGCGATGCCTTGGATGATTAGACCATATAATGATAGACTTTCCTTATTATCTTCTTTGTCATAATCTTTTTTAAAACTTTCAAGTATCATGTTGCTACCGATAAATAATAGAAGAATTAGGGCAATATAAGGAATGAACTTTTGAAAGACCGTGAAGGTGTCTGCCAAAGTATGAACGCAGAACCAGCCGATAAGTGGCATGATAGTTTGAAAGATTGAGAAACAACCAGCAATCTGAAATTGTCTTTTCTTGCCCATATGTGATTCATTTAGTCCGTTTGCGAGTGATACGGAGAAGGCATCCATGGCTAGGCCTATTCCTAATAAAATTGCGTTTGTGAAAAATAAGAAATTCATACTTTACGTATCATAAATTTAGGTCAGGAATTTATGATTTTTCCTTTCTTGGCCTATG
>ERZ827168.3263-NODE-3263-length-16860-cov-3.539185_pt1 | contig 16860 bp, 19 predicted proteins | sample MGYA00519868_ERZ827168 | MGnify/ENA primary metagenome ERZ827168 (study PRJEB31778, sample SAMEA3449271) | human gut metagenome | biome: human gut; feature: human-associated habitat; material: faeces | place: United Kingdom | collected 2010/2012 ...
TATGGGAGAGATCATCGTCGGTGTTGTTGGTGTACTTCAGTTTGATGTCCTGAAATATCGTTTGGAAAATGAATACAACGTAGAAATCCGTCTGGAGAATCTTCCATACGAATACATCCGCTGGATCGCAAACAAAGAGCAGGTTGACGTGGCGAAGATTTCCGGAACTTCAGATATGAAGAAGGTCACGGATCTGAAAGGCAATCCGCTGCTTCTGTTTGTCAATGCATGGAGTGTGGGTATGGTTGAAGACAGAAATCCGGATCTGGTGCTTACAGAATTCAGTAAATAAACCTTTTAATTTGCAGCCAGATTTGATATACTAAAACCATAAATTATTCGATTCGAAATCCGCAGGAGGAATTGGAATGGCAGAAAAAAGAACAACTTATAAATTACAGGACGTGGGAGGAATCGGCGAAGTAAAGATCGCTGATGAAGTAGTTACTGTGATCGCCGGACTTGCAGCGACAGACGTAGACGGTGTTGCTTCCATGGAAGGCAATATCACAAACGAACTGGTAAGCAAACTTGGTGTCAAGAATCTTTCAAAAGGTGTTAAGGTAACCGTCCTTGAAGGTGTTGTTACCGTAGACCTGACACTGAACATCGAGTTTGGCAAGAATATCCTTGAAGTTAGCAAGAAAGTTCAGGATAAAGTAAAATCATCCATTGAAAATATGACAGGCCTTGAAGTTGCAGATGTAAACATCCGCATCGCAGGCGTTGATATGGAGAACGAAAAAGGAAAGTAAACCTTTCCTTTTTTCTTTTCTTTTGTTAATGGTATTAAATCATCTTTTCCATGTTTGAATTTTGTACGTCCATTTTCGTCTATTTCTTCTATTGCTCTTCCATTAAGATTAATTTTTATTTGCCCTTCACTATCTTCTTCTGTATTTTCTAAATATGCTTTTCTATTTTCTTCTCTTAGTTTAGCTTTCATCTCTTTTTTGCTTAATTTTTCTGTATCACCTTTTTCTTTCATCATTGCCATTTTTTCTAATTTTTCTTGATGTCTAGCTTCTTTTTCTTCCATCTTCAACTCATGTTTGTTTTTACTATTCTCTACACCAGACTGAATTATCGCTCTTATTATTTCTGCAACATCAATTCCAAATGTTGTTGCAAATAAAATTACTGCTGCCCCTATACTTACTATAATTGTTCCTATTTTTCCAAATAATCTAAATAATGGAACTGCTGCAATTGTTCCTAATGCTCCTCCTCCAATATTGTTTTCTCCTAATTGATATGCATCTTTTACTATTTCTGATATATTTTGTTCTATATTTATTTCACCATTATATATTTGATATACACTTAATATTACAGCAATAAATATTAACAATAATACATATTGACCTATTTTTGATGATATATATCCATCATCATCTATACATGCCATTTTTATTGCAACAGCAAATGCTCCTAATGGTAATATATATTTTAATATTCCTATCATTCCTCCAAAGAAATCACTTAAGGCAATTCCAATTGCTCCTGATTGTGCATATATTAATACTGTTAATAATACACTTAAAATAATTACTACTATTAGTGATATGTCTTGTTTTTTCTGTTGTTTCTTCTTTTTACTACTTTTTCTTTTTGCCATTTCTCTACCCCTTCCAGTATTTTACTTTCCTTTAAACTTTGATGAGGACACACCTTATGTGAATAAACATAAGGGTGTCCCCATTCTTTTTTGATCCTAATATTTATACTATGGGGACGGGTTTATAAAACCTATCCTTTTTAGATTATTGCAATTCTTTTTTGCTATCTTGAATTGTTTTTATTGTTCCTTCTAATGACATTTGCATTATATTTGCTGCTTCACTTATATCTTTTTCTAATTTTGCCAATGAATCTGTTAATACTTTTTCTGTTGAATTTAATAAATTATTTGCATATTCTTTCGTTCCTTGTGAAATTTCTCTTGACATCTCATTTGCTGTTTCTATTATTTCTGCTTTTTGTTCATATGCTTTTCTTGTAATTTCATGTTCATCAATCATTGATATTATTCTATTTTCAGCTTCTTTAACAATTCCATCAGCTTCTTTTTGAGCTTCTGCTAATATTCTTTGTCTTTCTTCTTTTACCCATTTAGCTTGTTTTAATTCGTCTGGCAATTTTATTCTTATTTCTTTTATTATTTCTAATAATTCTTCTTTGTCAACCATTGTTTTATTGGTAAAAGGTAGTCCCTTACTATTTTCTAATATATCTTCTAAAGTTTCTAATAATGTGAATATTTCCATTTTTTACCCCTTTCTAGGTATTTGTGTTTTTCTATATTTTAAGAATATTATTGTTGCTCTTCCATATTTTCTTTTATCAGTAATTTCAACATCCATTTTTTCTATTTGATTTAATATTCTTGTTTCATCATCTGTTTCAACTATAATTTTAGTATTTTCATTAACCAATTCATATTCAATAATTTTTTCAAGTGATATTTTTATGAAGTCTGTAGCATATGGTGGATCTATATATATAATATCAAATTTTTGATTTTGTAATCTTTCAACTAATTTGGTAAATTCCATATTATATACTTCTACTTTTTCTTCAAAATGAGTTTTTTGTACATTTTGTTTTATAATCTTTATAGCATCTTTTGAACTATCACATAAAACAGCTCTTTTAGCTCCTCTACTTAAAAATTCTAAACCTATTGCTCCACTTCCTGAAAATAAATCTAACACAGTGGAATCCTCAATATCATTTTGTATTATATTAAATAGTGATTCTTTTACTCTGTCTAATGTTGGTCTTGTTGCAGTTCCATCTAATGTATATAATTTTGTTCCTCTTGCTTTTCCACTTATTATTCTCATATTTATAATGTTACCTTTCATTCATATATTACTATTTTATCCTTTTTTTGTATAATGTCAATAGTCTTAATAAAATTGTAACATACATTTAATACTTTTGTAACATTTTTTCAAATATTACAAAAGTATTAAAATGATTAGTTTGTAAAGTTTCCTGATGTATCAATACCAAATGTATCTATTTTCTTTTTCTTTTCTTGATCTCTATAAACAACTACAGTATATTGACCTCTTCCACTATCATCATATGCAAGAAAATTTGTAATTTCATATGCACCATTAATATGTTTATCCAAATATTTTTCAAATATATCTCTTTCTAACATTCCTTTATCACTTGCAAGTAATGCTTCTTGAATTGCTATTCTTACAGAATCTTTTGCTTCTTTATATTCTGTTGCAGTTTTTACATCTTTAGCTTGTCCAATTGAACTGTCTTGCCCATCTAATGATGATAAAGAAACTCCTGCTATTATCAACATTACAACAATTGTAACTGTTAATGCAATTAATGTTATACCATTTTCTTTTCTATTTCTCATATTTTTTCCTTTCATAATTATATTTCAAAAAAAATAGCAAGAAAAGTCTTGCTATTTATTCTTCTTCATCTTGATTTATCTCTTTAATTAATTCTTCTTGAGAAATTAATAATGATTCCATTTTTGCTTTATATACATCAAATTGTTTTTTTACATCTTCAAATCTTCTCTCTTTAATAGCAATTTGTTTCTCAATTTCATCTAATTTTTTTAGAGATGCTTCATTTTCTTCTTGTTGAATTTCACTAGCCTTGTTTCTAGCTTCTGCTATTAGTTGATCAGCTTGTTGTTTTGCTGCTATTTTTACTTCTTCTGCTGTTGTTTGAGCCATTACTAGTGTATTTTGTAATGTTTTCTCTAAGTTTTTATATTGTTCTAAATCTTTTGTTAATTTTTCTATTTTATCATTTGCTTCTGCTAATTCTTTATAATTTTTCTCATAATCAACAACTAATTCGTCTAGAAAATCATCAACATCTTCTACATTATATCCATTCATCATTTGTTTGCTGAATTTTTTATTTTCTATATCTAATGGTGTAATCATATTAGAATCCTCCATTTCTTTGAATTTAATTTATATTGTTGTTTTTTAACCAAGAAACAGATAATTTATTTTTTATTTCTTCTCTTGCCATTTCATTTGTGATCTCATAATTCATTGGTGCAATTAAGAATATTGAATTTGATATCTTTTGTATATGTCCATCTAGTGCATATACTCCACCACTAATAAAGTCAACAATTCTTCTTGCAACTTCTTTACTAACATATTCTAAATTTACTATTACAGACTTTTTCTCTTTTAATAAACTGCATATTTCTTCAGATTGTTCGAAAGTAGTTGGTTGTGAAATTACCATCTTTATTGCTTGTGATTGTTGTGTCATAGGTACAACTTTACTCTTTCTTCCAAAAAACTTTTTGTCTTCTTCTTCATCTTCATAATTATTATCATATGTATCTACATCATAATCTTCATCTTCAATGTCTTCCGCTTCTGATTGATTATTATTGTTCATACCAATAACACCCCAGATTTTGTCCATTATAGCTCCTGCCATCTTAAAACCTCCTAATATTTTTACACTTCCGTTTTTATTTGTCAAAATACCTTCTGACTTTTTTAACCTGCATATAGTATCCAACTTTTTCATTCTTTTGTCAATAGTTTATCTTAGTGTTACAAAAATTTAATATTTTTGTAACACTTCTGTAACATTTCTATTTTTGTTTTTTTAATACTATTTCATCATAATTAACTATTTTTTTATAATTTTTAATATCTTCTTCACTTACTCCAAGTTCTTGTAATTCTTTTGTTTCATATGACGAAATTATTGAAAAATTTTCATTTTGTTTTTGTATTTTTACATAACTTTTACTTTCTATACCAGATTTATTTTTTATGACATAATTTATTTCATTATTATTAATAGTTTCAGAATATATTGCCTGATTTGGTACCTTAAATCCTGCTTTTTCCCACCATATTATATCTACTGCAATTTTCCTATGATTAATGACCGTTGTACTCATTCTATCCACTTCAAAGATTATAGTTTTTTTTCCACTTCCTTCATTTATTTGAACTATATCTGCTTTTTCTTCTTCTGTTCCTGATAACCTTAAAGTTACACTATCTCCCACTTTTGCATTATTTCCAAGTTCACTATTTGTTGTAATAGCTATATAGTATTTAAAGTTATCTATTATTTTTCCACAATCACTACTTGATGATATTATTTGCCCTGTTTTCAAATCTAATCCTTCAAGAAATGTATCTGTAATTTCCCCTAGATTTTCTGGAGTTAATTTTTCCTCTAATCCATCTACTCTATATGATACTGTACCACTTGCTGGTGATTTTTTATATAAAGCTCCATTTGTTAACTTTTTTTCATATTCTTCTCTTTCTTTTATCAATTGCTTAATATTTTTATCAGATGTATTTTCTCCTATATATTTTATTTTTTTTGAAATTAGCTCATCTATATTGTCTTTGTACTCTTTGATTTCTTGATAATTTGTTAATTTATTTAATTCTATTAATTTTTCTTCAATTTGGTTTTCTATAACTTTTATATCTGCTGATGATGGAGATGTTTTATCTTTTTCTAATTCTTCTTGAATTTCATAATCTATTTTCTTTATATTTTCTGTTGTCTCTTTTTCACTTTCTTTATAATATCTAAAAACAACCTCATCTTTCGCTACCTTTTGTCCTTCTGTTGTAATAGCATATATTCCATTCAAATTGTCTTCATCTTTTATTACTGTTTCATTTCTAATAATATAACCAACAGTTTCTTCTTCTTCTTTTATCTCTCCTTTAGTTATTACATATATTTCTGTTGGATGTATTATTAATAATATTACTGCATATGCGAAATATATTGCTAAACATATACAAAATATTATTGCTAATATTTTCTTAAGTTTTTTCGTTTTCATCATCTCCCATCATTTTAGATATCATTTGTTTAATTCTTTTTCTATAATGTTAATATTATCCTCCAAATTTGCAAGTCCATCTATCCAAATAGTTTGTTTGTTTTTTCTAAACCATGTTAATTGTCTTTTGGCATATCTTCTACTTTCTTGTTTTATTTTTTCTATCATTTCTTCTTTTGTAAGTTCTTTTTGAAAATATTGAACAACTTCTTTATATCCAAGTCCTTGCATTGCTGTTGGAAAATGGTTATATTTTCTTCGCAAATTTTCTACTTCTTCTATTAAACCATTTTCTATCATTTTATCAACTCTTATATTAATTCTCTCATATAATTTTTCTCTATCTATATTAATTGCAAATATTTTATAATCATATTTTACTTCTTTTTTTCTTGATTCTTTTTCTTGCTCTGTTTTGTTTTTTCCAGTAGCATGATATATTTCTAATACTCTAATTATTCTTTTTCTATCATTTATACTGATTTTTTGCATTGCTTGTTCATCAATTTCTTTTGCTTTATTATATAAATTTTCTAAGCCTTCTTCTGCTTCTTTTTCTAATTTTTTCCTATATTCTTCATCAAATTTTATTTCAGGATATTCTATGCCATATATTAATGAATCTACATATAATCCTGTTCCACCTACAATTATTGGTATTTTTCCTTTACTAATAATATTTTCTATTGCTTTTTCGGCATCAGTTTTGTAATCTGCTACACTATATCTTGTATCTGGTGATACAAAATCCACCAAATAATGTTTTATTCCTTGCATTTCACTTTTTGTAACTTTTGCTGTTCCTATATTCATATCTTTATATATTTGCATAGAATCACAAGAAATTATTTCTCCATCTATTTTTTTTGCTAATTCTATTGATAATGCTGTTTTTCCAGATGCTGTCGGTCCACATATTACAATTACTTTTGGCTTATTCATTTTTTCTCCATTCTGCAATTAATTTTGCATATTATAATTATTTAAAATCCCTATCTGAGTATTTCTTAAATATACAAATTCCATTATAACTAATAATATAAATATAATTAAAGTCTTTTTTAATTTTCGTGCACATTCTTCTTTATCAATTTCTCCATTTTGACTTTCATTTATTAATCTTGTAATATTAGGTAATAAAATTATCCCATTCATAGGTGTAAATATTGTTACTAATATTTTCAATGCAATTTCTCTGCTTTGACTATTTGGATATTCAATTCCTAATGAAGAAATATTAAATAAAATCATTGTAAATATCAAACATACAATTATTTCAAAAATAAATATTATAATTTTCTTTTTTAAATCCATTCCATTTAATCCATTATAAATAATTATACCTAATACTATAAAAAGTATTATTGATATTACACTAATTAATGCATTCATATATTGACCTTTCTTATTTTCGTGAAAATTTTCTCTCAATATCATATTTAGACATTTTTATCGCTATTGGGTTTCCTTTTGAATTATCAAATGGATCTGCTAATGATAATAATTTTTCTATTATGTTTTGAGTTTCTTCTCTTGTATTATCCATTTTTTCATTTTCAACAACTTTTTTTGCAACTGTTTGTAAAAATTTTTCTTCTATTTCTTTTCTTTCTGTTCTGGCAACAGAATTTATTTCTTGTAAGATTTCTATAAATAATTCTTTTGTTTCCATTTCAACACATATTTCTGGAACCTCTGTTAATTTTATAGTGTCTTCTCCAAATGGTTCAAATATAAATCCTGCTTTATTTAACATCTCTATATTGTCTTTTGCTATTTCCATGTCTTTTTTTGACAATGTTATAACATCTGGCAATAATAATAATTGCGAAGAGTTTTGTTTTTCATTATAATAATTATTTTTTAATACTTCATATAAGATTCTTTCTTTTGCTTTTCTTTGATTCAATATGTACATATCTTGGTTTATTTCTAATATAGAGTAATTTTCAAATGCAATTCCTATAAATTTGTAATTTACTTTTTGGTTTTCTGGAAATTTATCAAATATTGATATATTTTCAACTGGTGTTGTTATATCATCAATATTGTTTTCTTCTTTTTCTATTTTGTTTTGTTCTTCTAATGGCTTTGTTCCAAACATTTTCATGTACATTTCTTCAAATTCTGGTGAAAATCTTGTTTTCTTTTCTTCTACATTTTCTTTTTCTATTTTTTCCTCTTGTATATTTTCATTTTGCACTGGTTGTATTGTTTGTTCCTCTTTTTGTGGAAGCTTATATTGAATTTGTTCTGTTTGTTGTTTATCTTCTTTTATTGGTTCATAAGTATATTTTTCTTCATTTAAGCTTTCACTTACTTGTGGTTCTGATATTTTTTGTACTGGAATATCATATTTAATTTCTTCTTTTTCCTTAACTTTTTTTAGAGAATCTTCATCATCTATTTTTTCAAATTCTTCTACATCTTTTTCTGTTTCTAAATTTGTTACATTATCTTTACTTCCATAAGTTTCATTTAATACTTTTTGTTTTAGTTCTTGCAATTTTCTTAATACTTCTTGATTTTTATCATATACTTCATTTCCAATAAATTTAGAATTTTCAATAATTTCATTTTGTTTTATTTGTGTTTTTTCTACTTTCACTTCTTCTTTTGGAACTTCTTCTTTTACTATTTGTGTACTAACATTTCCTTTTGCTTTTTCTTCAATCAATCCCATTTCTTGAAGTTTTCTTTGATTGTATATTTGTTCTACAATAGTTTCTTTTTTTGGTTTAAATTCATTTTTTTCTTCTACATTATTGCTTTCATCAGACAATAGTTTTTCTTTTATTGAATTATATACTGCTTTAAATATTGTATTTTCATTTTCGAATCTTACTTCTAATTTTGCTGGATGAACATTTACATCAACTTTTCTTGGATTCATATCTATATTTAATACTGCAAATGCAAATTTTCCAGATGGTATGTAATCTTTATATGCTCTTTCTGTTGCTGATGATAATACCTTATCTTTTACATATCTTTTGTTTACAAAAAATATTTGATTTGCTCTATTTGATCTTGCTATTTCTGGTTTTCCTATAACTCCATATATATGTATATCTTCTAATTCATAATCTACGTCAATTATAGAATTTGCAACTGTTTTTCCATATAAACTATATATTACTGTTTTTATATCTCCATTTCCATTTGTTTGTATTACTGTTCTTCCTGTATTTATTAGTTTTAAAGCTATTTCAGGATGTGCTAATGCTATTCTTGATATTGCATCTTCTATATATCCTGCTTCTGTAAAGTCTTTTCTTAGAAATTTATATCTTACTGGTGTATTATAGAATAGATTTGTTACAGTTATTGTTGTTCCAACACATGCTCCTGTTTCAGATTTTTCTATTATATTTCCACCTTCTACAACTATTTTTTGACCATTTGCTTGTGTGGCTGTTTTTGAAACTAATTCTACCCTTGAAATTGCAGCAATACTTGCCAATGCTTCTCCACGGAACCCCATAGATTTTACTGTGCTTAAATCTTCTGCTGATCTTATTTTACTTGTTGCATGTCTTTCAAATGCTATTTCTAAATCATCTTGTGCTATTCCTTTTCCATTGTCTGTTACTTTTATATAAGAAATTCCTCCATTTTTTATTTCTACTGTTATATTTGTTGCTCCTGCATCTATTGAGTTTTCTACCATTTCTTTTATTACTGATGCTGGTCTTTCTATTACTTCTCCTGCTGCTATTTTATTTATTGTTAAGTCATCTAACAAAACTATATTTCCCATTTTAATTGTTCTCCTTAATTTTTCATTTTATCTTTGGTTTTTATTATATCATTACTTTTTTTATTTTGTATAGTTTTTTACTAAATTTTTTGTACTTTTATAAAACAAATATAATCATATAGTAGACTATGTAAATTGATAATTAATTTTCTTACAAATAAAAATTAAAAGCAGTACAGATAGTACTACTTTTTCTTTAAACTCATGCTATACTTTTCACAAGGTCTTGCAAGAAGACCAGTAGCCTTCCTACAATACTTACTCTCCTTATTTTTATTCTGTTATTATCCATGCTCCACTTGAATTTTTTCCACTTGTCTTGATATCAGATTTTAAATACACTACAGGACGGACACCACCAATGTCAATAGGGTCTGGAAAATCGGGAATAGCTCTATCAGAATACATATCATATTTAAGAACGATACTGCCGTCTAAAACACCACCGACGCACCTCGCGCACACGGAAGTAGTTAAGAGTATCCATATTAGAATCGGCAACACAGCGAGATGCCAAACAGTATACCAAGTAGTTATCAGTATCTACATTTTTAAATAACATTTTATATTCATTACTTGTTGTTGATAGTTTATCTGAACCTGCATAAAGATAGAACATACTTTTATATTTTCTGCTTACTTCTGATGTTGAATATCCACTTTCTGTTGTTATTGTTGGATAACATTTTGATGTTGTATATTCTTTTCCATAGTTACTATAGCTAAGTTCTGTTGATGGTGTAGCTCCACAAATTTTATTTACGTCTTCTACTGTTATACTTCTTGCTCCACTTCCTGTTAATGTTCTTTTTTCTACTCCTTCTGCTACATCTCCTACTTCTACTTTTGATGCTAAGCTTTCTGGCTTTGTAGTTACTTCTTCTTTTCCTCCAAATTCTACTTTTTCTTCTTCTACATAAAATACATATTCTTCTTTTGCTGTTACTTTTATTTTGTTATTTTCTTCTTCCACTAAACTACCTTCAAATTTTTTATCATTTTGTATTTCCTCTTTATATTTTTCCATAAATACTTCTGTTGACCAGTTTTCACGTCTTTTATCAATTTGTAAACCTGCTCCTATTAATTCTAAACTTTCTTTATATTCTGCTTTCTTAGTTTCTTCTTTTGCACTTGTTGCTTTAGAAAGTAATCCATTATTTCCTGTTAATGTTGCTATACTTATTCCTGCTAGAATTAATAGTACTATTATTGTTATTATATTCTGTTATGACTATTTTTTATCTAGCCAACATTTATTAGTTCTTTTTCATCATCTAATTTTCTCATATTTAAAATATTGAATTTATAATATATTGTAATTTCCTTATCTTCTGACACTTCTATTCTATCTATTAAAGAAACCATCATTGTTCTTGTTATTTCCTTTAGTTCTATCTTTTACAAGTTTATTTATATCTACAGAAGAATCTTCGTTTTCCATTTGTTTCTGCAAACATTTAATTCTTTCAGTAGTATCTTTTCTCATTTCAGTTTGTTTTGAGTAAAGTCTTGTAAAATCTTCATCTTCAAATAAACCTTTACATTTATCTTCATATAGCTTGTCTATAATTTTATCAATGTCTTTTAGTTTCTTCTCTAAAACAAGAATTTCATTCTTGAAATTAAATCTGTCTTTTAATATTTTATCTTTAGAAGAATTAGCTACTTGCATATACTTGTTTTCATCTAAAAATTCATTACACCTTGCTTTTACTTGTTCTATCACATAGTTTGTTAATTTTTCTAAATTATTACTATGTGGAGTACACAAATGCAAATGAGTATTACAAGCATAAGTATTACATCTTACATAAAAAGTAGTTTTGTTAGGGTGTTTTTGTGGTACTATACTTAATTTCTTTCCACATTCTTTACAAGTCAATAAACCTTTTAATAACCACTCATAAGACTTTGTTCTTACCCATGTTCTACTTTTTATCATATCTTATACTATATCGAATGTTTCTTTGTCAATTATTGGTGTATGCATACCCTCTACAATCGTTCTTTCTTCTTTTGGCATTATCATTATCTTTTTGCTTTTATAGTTGATTTTCTTGACATTTCCATTTGATACCCAACCAAGATATACAACATTTTGCAATATTCTTTTTACTGTGTTTCTATTCCAACCTCGTTTTATACCATCTTTTCTAACATGGGTATTTCCGACAAATTTCTGATGGAACTAAAACTTTTTCATCAGTTAGAATTTTTCCTATTTCTGTCGGTGTCTTTCCATTTTTAGCCCTCATAAATATTCTTCTAACTATTGGTGCAGTATCTGGATCAATAACATAATGATTATGGTCTAGTAGGTCTTTTTTATAACCAATAAGTAGGATAAGTAGTCATTAATTTTCCTTCTTTTGCTCTTGTCTTTTTACCATTTCTTATTTTCTTTGAAGTATCTCGTAAAAACCATTCATTAAAAAATGCTTTAAACTGTGTCATTTCTTCTGATGTTTCTAAATTTTCTGTATCAATATCATCAGATACAGCTATAAATCTTACACCTTTTTCAATAAAATATTCTTCTAAATAATAAGATATTTGACTTGATAATCTTCCAAACCTAGATAAGTCTTTTACAATTACCATATTTATTTTTTTATTTTCAATGTCCTGTATCATTCTATTGAAGTCTGGTCTGTCAAAGGTTGCTCCTGATACTCCATCATCAGTATAGTGGTCATATATATATATATATGTTTCGCTGTTTACAAAAATCTTCATTAAAAATCTTTTGTGTGCTTATACTTCCACTTTCTAATTCATCATCTTTTGAGACAACTACCTCACCATTACCGAACTTCTATATTTTCATCGGATAATCTTTCATATAATCCTGCTCTATATTTTTCAAGATTTGCTATTGTTATCATTTAAACCTCTCTTTCCAATAACAATAGGTCTCCTCCTATCCAATTTATAACTGAAATCATATACTTAATTATAAAATAATGCAACTTATTTCAAAAATAAAAAACTAGCTCTAATATTCACACACATACTAGAACTAGCCACTAAGCTATTTATTAACTTTTTCAATTAAAAAATTTATAAATATTTCTATTAGTTTTTCATCTAATGTTTTTGATTTCTCATCAAACACTTCTTTTAATTTATATTCTTTTTTCATATAAATACCTATTCCTTTCCGTGAATAGCTATTTATGGTCATAAATTCAGTTATATATAAATTATCAACCTATTGCTATTCAACATAAATTTCTAAATTCTTGATAAATAAAACCATTTTATTTCCCTCTTTTCTAATTTGAGTAAAAAAATACACCTTGATAAATCAAAGCATACTAACTATACATATATTTTATTACTTTTAATTATATCTGGATTAACTATATCACCAACTCTTTTAGCCACATTATAACCAGCATTTATATTATCTTTTAATACTAAATCACTTGTATCTTCATCATAGTTGTATGCACTTCTGTTCCATTTTGCATATTTTATATCACTCACATTCTTTTTAGTAGATAAGAATTTGTTATCATTATTTATTAGTGTCAATAACTTTTGATAATATTGTTTTTCTTGTCTTTCTTTTTCTCTTTTGTTTTGTGCATATATTCGTTTTTGAGTTTTCTGTTTTTCTTTGTTGTCTTGTTTTCGTGTTTCTTTCTCTTGAATATATCTTGAATCTTTTTGAATTATTTTTGTTATATAAGGCATTTTAACATCTAATTTATTTGCTATATCTACTGGTTTTAAATGCTTTTCAAAGAATAATTCAATTATTTTGTCTTTTGTACCTTTGCTGCCTAATTTAGTTTTTATTTTTAACACCTCCATCTTTTTAAAGATTTTCTATCTATTGCAAACTACAATTTCACACCTTAAATATAAAACAAAACAATAAAAATAATTATTTTTTGTGTTGTTAATAGTTCGCTTAAAATTTTAAACACATTGCTATTACAATACTTGAAACATATCTAGTTAATTTTTTATCTACGATTTTTAGCAATAAGTTTTGCAAAAAGTATTGTAATTATATTACCACGTTTTATTAACACTAATTTTGCTTGTTTAGAAAATAAAGGTACTCACAAAGCTGTAGAACAATTGCAACATTATATGAGAATCTTTAGACGAAATTATGGAGATTTTTGGATTTTAAAATGTGATATAAGTAAATTCTTTTATAATATTGATAAGAATATATTATTTGATATTCTATCCAAATATATTGCTGATAAGAGATTACTAGATTTTACTCATTTCCTTATATTTGATGGTAAAGATAGTATGAATAAAAAAGGAATTCCAATAGGAAATTATACATCTCAATTTTTCGCTAATATTTATATGAATGAATTAGATCAGTATGTAAAACATATTTTAAAATGTAAATACTATGTTCGTTACATGGATGATTTTATAATTTTATTAAAAGCAAAACAAGAATGTATTGAAATAAAAAAATTAATAGAAAAATTTCTAAATTCTCATCTAGAATTAAAGTTAAATGATAAATCTAGGTATTATCCATATTCAATGGGAGTAAACTTTTGTGGCTATCGAACTTTTATTACTCATAGATTACTTCGTGTTTCTAGTAAAACTAAAATTAAAAATAAAGTTAAAAAATGGAATAAATTATGGCACTCAAATAAACTTGATACTAAACAAGTTATAATGAGTTTAAACTCTTGGCTACGGACATTCAAGTCACTGCAATTCTTACAAATTACAAAATAAGATTTTAAATTCTTGTGATTTTTTATATATAGAAAATGCTAGAAATAAAATTTATGAAGATTTATTAAAAGATTTATTATAATTTTTAAAGACAGTATTTTTTCTATTTAATACTGTCTTTCATAATCCCGAATATTCGCCATTTTACTACTAACTCAGGAATTACTGTTTATGTATTTATGATATAGAAACAAGTCTATACCAAAACTTCTTTGATACTAAATCACTCGGTGTTCTCCTTAAAGATATACCCCTCTGGACTTTTAGGCGATTTATATCCCTAAATAAATGAGCACCAAAGTGGGAACTAAGCACTACTGGACGAAAACTGTTGTTAGTGTTAGCTTCACCTGTGTTGTTGTTGAATGCAAACATACCTGCATTGCTACCATTGTTAGCACGACCTCCACGTTTAAACACTGGGTTACTAGAATTAGGAAAGTTAGAGTTACTAGAGTCCCAACTACCAGTATTGCTATTGCCAGAACTAGAAGTAATAGGATTTGCAGTTTAATCCTTATATATCTATTCTACAAGCATTATTGTAGAGAGATATTCAGAATAATATTTATTCCACACACATATGCATCGATTTTTTAGACCGTTTGCACGAGCATTCTAAATCCGGATATGTCTTAGTTTAACTTGCCCATGCATTAAATTTATTCTAATATTCTTACTAAGTATCAAGTTACAAGGTTATGGTTGGGAACTAAGCACTACTGGACGAAAACTGTTGTTAGTGTAAGCTCCACCTGTGCTGCCGTGGAATGCAAACATACCTGCACTGCTACCATTGGTAGCAAGACCTCCACGAGAAAACACTGGGTAACTAGAATCAGGAAAGTAAGAGTAACTAGAGTCCCAACTACCAGTACTGCTATAGCCAGAACTAGAAGTTTCATATACTGCATCTCCATATTTATTTGTATTTCTATAATAAGTTGATTGTTGTCCTGTAGTATTTGTATATTTGTCAACATATTTTGAATTGTTAGAATCCCATAATATACTTCTATTATTATTAGACGTTCCACCTGTATATATTCCTGCTACATATTCCCATGCTCCTCCTGCCATATCATATATTCCATATACATTTCCTGTTGTAGAAGCATTTCCTCCACCTATTTCATTATATTTTATAGTATTACTCATATTTGTTGTAGCATTATCTTTACCATTTAATTCATTTCCACATAGCCCTGTTATTGGTGAATTATTTGTTAAATTGTTGTAATATGGGTTATTCCATACTTCACTATTTTTTCCATATACACTCATACTTAAATATGCTACTGCTCCCCATTCTGTATTTTTCATCATATGTGAATCAATACCTGATGTTCCCTCTAGTGAGTTTCCACTTGTTGTTAAATTTCTACATACTGTAAATATATTATTTACTGTTATTCCTCTCCAACTTGTTACATTTGGTTTTACTCTTACTTTTAAGTCTGTATCTGCATCTGATCCTCCATCTATTGCAAGCTGTGCCACATCTGGATTTTCTACTACTGTTGAACTACTACTGCTCGCTTCAAATTTTGCTACCCATATTCCCGCTAGTTGTTCTCCTTCATCTTCTATTCCATTATTGTTTTTGTCAAACCAAAATGCTGGATGCACATTCCAATTTCCAGAACCTGAACTATTACTTATTGTTATACTGCTTCCATCTATAGGTGTGTTAGTTGTCCCTTTTAAGAATTTTATATATATTCTTCCTGCTGTATTACTTTGATACCCTGCTGTTATGCAATATGCATATCTTGGTATCCACACCCAATAGCAATCATTTCCTCCTCCTGTTGTTTTTATATTTGCCCAATGATTTACTCCATGAGTATAATCATACCAATTACTTGGTGCTGTTCCACTTATTAAAGTAGTATCATCTATAGCATATGGACTACTTGTTAAATTCCATGATACATAGTAGGTATTGCTCTTATTAAATACACTTATATCTGGTGCATTTGCCACTGTTGTAAATGTTGGATTTTTAGGGCTATCTTTTACAGTTGTTCCATTAAATATATCTGATACTTTTATTTCATAGCTTCCTTTTGTTGTAGTTAATGTTTTATCTGTTAATTTTTCTTCTTCTGATAATGTTCCATATTTTTCTAATATTTCCTTTAAACTATCATCTGATATGTTTCCTTCATTTTCTGCTTGTTTTCCTAATATATCAGTTTGTATTTCTTCTTTTATACTTGCTATCTCTGTTTGTGTTTTTGCATTACTTGCTTTATTTATTAAGCCATTATTCCCCATTAGAGTTGCAATTGTTACTCCTGCTAATATTAAAAGAATTATAATTGTAACCACAAGTGATATTAACGTTATACCTTTTGTACCTTTAATTTCATTCATCTTTAGAACTCCTCCATTTAAATTATTATTGTTTGCATCATATCATAACACAATATGTTTTTCAATGATTTTTAAGAAATCGTGTAAAATGGACATGTAGGTTAGTCAATCATTTGTCACAAATTATTTAAAATAAATACTTTGAGCA
>ERZ827168.3270-NODE-3270-length-16817-cov-19.535318_pt1 | contig 16817 bp, 14 predicted proteins | sample MGYA00519868_ERZ827168 | MGnify/ENA primary metagenome ERZ827168 (study PRJEB31778, sample SAMEA3449271) | human gut metagenome | biome: human gut; feature: human-associated habitat; material: faeces | place: United Kingdom | collected 2010/2012 ...
CTTTTGGTCACTTTTGGGGCTGCGGCCAAAAGTGACCCGCGCCGGAGCGCGGAATATCCTTTTTGACAATCCCTCCGTCGCCCTGCGGGCGACACCTCAGCTACGCTTCGCCACACAACCCAGTGTGCGCACTGGGCCGCCTTTACACAAGGGAGGCTTTGGGATGTATTCTACCACAGAAAAACGGTATTGACAATCTGTTATAACTGTGTATACTGTATATATACAGTTGAACCAAGGAGGCGCTTATGCAGCTTTATATCGACAACCGCAGCGGCGCGCCCATCTACGACCAGATCTACTCCCAGATCAAGGACGCCATCGTGTCCGGGCAGGTAGCCGCCGGAGAGGCGCTGCCCAGCATCCGGGCGCTGGCCAAGGACCTGCGTATCAGCGTCATCACCACGAAGCGGGCCTATGACGAGCTGGAAAGGGAGGGGTTCATCGACACCCTGCCGGGCAAGGGCTGCTTTGTGGCGGAGCGCAGCGCGGAGCTGCTGCGGGAGGAAAGCCTGCGGAAAATCGAGGGGTATATGCAGGAGATACGGCGGCTGGCGGCGGCCTGCGGCCTGACGGAGGACGAATTGGCGGAGATATGGCGCGTGCAGAAGGAGGAAACGGAATGAACGCACTGGAGATACACGGACTGACGAAGAAGCGGGGCGAATTCGCCCTGCAGGGGCTGGAGCTGACGCTGCCCGCCGGGTGCATCATGGGCCTGATCGGTGAGAACGGCGCGGGCAAGTCCACCACCATACGGCTGATTTTGAACAGCCTGGGCCGGGACGGCGGAACGGTCGCCGTATACGGAAGGGATAACCGGGCCTTGACGGCGCTGGAGCGGGAGGACATCGGCGTGGTGCTGGATGAGGTGGGGCTGCCGGAGTACATGAACGCAGCGCAGATCGGGCGGATGCTGGCGGGCATTTTCAGGCGGTGGCAGCCGGAGGTATACGAGGAGTATCTGCATCGGCTGGAGCTACCGGAGGATAAGGCCTTCAAGGACTACTCCCGGGGCATGAGGATGAAGCTGGGGCTGGCGGCGGCGCTGAGCCATCAGCCGAGGCTGCTGCTGTTGGACGAGGCCACCAGCGGGCTTGACCCGGTGGTGCGGGACGACATACTGACCATCTTCGCCGACTTCACCCGGGACGAGGACCACGCGGTGCTGATCTCCAGCCATATCGTCAGCGATCTGGAGAAGATCTGCGACTACATCGCGTTCCTGCACAGGGGGCGGCTGCTGCTGTGCGAGGAAAAGGACCGGCTGACGGAGGAGTACGGCATCCTGCGGGGCGAGGCGGAGGGCCTCGACCCGGCGGCGGTGTGCGGACGCAGAAATACGCCCTACGGCACGGAGTATCTGGTGCGGCGCGGCGCTGTGCCGGCGGGGCTGGCGCTGGGACGGGTGAATATCGAGGATCTGTTCGTGTTCATGGCGAAGGAGGCGTGAGATGAGGGGATTGTTTTACAAAGAGGCGCGAAGCCTGTGGCAGTACGGGAAGTCGTATATCCTGATGGTGGTCATTTTCTTCGCGCTGAGCATGGCCAACGGGACGCGGAGCGCCTCCGGCGTGATGTGGCTGCTGTATCCGGTGTTTTTGCTGGCGTCGCTGCCGGCGTCGCTGCTGAACGCCGATGAGAAGGACGGATGGATGATGTACTGCGACACGCTGCCGGTGACGCGGCGGCAGATCGTGACGGCGAAATACATCGCCTGTGCCGTGCTGGCGGCGGCGGTAACGCTGCTGGCCATGGCGGCGGCGGTGCTCCGCGGGCAGACAGACCCGCTGTACCGGGAGCAGGTGGTCTCCATGCTGCCGCTGATGCCGATGACGGGGCTGGCCGCGCCGGCGCTGATGTTCCCGGCTATGTTCAAGTATGGCGCGGTCAAGGGACGGACGGTGTTTTTTGCCGTGTTGGTGCTGATGCTTGCAGGCTGTGCCGTGCTGATACGCACCGGTGGGCCGGAGGGGCAGATGTGGTCGTTCCCGCTGGGGCTGGCCATCGGGCTGGCTATATTCGCCGCCAGCTGGGCGCTGTCGGTGCGGTGGTTCGAGCAGCGGGAGCTGTGAAAAAGCATAGGGCGGCAGGTCTCCCCTGCCGCCCGGATTTTGCCCGGATTTTGCGAAAAAGTCGAAAAAAGGGTGTTGACATTCGGGAGCGGGCTTGCTATAATGAACAGGCTTGAGTTCCACGACGAAAGCGCAACATGGCCAAGTAGTTCAGTTGGTTAGAACGCCAGCCTGTCACGCTGGAGGTCGAGGGTTCGAGCCCCTTCTTGGTCGCCATATATGCTGCTGTAGCTCAGTAGGTAGAGCGCATCCTTGGTAAGGATGAGGTCGGCGGTTCGAATCCGCCCAGCAGCTCCAACAATTTCCGCCTAAATCGAAAGGTTTGGGCGGATTTTGCTATATTTTTGCAACTTTTCACTACGTTTTTTGAGGTCTCAAAAAAGACCTCGTTGCTGAAAATCGGCGTTTTGCCAACTAAGCGACCAACTTTTTGACAGATGGAAAGCCAGTAATCCCTTGCAGCGCAACGGATTGCGGGTTTTTGTCTTTCCAACTGGCAATCAACTGGCGGTATACACACGCTCTATTGCGATTGCCGCATCTTCGGAGGTCTTGCGTCCTTTGACATAGTATTTCAGGGTCATTGCGGGGGTCGTATGTCCTGCCTCTTTTTGAGCCAATTTTATATCGCCCGTTTGCTCATATACGGTGGTGTTTCCTTGCTGGCAGCTCCCTTGATTTTAATACGCTTGGATTTTAAGGGGCTTTTCGGCAACAGGCCATCTTCAACAGCGGCATCGAGTATCTGATTTAAGACTATACCCGGCTCTCAAAGCATCAAGCCTTACTCGTGGAGCAGCTTTTGACGCGTTCGGCGAGGTGGAGGATGACCTCCTGTTCGGCTTTGGTCAGCGAGGGGGGTGTCGATTTCTCGCCCAGGAGGATTTCGTCCAGCGGCGCGTTGAAGCGGATCGCCATCAGCAAAATGACTTGAAAAGGTAATCTTTTGCCTTGCACTCCGCCTGCGTCTTGCCCAGGACATTCTTGATGATGCGCTTACCGGTTTCTGCGTTGTATCCTGCGGTGTAGCGACCCTCCCAGCGACCATCTGCGCGTTTGCGGGTATTGCCCTCGCCGTTGGCGCGTTTCTTGGCCATTAAATCAGCTCCTTTCTTGGCAGCAAACACAAATACCACAACTTTGCGCGGAAAGCTACCGTTTTTGAAATGATCTTTTTATTGTTTCCAGCAGCGCAAAATATGCGCCGATTTGCGTTGCCGCTTGGTGTCTGCCGGGTTAATAGAACTTCATTGTAAATCATCCCGAAATGTGTTATCTTCTTCACGGAAATATTCACGCGAAAGGGATTTTTTTATGCGCAAGATTCAATGCTGGTGCCGTACTAATGCTATGCTGGCCATTTCACTGCTGGCTGCGGCTGCAACGGCGTTCTTTGTCCCCCCCGACAGGGACTACTTAGGCTATTACGACCTCAAAACGCTTTCCTGTCTGTTTAGTGTTTTGGCGGTGGTAGGTGCTCTGCGGGACCTGCAGATCTTTTCCGCTCTTTCGCAGCGGATGGTGCACACCTTTTCCACGGTTCGGGGCGTATGTACAGCACTGGTGGTCATCACCATGTTCGGGTCTATGCTTCTGACCAATGATACCGCCTTGCTGACATTTCTGCCGCTTGGCTGGTTTGTCCTTTCCTCTACCGGTCAGGAAAAGCACGCCGCGCTCTTGTTCATTCTGCAAAACTGCGCCGCCAATCTCTGCGGAATGATCACACCCTTCGGAAATCCGCAGAATCTTTATCTTTTCAGCTATTACGATCTTTCCGCAAGGATGTTCTTTTCGGCAATGCTGCCGCCCTTCATTCTGTCTACCGTTCTCATTCTCTTGTGTTGCCTGGCATTTCCCAAAGACCGGCTTTCCGTGCCGGAAGTGCAGGTCACAGTAGACTCCCGCCAGGCTGCCGTCTATGGCGGACTGTTCTGTTTAGCCGTTGCCATGGTGCTGCGGCTGGCACCCTATGTTCTTGGCCTGACTGTCATTGTTCTGGTACTCTGGTTTCTGGATCGGCACGCATTGAAGACCGTAGACTGGGGACTGCTGGCCACCTTCGCCGCTTTCTTCACCTTTTCCGGCAATCTTGCGCGGATGGAATCGGTCCGGGTGCTGTTCGCCCGCCTTTTGTCCCACGGAACGATGCCGATCTCCGCGCTCACCTGTCAGATCATCAGCAATGTCCCTGCCGCCATTCTGCTCAGTCGCTTCACGCAGGATGCCCGCGCTCTTCTGGTTGGCGTCAATGTGGGCGGTGCAGGAACGCTGGTGGCTTCTCTTGCAAGCCTCATTACATTTCGGGAATATACGCGCCGTGTTCCCAATGGCGGAAAGAGTTTTCTTCTCCTGTTTTCCGGGATCAGCTTTGCATTTCTGGCGATTCTTTTGACTGTCATGTCCGTTCTGATGTAGTAAGCCGGTTCCAACAGAATGCGCTTTGGGAAAAGCCTTATTAACTTCGGCAGTGCAAAGCATACAGCTTTGGGAAAAGTTCAGCCTGTTTTCATTTTTGCTCATCATTCCCTCCAATCTGCCGTAAGGCACGCTTGTTTCTTAAGAAAACCTTAATCTCCCCCCTGCTTGTTTCTTAATCCCGCTTTTACTACCATAGAGGCAGAAAGAAACGAAAGGATGTGCCTCTATGGAGACCACGCTGCGCACCATCAACGCCGTTATCTCGGCGCTGTTTTTCATCTGCTACACCTATCAGTTCCTCTACATCCCCCTGGTGCTGGCCAAAAAGTCGAAGCCTTTGGCCTCTCCGTCCAAGGCCCACCGCTACGCGGTGCTCATCGCCGCCCGGAACGAGGAGAACGTCATCTCCGGCCTGCTGGACAGTCTGAGGGCGCAGACCTACGATATGTCCCTGGTCACGGTGTTCGTGGCGGCGGACAACTGCACCGACAGCACCGCCGCCATCGCCCGCGCCCACGGCGCGGTGGTATACGAGCGCTTCAACCAACTGAACGTAGGCAAGGGCTACGCCCTGGACTTCCTGCTCCAGCATATCGGCGCGGACTACCCGGCGGGCTTTGACGGCTACTTTGTATTCGATGCCGACAACATCCTCGCCCCGGACTACATAGAGCGGATGAACGAGATGTTCTCCAACGGCCACGAGATCGTCACCAGCTACCGCAACAGCAAGAACTTCGGCGGCAACTGGATCAGTGCCGGATACGCCCTGTGGTTTCTGCGGGAGAGCCGCTATCTCAACGGTGCGCGCACCCGCTTGGGCAGCAGCGCCGCCGTGGGCGGAACGGGCTTCCTGTTCTCCCAGCGCATTTTGAACGAGAGCCACGGCTGGCGCTTCTACCTGCTCACCGAGGACATCGAGTTCTCTGTGTACCACATTCTCCGGGGCGAGAAGATCGCCATCTGCGAAAGCGCCGTTCTCTACGACGAACAGCCCACCGATTTCCGCCAGTCCTGCCGCCAGCGCCTGCGCTGGGCCAAGGGCTACGTGCAGGTGTTCCTGCGCTACGGCGGCCAGCTCCTCCGGGGCGCGGCCCGGGGCAGCTGGAGCTGCTTTGATATGTCCATGTCCATCCTGCCGGCCTTTGTCCTCACGTCCCTGTGCCTGCTGGCCAACATCACGCTGACGATACTGGGGCTGATGCAGGGCGCAGGCGTGTGGTTTGCCCTCCGCTCCCTGCTGGAGTGTATGGGCAGCATTTTGGCCACGCTGCTGGTGCTGGGCGGCATCACCACCGTCACCGAGTGGCACCGCATCCACGCCACCACCGCGCAGAAGCTGGTCTATACCCTCACCTTCCCCCTGTTCATGCTGACATACCTGCCCATCTCTTTGGCGGCGCTCTTTATGAAGGTGGAGTGGAAGCCTATCCACCACTCTGTCCGCCTGAGCGCCGTCCCCACACCCATGCTGAAAAACTGAGGGCTTGCCCTGTATGAATAAAAGAGGTATGATGTGCTTGAATATATACTCAACCACAGGAGGCCGCCATGTATACCATTCTTGTCGTCGATGACGAAAAAGATATTGTTTCCGCCCTGGAGATCTATCTCAAGGCCGAGGGCTACCGCGTTCTCACCGCCTACAACGGCCGGGAGGCCCTGTCCGTGGCTGCCCGGGAGGACGTACACCTCATCCTCATGGACATCATGATGCCCGTGATGGACGGACTTACTGCCATGGCCCAGCTGCGGCAGACCAGCAACGTCCCCGTCATACTGCTGACGGCCAAGGGCGAGGACACTGACAAGGTGCTGGGCCTGAACGTGGGCGCAGATGACTATATCACCAAGCCCTTCAATCCGGTGGAGATGCTGGCCCGGGTGCGCTCCCAGCTGCGGCGCTATCTGCATCTGGGCGGCGGGCAGGTGCAGCCCTCCACTCTGGTCATCGGCGGCATCTGTCTAGACGACAATGCCAAGATCGTCACCGTGGACGGCGACACAGTGTCCCTCACCCCCAAGGAGTACGACATTCTCCGCTTTCTCATGCAGAACGCCGGCACGGTGTTTTCCCCCAGCGAGATCTACCGCCGGGTGTGGGACGATATGCCCCTCAACGCCTCCGGCGCCATCGCCGTGCACATCCGCCACCTGCGGGAGAAGCTGGAGATCGATCCCTCCGATCCCCGGTACATCAAGGTCGTGTGGGGCAAGGGCTATAAGATGGAGGGACGACTGACATGAAAGCATGGCTGAACGCGACCTGGGCCAAGCTGGCCGCCTTCTTTCTGACGCTGCTCTTCGGCTTGGCCACCGTTCTGGGCGGCTTGGGCATCGGCATTTTGGCCTACAACAATGTATTCCTGGACAGAGGCGAGTCCCTCCGTCAGGGGCTGTATCAGGAGCAGTGCTACAGCGCCATCGACGTGGCCAACAGCTTTATCTGCGGCCAGCTGGACAGCGTAGGACTGATGGACCGGTCGTATTACTACTCAAGCACGGATACCTCCACCACCGTCGCCTACGACCCGGAGGCCGCCCAGCGGCGGCTGGACGACCTGCCCCGGCTGTTCGCCGAGGAGTTCCCCCGGGAATCCTCTGCCTGTCAGCTTAACGTCTTTGACCCCGACAGCGGCGAGGTGTGGTTCTCCAACTTCGATCTGACAGGCGGCGAAAAGATCCTCTATACCGCACAGAGCACCTTTACCTATCACCTGGTGGACGGCGGGGTATCTCCGTTGGATAAGCCCATCGCCATCTCCGCCGCCCTGCTGGAGAAAAGCGGCCAAGCCCCCAGCTATTCCTACCTGGTCTGTTCCTGGCTGCTGGAGCACACCGGCCTGACCATCTTCCTCACCGCGCTTTTCGCGGCGCTGACGCTGCTCTGTTTCTGCTTCCTCATGACCTCCTGCGGCCACTGGCAGGGCAAAGACGGCATCCACCTGACATGGCTGGACAAGATACCCGCTGACGTGTGGCTGCTCGTCCTGCTGTGCCTGTTTTGCATGGGTTGGAATGCTTTCTATTACGAGTGGGGGCGGATCTTTTTCTGCGCGGCGCTGACACCGCTTCTCCTGCTGTTCCTGTGCGCCTTTTCCGCCCAGTGTAAGGCCGGGACGGTGCTGCGAGGCTCGCTCATCGCCCGGTGCTGCCGTCTGCTGTGGCGCATCGTCAGGGCCGCGTGCCGCAGCCTGTACCGCATCGCCGTCGGTCTGCCCCTGATATGGAAGACCGCCCTGCTGACGTTGGCTGTGTTCTTCATCGAGGCGATCCTGTTCGCGGGCAGCACCTACGGTCCAAATAGCGGTATCTTCCTGATGATCAAGCTGGTGGAGTATCTGGTCATTCTGTATATTGCCCTGAACCTCCGCATTCTGCAGCGAGGCGGCGAAAACATGGCCGACGGCGACTTCTCCCAGAACATCGACACCAAGCGGCTCATCGGCGACTTCAAGCGCTACGGCCAGCGCATGAACGACCTGCGCTCCGGCATGGAGCAGGCCGTGCAGGAGCAGACCAGGGCTGAGCGCATGAAGACTGAACTGATCACCAACGTGTCCCATGACATCAAAACTCCTCTGACATCCATCGTCAACTACGTGGACCTGCTGCAGAAGGAGGACGTGCAGTCTGAAACTGCTCGGGAGTACATTGCTGTGCTGGATCGTCAGAGCCGCCGCCTGAAGAAGCTGACGGAGGATCTGGTAGAGGCGTCCAAGGCGTCCTCCGGCGCACTGCCGGTAGATCTGCAGCCCACGGACGTCTCCGTGCTGTTCGACCAGATCGTGGGCGAATACCAGGACCGGCTGGCCGACTGCCGCCTGACGCTGGTAGCCCGCCCGCCGGAGCAGGCCGTCTCCGTCTATGCCGACGGCAAGCTGCTCAGCCGCGTCATGGACAATCTGGTGAGCAACATCTGCAAATACGCCCTGGAGGACACCCGGGTCTACGCCGTGGCGGCCTGTGACGAGGAGCATGTGACCATCAGCTTCAAGAACGTCTCCCGCGCTGAGCTGAACATCTCCCCCGATGAGCTGATGGAGCGCTTCGTCCGGGGTGACGCCTCCCGCCACACAGAGGGCAGCGGCCTGGGCCTGTCCATAGCCGGCAGTCTGGTGCAGCTCATGGGCGGTACATTCCATCTGTCCATCGACGGCGACCTGTTCCGCGCCGACATCACCCTCCCCCGGGCATAACGCCGGGCAGAACGGCAATACGGAGCAGGCAGGAGCGCACAGAGAAAATCTGTGCGCTCCTGTTGCTTTTTCGGGAGAAACATGGTAGGATAAGCTGTCTTTACATTTCTCCTCCCGCCGTGGGCCGTGGTATGATGGCCGAAATTGAATATCCGGGTATAGCGAAGTTGGTATCGCGCCTGGTTTGGGAGTGCCGTGGCTGTATCCGGGACGGGTCAAGGAGAAACGCCGCAAAGCCTTGCGGCACCTGCGTTTGCTGGATTTCCTCTGGCTGCTGAAAGTGGCATAAGAGCGGTTTTGACCACATAAATGACCACATACAGAAAAACCTTTGATTTTCTCCCCCGCCGTGATATAATGGCAGAAATTGAATATCCGGGTATAGCGAAGTTGGTATCGCGCCTGGTTTGGGACCAGGAGACCGTGCGTTCGAGCCGCACTACTCGGACCAAAGCCCCCAGGAGCGCATCGCACCTGGGGGCTTTTCCTTGTTTATTGCGGCGCAGAATTTTTCTATAGATTGCTACCAGCATTCTGCAGTGTTGCAGTCTTGTAATTCTGTGAAATATGAAATATAATTAATGTGATTTGTTGTGCGATTTGTTCGCGCATTTATATATATTACACAGAGGGAATGGCCATTAAAACATGGATAACAAGCTGACTGGTTCTTTTTACACCCCGCAGAAACTAATTGAATACATGGCAAAGTATATTTCTGGGCGAATTACTCCCCGGAGTATTCTGGAGCCATCTGCGGGAGATGGACGATTTGTTCCAGCCATTTCCATTTTCGACTGTCCTATTACCGCTGTAGAGCTTTACAAAGAAAAGGCAGATGCCTTACACATGCATTGTGGTGAGAAATGCGAGATTATTTGCGCAGATTTTTTGAGTTATGCACTGGAAACCGAAAAAAAATACGATTTTATAATTGGAAACCCACCCTATATTAGCAAAAAATCTTTGCCTGAATGTCAAAGGGATTTGTCCCTAAAGTTAGTCGAACACTTTAAATTGGATGAAGCACTATTTCAGAATATTTGGGTTTCCTTCATCTTAGCATCCTTAAAAGTACTCTCTCCTAACGGCTCGATTTTCTTTGTTTTACCGTTTGAATTTTTACAGGTTCAATATGCAGAACGTCTGCGTGAGTTCTTGGAGACGAAGTTTAATACTATTGAAATTACAACATTTGAAGACTGCATATTTCCCGAAATCGAGCAGGATGTATGTTTAGTCTATCTAAGCAACGAAAAAATCGAAAAGGCATATATTAAGTACACAACATTAGAAAATGCCGAATCCGCAAAGCCAACTTTTGAAAGTGTCATTATGCGAAATAAACCGCTAAAAAAGTGGTCTAATTGTATTCTTAATGACACTGAAACAGATGAACTTATGCGTCTTTCGGATATGTTCGCTAAGATTGGAAGTTTTGGAGACATATCTCCGGGAATTGTGACCGGTGCTAATTCTTTTTTCATCCTATCCAAGCAGGATATAGATAAGCTCAACTTGAACGTGAAGCACCAACTTTCTATTATCTCCAAGGGTTCTTTAATCCCATCCCTGCTCACATTCAAACCTGAAGATTTTATGTTTTTATCAGGTACTAAAAATCGCACCCGACTGTTAGATTTGACTGGTTTGAAAGAAACCGAGTTCTCTAATGAACTAAAAGCACACCTTTTGTCCGGGGAAAAAAAGGACATCCATAATCGTTATAAATGTAAAAAGCGACATCGTTGGTATGATGTTCCCATCGTAAAAAAAGGTGATGTCTGTTTCTTCAAGCGCTTTCATTATTTACCTAAAATAATTATCAACTCAGCCGACATTCACACAACGGATATTGCCTATAATATTCGAATAAAAGACAAATATGATCCTTCATCATTTGCTTTTTGTTTCTATAATTCGTTAACTCTTGCCTTGTGTGAATATAATGGCCGCTTTTACGGAGGCGGAGTTGGTGAACTGGTTCCTAACGAGTTTAAATCTCTTGCAATCCCATATAAAAAAGTGGCAAAAGAGCACCTACAACAACTTGATAATATGTTTCGCACTGAGACACCGTTCTCTGATATCATCGACTATGTTGATACCGTGGTACTTGGTAGTTTAAGCGACAATGAAATTAAACTGCTTCAAAATGTGCGTAACCGCTATTTAACCAGAAGACTGAAACTTTATGAAAGGGATGAGCACGATGGACAATATGAATAATGTTATAGGTGAAGTGGGATTCCGATTTTCGTCTCGATTTAGTCAGTTGATTGGTCGGAATCTAATATCCAACCCCATCGTTGCAGTTTCTGAATTAGTAAAAAATTCATACGACGCAGATGCTGATAATATTTCTGTTGAGTTTTCCAACCTTTTATCTGGTGTCCCGACACTAAAAATCACCGACGATGGCGACGGCATGACGTTTGATGATATTGCTACAAAATGGATGATGGTTGGAACCGATAATAAGGTGCATAATCCTTTGACGCCAAAAGGGCGCAGGAAATTAGGAGAAAAAGGCATAGGACGGTTCTCTGTTGAACGGCTCGCCAGGAAATTACAAATTATTAGCAGTAAGTCAGATGATGATTTTGCAATATCTTTGTCAATTGACTGGGATCAATATGAGAATTATGATGGTGAATTCTCCGCTTTGACTCACAGAGTAGTTAAACTGCCTTGTGATATCTGCCATAAAGGAACCACTTTAATTCTTTCTGATCTCCGTGATGAATGGACCGAAACTCGGTTGCTGGATTTGCAAAAAGAAATTGAGTTGCTCCGTCCTCTCAATATTAATCGTCTGTCCTTTAAAAAATACTCGTTTCCGGGCGACAATGTTAAAATTGCACTTTCGGCCCCTGGAATTTTAAAAAAGAAAACTTTCATAAATTCAAACTTCATTGACTATGCGCAAGCACATTTGTATGGAGAAATTAAAGAAGATGGTAGCGCCGTAGTTAAAGTTTTTATTAAATCCAATATTAGCGCAAGCAAGTCTGATATCAAAGCAGAATATACATATTCTCCTTCCGACATTGATACCTGCTGTGGCCCTATTAGTTACGAGGTGTTTGTTTTCCTGAAAGATAAACGTTTGTATAGAAGTTTATCTGTAGAAAACAAAAGCATTGATGATTACCTCGATGCGTTTTGTGGAGTAAAAATTTATCGAGATGGGTTCAGAATTCTTCCGTTTGGCGATAAAGACAATGATTGGTTGGAACTGAACGCTACAAGAACAGGATCTCCTGAGTTTAGGATTGCAACATACAATACTATCGGCGTCGTTTATATTACGCGTGATAAAAATCCGGGATTGCAGGATGTTCTGAGCCGCGAGAACATGTATGACACTCCGCAGTACGCCTCCTTAAAACGGTTTGTAAATGAAGCCTTTGATAAGTACACCTCGTTGCAACTGGGCGCGAGGAAGAAAAAAGAGCGCAAGGTAAAAGAAGAAGGACAGTTGGCTCTTGCAGGCGCAAAAAAAGCGGTAGCTGTTTTTGCGGATCAAATTAACACATTAAAAAAGGCGGTTTCTGATACCAGTAGCACTACAACACCCGAGCAGCAAGCTGCACACTTAGCTGAAGTCGAAGCACATGTAAGCAAAGTCTTTTCCACAGCAGAAGAATCACTGGAAAAAATCAAGTTTGCATATAACTATTACAAAAAGCAAAACGATTTTAGAAGCCGTGAGACACAAATCTATCGGAATATCGCCACACTTGGAATCAGTGCAGCAATGTTTGGACACGAAGCGTTAAACCAAACTGTAGATGCTAAGGCAATTGTCAACGACATCTTTGCCGATTTCTCCGCTATTCTGGAAGCTGCGGATAGTTTAGCGGATCAATTGCGAGATTTACAAAAAGATTTAGTGTTAATCAACGAAAAGGCGGATTTTTACCGAAATTATTTGCGAAAGGAAAAGCAAGACCGTTCCAGGTATATAAATCTTTATGAGATAGCAAATCAGCTTCTTAATCAGCACAAAAATGCATTTAAGGCAATTGGCGTTGACCCAGAAATCAAACTGCTTTCAGACAAAAAAGAACTTTATTTGTGGGGATATGAAGGTGATTTTGATACAATCTTTACTAACCTCATCACCAATGCATACAAAGCCCTAAAAAAGCATTCCGGCGAAAAGTTCTTCTTTTTTTCGATGAGTTTTAGCAATGGGTGGCTTGTTGTGGATTCCGTGAATAATGGCGTTCCAATCAAAGATGAGCATCGCGACAAGGTGTTTGAGCCAATGTTTTCAACTTATTCAGACGGAACAGGGTTAGGTCTTACTATTGTACAAGATACCATTCTGTTGTATCAAGGCGAAATAACCTTGGAAGCCGATCGCGAAAACACGCATTTCAAATTGCGCATACCTCGTCACGAGGCCCCGGAAGAAGGTGCATGATGGCAATCAATATATTAGTAATTGATGATGATCGCAAAATGGCTGAGCGATTGATGCGTGGTCTTCAGCGTGCTGATAAAGAAAACATCCTTGGGGAAATTCAAGTTGATGACAGCGTTATAAAACTGGAAACAGTCGAAAACTACGACATATCGCATTTTGAAACTACATTTGATGTTGCTTTAATCGATTATCAATTGAGTTCCTCTTTTACCGGCATACTTGTTTCGGCGTGGATTGCATTGTATTTACAGATTCCTCGACTCACTTTAACAACTGCATCTTATCCTGGGAACCCCGCATATTTTAATGGTTCTATTTTGAAAAATGAAATCACAGATTCCCCGGAAGTTGTTATTCAAAGGATTTTAGAATGTGTTGAAAACTACAACGCTGAACTATGGCTGGCAAAACAACACCAAGAATTGGTTGCAGAGTATCAGCATATGCTTGACGATGATGGTTTGACTAACCAAGAAGAATTAAAACCGATAGAACACATATTAGATCGATTTGAAAAAATCCTTGATGCACATCAGGAAGAGCGTATTAAAAGAGCCAACTTATACGAGCAAGCAAAAGATGAGTTTGCTAAGAAACAGCAGGCTAACGAAGAAAAGCTCTCTAAACTTTATGAGAAACTCAATCGCTATTTGGAGGAAATGAAGAATGACTAATGGCATAATGCCCAAATTAGAATATCTGAATCCTCCAAAGTACGATCAATATCCAAAGTATTGCGAGTATTTGCGCGAAGTAACCGATTTTTCATGCGCTTATTGCACGATATCAGAAAGTGAATCCCCTGGAGCAACATTTAATATCGATCATTTTCGCCCTCAAAAAGAATTCCCCTCCCTTGAAGCGTCATGCGAAAATTTACGATATACCTGTCCACGGTGTAACTCATATAAGAGAAGCAGATGGATTCAGCGCACAGCAGGATGCATTCGCGATTGTAAAACTTGTACAACGCATGTGTGTAAAGAAAACATCCCACGTTTTATTGACACCTTAAAAGAACTCCCCTCAGAACATATTTTCCTTGATGAAGACGATATGCTGTGTGCATATTCTGGTTCTAATCCCGCAAACTATACCATAAAGTATCTTAGGCTTAATCGCGCCCAGTTGGTAAAACTAAGGCACACCAGGAGATTTATGGATAGTTGGCTTGATGATTTGCTTAAAAAAAGAGAGCGCGCCGTAAACAGACTTAACGAACTCGAAATGCAGAAGCAAGATTTCTTATCAAAAGAAGCTCCTTGCAACGAATCTACAACTGACCTGCATACGGGCATGTTGAAAACCATGTACGAAATGGTGACTACCCTTGCAGAACAGACAGTGTTAATGATTGATGAAGAGATTCATAAGCTCAATATTCTTATGGAAAAGCATTCTGGGAGTGACAAAGAATAATATCAGCCGCTGGTTTTGCTTCACATCATTTGATTGCTGCAGCGTAGTTTCTTTCCAAAAAAGAAACCGCCATGGGTACCAATGGATTGGCACCCATGGCGGGGATGAGCTTACTTTCTGGCCCGCTTGCCCTTCCTCTCCTTCAGTGGCCGTCCATCGCCTTCGCCCATATCTTTCAGCCGCTGCGCTTCCGCAATCTCCGCCTTCATTTCTACAATCAACACCTTCAACTTCTCCTCGCACTCCTCGCGAGTATGGGCATAGACATTGCGGGCGTGCTTTTTACCGTCGGGCCATTTGGGAGAATAGCGGCCTTCAAACAGGTGGTCGTTGATCTCGCTGACGCAGCCGGTGCCGGACCTGCGCTTGCGGCCCACGTAGGGCTTAAAATCGGTCATACTCGGCTTTTCCGCCTGGGCCGGGGCAGTTTCCTCCCCCGACTCTGAAGCGTCCTCCTGCGGCGCTGCTTTGCCGATGCCACGGTCAATGTTGGCGGCAGCCGTGAGCCGCATATCGTCGGTGATGTGGGTGTAGATGTCCAGCGTGGTGGCCGCCGACACATGACCCAGCATGGCGGAAAGCGTTTTCACATCCATACCGTTCTCCAGCGCCAGCGTTGCGAATGTATGGCGCAGATCATGAAATCTAACATGCTTGCACCCTGCGTGTTCCAGAATGAGCTGCAGCCTGCGGCGCACCACGCCGGGGGTGATGGGACAGTCTTCCTTCACAGGCGACGGGAACATCCAGCGGGAGTCCACTGTTTTCTTATACTCCTGCAGTACTGCCACCACCGCAGGCGGCAGAACGATCTTTCGGATGGAGTTCTTCGTCTTGGGTGTGCTGATCTGAAGCTGGCCCCGCACATCGTAGACCTGTTTGTTCACATTCAGCACACCGGTTTTGAAGTTCAGGTCGTCCCATTGCAGCGCCATCAGCTCACCCCGGCGCAGGCCGGTGGCTAAGTCCAGAAGGAAGACTTCGTAGTAGCCCTCGAACTTCGCCTGAATGAGGAACCTTTGAAGTTCCTCCCGCGTCAGCACCTGCATCTCCCGCGCCTTCTTGGGCGGCAGCTTGCAGCCGATGGCCGGGTTCACACGGATCAGCCCATCCTGCACCGCCTTCTCCAATGCGGAGCGGCAGGTGGCGTGACACATACGCACCATTCGGTCGGACAGCCCTTCGCCGTACTTGTCGGTGAACCGCTTCCGGCCGCTTTTCTTGAGCCGACCGTAGAACTGCTGCAGGTCGTTCTGTGTCAGCTTGTTCAGCGGGATGTTGCCGATCTCCGGGATGATGTGCAGGCGGATGCGGCTCTCGTAGGTCTCCTGCGTGGTGGGGCGGATCTTGGTCTTGGAGTGATTCTCATACCAGTATGTCAGCCAGTCCCCGAAGGGCATCTCAGACCGCACTTTTTCGGGCTTCAGCCCGCCGCATTCCTCCTTGAGCTTTTGGAGCTTCTCGACGCATTCCTTCTTCGTTTTGGCGAGAACATTTTTCGTCTTGGGATAGCCGTTATCGTCATAGCCGATGACGATGCGCCCCTCCCACCGACCGTCCTTGCGCTGTCTTACGGTTCCGTCGCCGGCTTTTCGCTTTCTTGCCACGGTTTCAACTCCTTTCCGAAGATGTCCTCCATGAAGCCGCCCACGATACCGCAGGCCTGCTTTTGCATATCTGAGGTGACATGGGTGTAGGTGTCCAGCGTGAAGGAGGCGTTGGTGTGGCCCAGAATCCCCGACAGGGTTTTGGCGTCCACGCCGCTGGTGAGGGCGTGGGTCGCGAAGGTGTGGCGCAGGTCGTGGAAGCGGATACTGGGCAGTCCCGCCCGCCGGAGCAGCGTCTTCATGTGGAGGTAGGCCGAGCCGGGGTTGACAGGATCCTCCGGCTTCACTGGGGCGGGAAATATCCATTGACTGATGGCATCCGCTTTGCGCCGCCGTAGGATTTCGGTCACGCTGTGCGGCAGGACGATGGTACGCATGCCCTGATTGGTTTTTGTTTCTCCGACAGTGTACTCGCCCTTACGCTGGCTGTGGAGGGTTCGGCACACCTTCAACGTCCCGGCTTCCTCGTCGAAGTCGCTCCATCGCAGGCCGCAGATCTCACCGCGGCGCAGGCCGGTCATCAGTTCCGTTTGGAAGAAATCCCGCCACACCTCGTCCTGCTCCACCACTGCGAGGAAGGCGTCCAACTCCGCACGGGTGAGAATGCGCTTGGGCTTGTAGTTGGGCTTGGGCGCCGTTGTCCCCTCAGTAGGATTTCTGG
>ERZ827168.3277-NODE-3277-length-16791-cov-5.811783_pt1 | contig 16791 bp, 13 predicted proteins | sample MGYA00519868_ERZ827168 | MGnify/ENA primary metagenome ERZ827168 (study PRJEB31778, sample SAMEA3449271) | human gut metagenome | biome: human gut; feature: human-associated habitat; material: faeces | place: United Kingdom | collected 2010/2012 ...
TGACTTTACAATACAAATCAACCAGCCGCGTACCCACTCATCTCATAGTGGTATGCTCGGCAAGCAAATATGGCGACTACTTCACCGGAGGAGCAGGAGCCACGTTGACCATAGATGAATTCAGTTTGGAATATGATTATTAAAGATATGAGAATATTACGTTACATATTGGCAACACTCGCTGTACTGGCAACATTCACCGCTTGCCGGGAAGAGGACGAATTGAACAAAGCGAAAGGCCGGGTAGTATTAGGAGAAATAAGGATAGAAGCAGAAGAGGCAAACACCCGCGCCATTGCAATTCCCACTCCTCAGCCCGAAGATTTAACCATAGAAATAATAGATCCGGACGGCTACACAGTAGAAAGCGGAAAGATAGACCATTATGCCAATGGAATAGATCTTTTCGTAGCCTCATATACATTGCGTGCCTACTACGGCAATAAACAGCAAATGGGGAATAGTCCCTATTTTGAAGGAATTGCCGAGTTTTCCATCTCCGAAGGGCAGACCACCCAAATAGGAACTGTCACAGCCAAACTTGCAAACGCTGTCATTATTCCGAACATACCTACCAATATCATAGACCACTTTATCGGCGTGCCCACATTCTATGTCTGTAAAGGAGAAGAGAAAAAAGAGGTTACTAACGGACAGGCATTGTATGTGCTGCCGGGAGAATATACATTGACACTGGAAGGAAAGAATAAAGCGGAAATTGAGGTCAAGCAAACAATAGCCACATTGAACGCACAAGCCCAAAAGGCATATAATATCAATTGTGACTTATCACTGCCTAATTTAACATTACCAGACCAACAGGCAGGTGCATGGGCAAAACGGCTTTATATAACTCCTGCCACTGCAACAGATAAGAATGGAAAGGAAATAGATACGCCTAAAGGTATCATATACCAGTTGCTACCGGAGAATTCATCTGATTGGAGTACCGCTATAACGAAAAAAGATAACGGGAACCAAGGAGACGTTGTTTTCACTGAGCTTGCTCCCAATACTACATATAAACTTAGAGCATCATTAGGGGAAGATATGGTAACTGATATTGTGCCTTTTACAACAGAAACGATCATTGATATACCTAATGGAAGTTTAGACGATTTCTGCATTACAGCAGGAGTAGACGGAAAATATAATAGCAGAGGGGCTGTATATCAATTTTGGTCAGACAGCAGACAATCATGGTGGTCTACCAATAATGAAACCACTTGCCCTGACTGTGGTCTATACAATCGGAGTCATTCATCAAGGTCTGGTACCCGTCCCACCACTATTGATAATAGAAACGCTGCGCAGATTATGACAGTCGGATATGGAAAGAATGGAGCTATTTATATCCCTGATGCGCCCAAATATACAGCAATAGGATTTTTAAACATTAATAAACATGAGTTTCAAGCCAGACCAAGTAAGTTGAATTTTATTTATAAATATATCCCATATAATAATGATGAACCGGAAATAAGTATAACAGTATATAATAGCCAACAACAACCCATAGGAACCAATATACTAAAAGCGCCTTTTCAATCATCATATACAGAAACATCTTTGGATATTAAATATACAGAATATAGATCTAAAGCGGCTTATATTGAAATAAAGTTTATGTCTGGTTCAAAACATGTAGAGGTCTATAAAAGAGATGGCGCGGATAAAGACGATGCAATGCCAGCTTTTATCGGCAGCGAATTATTTATAGACGAAGTCGAACTTATTTACGAATAACCCATAACCCTATATTAGCAATGAAACAATATTTATCTCTCATTTTATTCCTCTTTCTTTTGGCAGCATGCGACAGCAGCGATGCTCCCGAAGCAACCGGGTATGGATATATCAACCTGAACATAGGCACCAATCCCGAAATATCCGTAGCTACGACACGTGCAGGGGATACCGATACGGATGTCTCCACTTACCTGATTACCATTAAAAGCGGCACCACCACCTATCTGAGTCAAAAGCCTTATAGCATTATCCAATCCACTCCTTTAAGGTTTGAAGCGGGTACTTATAGCATAATAGCAGAAAGCTGCATAAGCACTGACGCTGAGTCGGCCAATGACCGTTGGGGCAAAGCGCGTTATTACGGAAGTCAGGACATAACCGTTGTCACCTCACAAACCGTCAACGCAGACATTATATGCACCATGCAGAACGCCAAGGTCAATGTGGAATACGATCAAACCTTCAAAGACATCTTCGGCAAGAACCCTGAAATGCCGTATAGTGTCACCCTCTTCCGGGAAGGGCGGCAAGAACGGCTTTTGAAATTTGATGAGAACGCCTCCTTCAGTACCCGATCCGCTTATTTCAACATATTGGAGAATGCCAGCAACAAGCTCATATACACCATTATAGGTTATTACAACGGAAAGAAAGTGATGAAAGAAGGCGAAATAAATTCACTTGAACCGCAGAAATGGGTGAAGCTGACTATCAAAGCCACACAAACCGGAAAAATAGAACTGGGAGTGGCGGTAGATTCATCGGTCACAGAAGAAAACAAGGATTTTGACGTGAATCCCTATGCCTGACAAGTCATGGTTTTCTCCCCGTCCCCCACTCCTCTTGCTTCATAAACCCGCCTCATGGGCGTGAAAGCAGTGTGATCACCACCACCTCGCTCGGTGCGAAGAGACGGACATTCTTGTTGGAAGTACCAATGCCGTTGGTTATGATAATCGGCGTGTTACTTGAGTTATACTTCAGTCCCGTAAGGAAGCGCTGTCCGTAGTGAGACGGAATGATAGGAGCATACAAACCGAACACAGTCACCTGCCCGCCATGCGTATGTCCGGCAAGCACCAAGTCGGTATTGGTAATGGGCACATCTTCGGCATAGTCGGGAGTATGCGTCAGCAAAACAACGAAGTCCTCCGGAGCAAGGGAAAGAGTGGGCGACTGTCCGTTCTGCCCTATATCGAAAGGATTGCGTACACCGGCTATCACGATATGTTCGCCATTCCGCCTCAAGGTGTCCGCCTTATGCTCCAGCAGATGTATGCCCTGCCGTTCCATTTCCTTCAGGATATCATCATAACACGCTTCATAATCGTTGTTTCCAAGAACGGCATAAGTGCCCAAAGGTGTTTTCACCGCTCCCAGCGCAGCAATAACATCCGGAACATACTCGCACCCCTCATGCAGATCGCCGCCTATCAACAGGGCGTCGGGATGCAAATCGTTCAGCAAGCGGGTTATGTCCTCCAGTCCCTCCTTTTTCAGCAGGCTCCTGTAATGCAAGTCGGAGATAAAAGCCAGCCTGCATCCGTTGAACGCAGCAGGAACATCACGATGAGCAAACTCATACTGCCTGACGCGTTTCACATTCTTGTATCCGGATGCAGAAGACCGGGACATGCGGACAGTATATTCCTCCGGAAGAGGCGAAACGAACTGCCGGGTGGACCGGCACGAGGAAAAGAGTAACAACACCAAAGCCGACAGACACAGCAGATTCCTCAACTCCCTATAAAACAGCGCTTGACACATAAGCCTTTCTTTATTGTTTAATGAAATAATAAATTTTACCTTGACAGCAGTACAAAGATAATAATTCCTTTCCTTATCTTTGTACTATAACTTTCTAAAAATCCGACATGAAAGCAATAACAACCAATTCATTCCACGCATGGGTGCTTGCCGCCCGTCCCAAGACCCTGACCGGAGCAATCATCCCGGTATTGATAGGCTCCGCACTGGCTTTTGCCGACGGCAAGTCCGACCTGATCGCCTGCGGCGAGAAGGTCAAGACATGGACCCTGCTCGCCGGCTCCCACGACGCAACACTCATGCGCGACAAGATGTTCAAGGATCTTGCCAAGTCGCTCGGCATGCCGTACACGGCCAGCACCGACTGGGTGGATCTGTACTACGACGGCGTGTATCGCGGCACATACATCGTCAGTGAGAAAAACTCCGTCAACAAGACGGGCGTCAACATCACTGACATGGAAAAAGCCTACGAGGCGTGCAACCCCAGCTACGGTGAGAACGCTTCCACGGCACTGGCCGAGAACAAGTACGGCCAGACTTACCAGTACACCACCGGCCTGACCGAGCCGGAGAACATCACCGGCGGCTACCTGCTGGAGCTCAACGGCACGAAGCTCGACGACAGCTACAATCCGAAGTATGACGAGGCCAGCGGCTTCATCACCGGCAAGGGCTCCGCGATGAATGTCAAGAGCCCCGAGTGGTGCGGCAAGGACGCTATGGCCTACATCAGCGAGTACTATCAGGAGTTTGAAGACGCCGTCTACGCGCAGGATGCCGACGGCAACTATACCGGCTACAACGCGCAGACCGGCAAGTACTACTATGAGTACTGCGATCTGAACTCGCTGGTTCAGGCTTACCTGATCCAGTACCTCTCCGGCAACTCCGACGCGTTCTACTCCTCGTTCTTCTTCTATAAGGACGTGGACGGCCTCATGTACGCCGGCCCCGTCTGGGACATGGAGCTGACCGGCGGCGGCGGCTGGTCCGGCGTGATCACGTCGGACAACACCTTCATCAACGGCCGCTATCTTGTCCAGGCACTCACCAAGATCCCCGGCTTCCGCGCTGCGGTGAACAACTACTATCACAACACCTTCCTTGCACAGGCGCAGGCGCTTGTCGGCGACAACGGCAAGGTTCAGGGGTATTACGATCACATCTCGGCCAGCGCCGCGATGAACTACCGCCAGTGGCCGCTGGTCCGCGTCGGCAAGCCGAGCTCGGACAATCACTTCTGGCCCGACGGAACGACCTACGGCGACACCGTCAAGGATCTCAACAAGTGGCTGAGCGCGCGCATCGCGAAGATGAGCGCAGAGTTCAACTATACGTGGGACGATGGCGTCGTGACCAAGGAGCCGACCTGCACCGAGAGCGGCGTGCGTACCTACACCTGTGAAAACGGCAACATCATGTACGAGAGCATCCCGGCGCTCGGTCACAAGGAAGTGATCGACCCGGCGAAGGATGCGACCTGCACGCAGACCGGCCTGACGGAAGGCAAGCACTGCTCCGTCTGCGGCGAGACGCTCGTTGCGCAGGCAGAGGTTCCGATGAAGCCGCATACGCCGAAGGCGACGGAGATCGTTCCGGCGACCTGCACGGAGGACGGCACGGCGGGCGGCATCGTCTGCGCTGTGTGCGGCACGACACTGGAAGGTTCAAAGCGCATCCCGGCAAGGCACCACTATGTCGGTGGCTACTGCACGGTCTGTGAGCGGCAGGATCCGCTGCGCATCCCGTGCTCCGGCGATCAGCATTGCCCGGGCCACAGCTTCAGCGACATGCCGTCGACCGACTACTGGTCACACGGCGCGATTGAATATGTCGTTGCGCACAAGCTCTTCTTCGGTACGAGCGCGACGACCTTTGAGCCCAAGACCAAGCTGTCCCGCGCGATGATCGTTGAGATCCTCTATACGCTCGAGGGCGAGCCCGCCGTCACCGGAGAGAATCCCTTCCGTGACGTTGCGGACAACAGATGGTACACCGACGCGGTGATCTGGGCGGCGGAGAACAAGATCGTGGCCGGCATCGGCGACGGCAAGTTCGACCCGGACGGCGATGCAACGCGCGAGCAGGTCGCAACGATCCTGTATGAGTACGCAGCGTTCAAGGGCTGTGACATGAATGTGTATGGTGATCTGTCGACGTTCGCGGACATGGGTAAGGTTTCCGATTTCGCGAAGGAGCCCATGACCTGGGCAGTTGCCGAGAGCCTGATCTCCGGTGTCGCAGTCGGCCGCGAGGCGCTGCTCGATCCGCAGGGCGTGACGACGCGCGAGCAGTTTGCGATGATGATGGCGGAGTACATGATGCAGGTGCTCCCGCTGACGCCGGACGAGCCGGACGAGCCGGATGCACCGGATGTACCGAGTGCGCCGAGCGCTCCGGTCGAGCCCAGCGCCTCACCCGAGGAACCCAGCGCTTCGCCCGAGGAACCCAACGCTTCCCCTGCGCCCAGCGCGCAGCCGGCTGAAACGGTGAAGCCAGAAACGGTGCAAACGCCCGCAGAAGGCGAAACGCCGTAATCACGGCGCGGGCGCACAACCCCCAAAGCCCCAAAACGGGACATCCCGGAGCGGCAATGCCGCTCCGGGATTTTTGGTTGGCGCACACACATTTTTTCGCGAAAATTCCGTAAAAAGTGCGGAAATTCCTGTCATATACTTGACAAACCCCGCTGCCGCGTGCTACACCTATTTTATCGTAAAGGGAATGCAATCTATACGGAAAGGCAAAAGCAATGACATTGGATAAACTGAAAATCGGTTCTTCAGGCGTCATCACGGCGGTCGGTGGGGACGGCCCGCTGCGCTGCCGCCTGCTGGACATGGGGCTCACGCCCCGCACACGCGTCACGCTGCAAAAGGTGGCGCCGATGGGCGACCCGATCGAGATCCGTGTGCGCGGGTACGAGCTGACGCTGCGCATCGAAGAGGCGGAGAAGATCGAGGTCGAGGGGGTGTCGGCATGATCTTTGCACTTGTCGGCAACCAGAACTGCGGCAAGACGACGCTGTTCAACGCCCTCACGGGCTCGAACCAGCACGTGGGCAATTTCCCGGGCGTGACCGTCGACCAGAAAATGGGCGAGATGCGCGATGAGAAGGGCTGCTCCGTCGTCGACCTGCCGGGCATTTACTCGCTGCGTCCGTACACGCAGGAGGAGATCGTCTCGCGCGATTTCATCATCAATGAAAAGCCGGACGGCATCATCAACATCGTCGACGCCACGAACATCGAGCGCAACCTCTATCTCACGCTGCAGCTGCTTGAGCTGCGCGTGCCGATGGTGCTGGCGCTGAACATGATGGACGAGGTGCGCGCCAACGGCGGCGCGATCGACGTGCAGAAGATGGGCGATGCGCTGGGCATCCCCGTCGTGCCGATCTCGGCGGCAAAGGGGGAGGGCGTGTCCGAGCTCGTGGATCAGGCGCTGAGCGTCGCGCGCAGCCGCACGCTGCCGAAGGTGACGGACTTCTGCTCGGACGATTCCGCCGTGCACCGCTGCATCCATGCGGTCGTGCACATCATCGCCGACCATGCCGACCGCATCGGCGTGCCGGCGCGCTTTTGCGCGGCCAAGCTCATTGAGGGCGGCGATGATCTGGCGCAGGTGCTCGATCTCGACGAGAACGAGCGCGAGTTGCTCGAGCACTGCATCGTGCAGATGGAAAACGAGACCGGGCTCGACCGCAACGCGGCGCTGGCCGATATGCGCTATACGTTCATCGAGGCCGTTGTGGCCGCTTCCGTGGTCAAGTGCCACGAGAGCAAGGAGCACGCGCGCTCGATGAAGATCGACCGCATCCTCACGGGCAAATATACCGCCATGCCGACGTTTCTGCTCGTCATGCTGCTCACGTTTTATCTCACCTTCAACGTCGTCGGCAAGTGGCTGTCCGACCTGCTGCAGCTCGGCATTGACGCGCTGACCGGCGTCGTGGACGCGGCGCTCACGGCCTACGGCATCAACCCCGTCGTGCACAGCCTCATCATTGACGGCGTGTTTGCCGGCGTCGGCAGCGTGCTCGTGTTCCTGCCGATCATCGTGACGCTGTTTTTCTTCCTGTCCATTCTGGAGGATACCGGCTATATGGCGCGCGTGGCCTTCGTCATGGACAAGCCCCTGCGCAAGATCGGCCTGTCCGGGCGCAGCATCGTGCCGATGCTCATCGGCTTCGGCTGCTCGGTGCCGGCCATCATGGCCACGCGCACCGTCTCGTCCGACCGTGACCGGAAAATGACCATCCTGCTCACGCCGTACATGAGCTGCTCGGCGAAGATCTCGATCTATGCGTTTTTCACCGCGGCGTTTTTCCCGCGCTACCGCGCGCTCGTCATGCTGGGGTTGTATGCGCTCGGCGTGCTCATCGGCATCGTCGCGGCGCTCATCATGAACAAGACGGTCTTTCGCGGCAAGCCCGTGCCGTTTGTCATGGAGCTGCCGAACTACCGCATGCCCGGACTCAAGAGCGTGGCGCTGCTGCTCTGGGAGAAGGCAAAGGACTTCCTCCAGCGCGCGTTCACGGTCATCTTCCTCGCAACGATTATCATCTGGTTCTTGCAGAGCTTTGACACGCGCCTGAACGTCGTAGCCGACAGCGCCGCGAGCCTGCTCGCGCTCATCGGCCGCTGGATCGCGCCGATCTTCCGGCCGCTCGGCTTCGGTGACTGGCGCTGCGCCACGGCGCTCATCTCCGGCTTCATCGCCAAGGAGTCTGTCGTGAGCACGCTGCAGGTGCTGCTCGGCGGCGCGGCGATCTCGTCGCTGCTGAGCGCGCGCGCGGCGGTGAGCTTCCTCGTGTTCACGCTGCTGTACACGCCGTGTGTGGCCGCTGTTGCGACCATCCGGCGCGAGCTGGATTCCCGGCTCAAGACGGTCGGCGTCGTCCTTTTGCAGTGCACGGTCGCGTGGATCGTGGCGTGCGCGGCGTATGCGATCGCGGGGCTGGTGTGATGCGGGCGCTGGATTATATTCTGCTGGCCATCGTTGCGGTGTGCGCCGTGATCGCGTGGCGCGTCTGGCGGCGCACGATGAAAAAGGGCGGCTGCTGCGGCGGAAACTGCACCGGCAACTGCGCGCAGTGCGGCAGAGCGTGCGCGCACAAGCCAAAAAAGTAGCCGCGGCACATGAACACAAACCTGAAGCTCCTGCGGCGGGACGCTGCGGGGGTTGACAAGCCGAGCAAGGCTTCCCGGATCCGGGAAGCCTTGCTTTTTGTGTGCAGCAGGAAAATGCCCAGAAAAATATGGTTTCTGTAGGGCTTTGATGGGAATGCGCAGAAAACGGCGGCCGGAGGGCGGCCCCCGACTATTGAAATTGCGCAAAGAATGCGTTAAAATGGTGCTGCATTTGTCACGCGTTTGGCAAAGACCAAAACGCATTATTTTCATTTGAAAGAGTTTCGCATTGCGCGCGCCATGCTGCGCAGCGCAGACTACCTCCTGCCCGACGAGGCGACAAGCAGCCTCGACGCCACGAGCACCGCGCTCGTCACCGAGGCGATGGACCGGCTCATGAAAGATCGCACGACCGTCATGATCGCGCACAGCTATGAGGCGGCCAAGCGCGCCGACTACGTCATCGTCATGCGCGACGGCACGGTCGAAGCCGCCGGCACGCCGGATGAGCTGCGCGCGAGCAATGCATACTATCAAATGTTCAGCAAATCACTTTGATGTCAGCGAGGGAACCATGATCAGAGAAAATGTGAAGCTTACCGACGCTCAGCCCGGCGATATCTGCTGCGGCTTCGAGCTGGAAAAGAAGCAGTACGTCGCCTCCAAGGCGGCGACGCTGTACACCATGCGGCACAAGAAGTGCGGAGCGGAGCTCCTGTACTTTGACCGCGACGACGAGAACAAGACCTTCTGCATCGGCTTCAAGACCCTGCCGGAGGACGACACCGGCGTGTTCCACATTCTGGAGCACAGCGTGCTCAACGGCTCGAAGCGGTTTCCCGTCAAGGAGCCGTTCGTGTCCCTGCTGCAGGGGTCGATGCAGACCTTCCTCAACGCCATGACCTACAGCGACAAGACCATCTTCCCGGTCTCCAGCCGCAGCGAGCAGGATCTCTTCAACCTCATGCGCGTGTATCTCGACGGCGTGTTCTGCCCGAATATCTACGAAAAGCCGGAGATCTTCATGCAGGAGGGCTGGCACTACGAGTTTGACGGCGAGCAGGCGCAGCCGTACTACAACGGCGTTGTCTTCAGCGAGATGAAGGGCGCCTATGCCGATGTCGAGCGCGTCATCGGCGAGGGGACGGACCGGCTGCTGTATCCCGATACCTGCTACGGGTTTTCGAGCGGCGGCAAGCCGGAGCACATCCCCGAGCTGAGCTATGCGCAGTTTATTGCCGCGCACAAGCGCTTTTACCACCCGTCAAACGCGCGCATCTTCCTCGACGGTCACATGGACGCCGAGCGCGTGCTTGCCTATATCGACGCGGAGTACCTGTCGCAGTACACATACCGCGCCCCGGATTTTGACTTCACGGTGCAGCAGCCCCGCACGGGCGAGGCCACGGTGTACTATGAGGCGATGCCCGGTGAGGAGACGCTCTGCCACATGAGCCTCTCCAAGCTCCTGTGCCGCTATGACGACGTGGAGACGGTCTACGCCGCAAAGATCCTCTCGGACTATCTCACCGGCTCGAATGAGGCGCCGCTCAAGCGCGCATTTCTTGAGCGCGGTCTTGCGCAGGACGTGACGCTTGAGATCTCCGACGGCATTTATCAGCCGAGCGCTGCGCTCATCGTGCGCAACACGACCAGAGACGCCTTTGACAAGGTCAAGACCCTTGCGGCGGAGGTCACGCGCGATATGCTCGCCGCCGGGCTCGACCGCGCGGCACTCTCGGCGTCGCTCGAGCGCTTTGCCTTCACCAACCGCGAGATCACCGAGCCCTACGGCGTGGAGCTTGCCTGCCGCGCGTTTGACAGCTGGCTCTACGGCGGTGATCCGCTGGCGTATATCGACAACGCCGCTGTGTTCGACGCGCTGCGCGAAAAGATCCATGCGGGCTATTTTGAGCGTCTGCTGTCCGACCTGCTCGGCTCGAGCGGCGAGGTGTGCACCCTCTATGTGCTGCCGTCGCTCACGAAGGGGGAGGATGACGCCCGCCGTGAATCCGAGCGGCTCGCCGCCGCCACCGCCGCGTGGGATGCCGCTCAGCGCAGCGAGGCGTATGCGGCCTTCCGGCGGATGCAGCAGTGGCAGCAGAGCGAGGACAGCGCGCAGGCGCTCATGAGCCTGCCGCACCTGCGCCTCGAGGATGTGCCGCAGACGGTCGCTCCTGTGCAGACGCAGCCGGGCGAGGTCAATGGCGTGCGGACGCTGCACGTCTCGGGCGACACGAACGGCATCGTGTACCTCAACCTGTACTTTGACGTCTCCGACCTCACGGACGAGGAGCTGTGCATGCTCAACGTGCTGAGCACCTGCTTCGGTGAGCTGCGCACGGAGACCTGTCCCGCGGACGTGCTGCAAAACCGCGTCAAGGCGCTGCTGGGCTCACTATTTTTGCGTGTGGACTGCCTGCAGAAGCAGGGGGACACCGAGCGCGTGCACCCGTACCTGCTCGTGTCGGCAAGCATGCTCGAGGAAAACGCAGCCGAGGCGGTGCAGCTTCTGCGCGAGCTGCTCACGCAGGGGCGCTATGACGAGACGGACCGCATCGGCGAGACCGTCATGCAAAATGACTATTTCATGCGCCAGTCGCTCATCTCGAACGGCCACACCTTCGCCGTCACCAAGTCGCTGTCGGCGTTTTCGGCCGGTGCTGCGCTCAAGGAGACGCTCGAGGGTGAGACCTTTGTGCGCTGGTTTGCGGCGCTGGCCGCCGGCTTTGCGCAAAACGGCGCGCAGGTGAGCGCCGTGCTTGCCGCACTCACCGAAAAGGTGTTTGTCACGAGCCGCCTCTTCGCGGGCTATTCCGGCGCGCTCGATGCCGGCGTGCTTGCCCGGCTGATCGCCGCGCTGCCGCAGGGCGCGCACGGCGCGACGGCTGCACACAAGCGCTATGACGCGGCCGCCTGTGCGGTCGAGATCCCGGCGGATGTTGGCTTCTGCGCGCTGGGACACAACCTCTACGCCCTCGGCAGCAGCTATTCCGGCGCGTGCCCGGTGCTGTCCTCGCTCGTGAGCTATGGCTACCTGTGGAACATGGTGCGCGTGCAGGGCGGGGCTTACGGCACGGGCATGAACGTGCGCCGCAGCGGCGACATCTTCTGCTACTCCTATCGTGACCCGAATCTCGACAATACGCGCGCGGTGTTTTCTGCGGTTGCCGATTTCATCGAGGATTTCGCGGCGCAGGGCATGCCGCTCGACGACATTATCATCGGCGCGGTCAATACGACCGATCCCTTGCTCGATCCCGCCGGCGTGTGCGAGAGTCAGTGCGTGCGCGCGCTCAAGGGCGTGACGCCGGAGGAGCTGGCCAGGACCCGGCATGAGCTTCTGGCGACCAAGCCCGCCGACCTTGCGGCCATGGCCGACGTCCTGCGCAAATACGCGCGCGAGGGAAAGTTCTGCACCTTCTCCGGAACAAACGGCGGCGCGTAAGGCGCAGCAAAAAAAGAAAAACCTGCGGTTTCCTCGGAAACCGCAGGTTTTTTCTGTCTGAAACGGAGGTGCCGTTACGTTTTTGCGAGCGCGTCGGTGACCGTCCGGCTGAAGGCGTCCGACTGCTTGTTCCAGTCGGCGTAGGCCGGGTCATCCTTATGGCTCGGGAGCAGACCGGTATCGGCAAGATACGCACCGAGCACGGTCGTGGCCTTCTGCGCACCGAAATAATTCAGGTGGTCACCCTTGTCGCGGGTGTCCGTGTTCCAGTCGATCGCAACCTGCTCGTGTGCGGTGTTGAGATCGAGGAAGCCGATACCCAGCGCATCGGCAAATGCCTGCGTGCTGTTGTGACGCGCCATGTTCCAGTTGAGTGTGCTGGGTGCGCTGACGAGCAGCAGCTGCGCGCCGTTTTCATCACAGAAGGCTTTGATGCGCTCAACATAGGCGCGGTTTCGCTTCGGGATGGGAGCGTAGGCATCCGATGGTGTCATATAATTGCTGGCGTCCGCCGGAGCGGCGTTGCAGCGCAGCTGATACCCTTTGGCATTTTCGGTGTGGGTGTAATTGACGGTCATGCGCCAGTCATTTGCCTTCAGAGATTTCCACCGGTCGTGGTAGGAAAACACAGGGAAGAGGTCGCCGGCCTCCTGCAGCAGCATACTGCCGTACGAAAAGTCGATGTAGATCACATCGGTCTCCAGGATCACAAGCTTGGGCGACTGCTTCTGGAAGGCTTTGTGCAAGAACGCTTCCGAATAGTACAGTGTCTGTCTGGATGTGCCGCAGCAGTAGGCCGTGTAACCGTATTGCTGCCACAGCTGCATCGGGATGAAGGCGGAATAGCTCTCGCTGTCACCAAGGATGAGCAGGTCGATCGTGTTGTCCGGTTCTCCGAGGATGCCGTTGGCCGCGGGGTCATGGATGCCGTCGCTGCGGGTGTTGTTTTTTGGCCGCACCAGCTGCGACACACCGGCCAGCAAAAGCGCCAGCACGGCGAGAAAAACGACGCATCTGAGCGTATGTTTGAGAAAACGGGACATGCGTGCCTCCTAAAAATTCGCATACATGGGGTCGACGGGAATGTAGCCCTTTCCGTATGCTCCGAAAACGATGATGAACAAAATGAGCGCGTAGAAGACCGTCCAGCGTACCGCAGCAGGGCGCTGTGCCAGCAGCGCGCGCACGGACTTGCCTTTTTCGTTGATCACGCTCACGACGAACACGATCAGCAGCGTCACAGCAACGATCATGAGGTCAAACTTGTCAATACCGAGCGCCTTGAAGAGCGCATCGTCAAAGACGGGGAATGCAAATCCGGTGACCATGGTGCGGAACATCTGCATACCCGCGCGCAGGCCGTTTGCACGGAAAAACAGTTCGCCGATGATGACCAGCACCGTCGTGCGCAGCATCTGCAGCAGACGGTACGGGAAGCTCTCGGCGCGGATGTGCAGCCGCGCGTTGACGGCCCGCACCGGCGGGGCGATGATGTTGCCGCCGAGGATCAGCACGAAGTGGTACATGCCGAAAAAGAGATAGCTCCACGCGGCACCGTGCCAGAGACCGTTGCAGAACCACACGCAAAAGAGCGCGACGGCGCTCGCCAGCAGCGGACCGTAGTGGTTGCCGAGGTGTTTGCGGGCGGCAGAAGTGAGCTTTTCCAGCGGCTTGAGCGTGACGACCGGGTAGAATACATAGTCCTTGAACCAGGTGCCGAGCGTGATGTGCCAGCGCTTCCAGAATTCCGAGATCGTCTTGGAGAAAAACGGTTGTCGGAAGTTTTCCGGCATTGTAACGCCGAGAATCTGCGCCGTGCCTGTGACGGCGTCCATCGAGCCCGAAAAGTCCATGTACAGCTGCACGGTGTAGCACACGGCGGCCAGTGCGATCACGCCGCCGTCAAAGTCGGTGTAGTTATTAAAGACATTTCTCACGAGCGGGTTGAGCCGGTCGGCGATGATGATCTTTTTCATCATGCCGTAGGCAATGCGCTGCAGACCGAGCGTCAGGTTCTCGTAGGTGATTGGCTTTGCGTCCCAGAGCTGCTGCGCGGTCTGGTCGTAGCGGCAGATCGGCCCTTCCACGATCTGCGGGAAGAAGCTGATGAACAGCGTCAGGCGCAGCAGATTCGTGTCCGCTTTTGTGACGCCGCGCTGCACGTCCACGATGTAGGACAGCGCCTGCAGCGTGAAAAAGGAGATACCGATCGGCATCACATACTTCGGGATCGCCAGCTGCACAGGAATGTGCAGGTGCGCCAGGAGTGTGTTGACATTCGTCGCGGCAAAGCCGGAATATTTGAGTGCGAACAGGACGCCGATGTGCAAAATGACGGCCAGCAAAAGGATCCAGTGCTGCACGGCCTGCTGCCGCTTGCGCACGGTCTTGCGCTCGGCTTTTTCCGTCTGCGCGAGCAGAAGCTTCGTCTCCGACTGTATTTTGTCCAGCCACAGTCCGAAGTAGTGCATCGAAAGCGCCGTCAGAAGCAGGTACACGAGCAGCTTGCCGCTGATCAGCCAGAAAAAGGCGCAGTCGGCGGCGAGCAGGAAGTATTTTTTCCCGCGCCGCGGCATGAGACTGTACACCACGAGACAAAACGGCAGGAACACGACGAGAAATGCTGTCGAGAAGAAGGAGGTCAGGGCGCTCCCTTTTCCCGCGAGGAACAACGAAGAAAGCTCCATATCAGCAGCCCTCCTGCGCGTATTTACACACCGCGGCAGCTTGTGTCACAAGCGCACGGGCGCAGAAAAGAGCGCCTGCAGGTCCTGCGGCGCCGCTTTCCGGATGGCGTCCGGGGCACTGCGGTCCGGCCGGGAGAAAGGCTCCCTCCGGCAGCGCCGCCGCGCTGCATGTATGCTGTTCGGTCATTGATGGTTCCGTGCTTGCCATTTGCTCTGTTCTCCTAAAGACGCATTGTTATGTGGAAACATTATAGCAGGGTTGTGCCGAAAAAAATAGCCAATGATACCTGAATTAGTCTTAATTCTTGCCACCGCTCCCAGGTACAGAGTCCTGCACATTCAGACGGAAAATACGCAGATTGGTTTCGCCTTGCGTGAAATGCCTTGAGGTTTTTGAAGAAAATGGTCGGCATACGTCTGCGGGTATGTTATCCTGAAAGCAGTGATAAGAAAGCGACACCGAAAGAAAGCGTGACACCATGTCAGAGAAGGAAAAGATTGCAAGTTGTACGGAAGGCGACGGTTTACGACCTGCAGAAGATCCTTGATAAAGGCGGGGCAGGTAACCGCCCCAGCCGAAAGAAGATACATTATCGAGTACTGACTTGCGCATAATCGTTGCGCGCTGTTAGCATTTTTCGTGTGCATAATGCTAATGAACCGAGAAATCTTTCGCAAGACTGCGACGTTTTTCGCACTGCAAAGCACCTTGAGAGCGCCACAAAGCATTGATAAACAAAGAAAAACCAGCAATTACAACGGATTGCTGGTTTTCTCTGTTCTGGCAAATGACTCTAATTTTGATAGAAACCCGTTAAGGGGGTGCAATTACGGTTTGGAGGGGGGTGCATTTTTGATTTTAGGGGGGTGCAGTTCTTTGCCAAAGGAAGAGGAGCGCCTTCATGAAATAATGTGTTAAGGGAAAATAATTTTTTGTTAAAATGCGTATGTTTTTCTCTACACCCCTTGCAAACCAGAAAAAAGCGCGGTATAATATGACCAGAAGAACCGAAACGGTCATATTTCAGGGAGGGTGCGACCTTGGCTTTTACCGATTACGAGACTGAGCAGCTCCGCAAGGCGTTGCTGAAGGAAACGAGACATTGTGCTGTCACGCTGGGGATGAAGAAAACCTCCGTGGATCAGCTGACGAAGGCGGTCGGCATTGCGAAGGGCTCGTTCTATAAATTCTACGAATCCAAGGAAATGCTTTTCTTCGCGGTTTTGGAGAACATTCACTCCGAGCTTTACGGAGTGGCTGACCATGCACTGAGCGAAACTGACGGCTTGCCGCCGTCGGAGCGTGCGGCAAAGGCGGTTCTTGCCGTCTGCCAGCGGCTGTCTGATACCGGTGACATGGTTTTCATTGAAAACGATGCGAAGCTGCTTTTGCAGAGGCTGCCGGAGGACGTCAAAAATGTCCATTACCACGATGATGAGACGCATATTCGTCAGCTTCTGGAGAAATATGACCTTGTGCCGAGTCGCGGCATCTCTTTGGCTGCCGCCACGGTGCGGGGACTGATTCTTACCGTTTCTCACAGGGAGCAGATCGGGAAACTGTACCCACAGGTGCTGCAAACGCTGGTGTACGGTGCCTCCAGGGCGTTATTTGAATAAGCGGAAGGCCGCAGAGATGCGGCTTTTCCAAGATGCATCGGTTAGTGAACTCTAACCACAAAATTGCGTATATTGGTTAGGTGAATCTAACGTCGAAAGGAATGACAGCGATGCGAGGACACAAGAACTTCTGGGACAGAAATGCCGGTCGGTACGATCGCTTTATGCAAAAGGATCGGGCGGCGTATGACAAGATGTATGAGCTGATCCGACCGGTCGTGCGGCACAAGACGGTGCTGGAGCTTGCTACCGGCACGGGATTGATTGCAAAGCACATCGTGAACGCGGCGGCACACATCGAGGCGACGGACGCCTCTGCGGAGATGATCGCCGAGGCGAAGCGGGATAACCGCTCTGCCAAGCTGCACTTCTCCGTGCAGGATAT
>ERZ827168.3279-NODE-3279-length-16782-cov-4.422909_pt1 | contig 16782 bp, 12 predicted proteins | sample MGYA00519868_ERZ827168 | MGnify/ENA primary metagenome ERZ827168 (study PRJEB31778, sample SAMEA3449271) | human gut metagenome | biome: human gut; feature: human-associated habitat; material: faeces | place: United Kingdom | collected 2010/2012 ...
AAGATAAGATATCCCACTGAGTCAATCAGGTAAGACCCCTTGAAGACTACAAGGTTGATAGGCACACAGTGTAAGCGGAGTGATCCGTTCAGCTAGCGTGTACTAATAGGTCGAGGGCTTGACCCCATCTTGATCAGATACTCTATTTGCAAAAGCAGTTCGATATTCAGTTTTGAGGGTACATCCTCAGAAAAAAGAGACGGTCGGTGTCGATGACGGTGAGGTTCCACCTGTTCCCATTCCGAACACAGAAGTTAAGCTCACTTGTGCCGAAGATAGTTGGCTGGAAACGGCCTGTGAAAATAGGTAGATGCCGGCTTCTCTTTTTATTATGGCCCGTTGGTCAAGCGGTTAAGACAGCGGCCTCTCACGCCGTTAACGTGGGTTCGATTCCCGCACGGGTCACTTGCTGAAAGCATCAAAATCTGACGATTATTCGTTTGGTTTTGGTGCTTTTCTTTTTGTCTGCATTGCGCATACCACACTTTTACCAAACTCGCGTAATTCTGTCGAGAGAGAAGCTCCAGGGGAGTGGGCGGTCTGTTGTTCCCGCATGCAGTATAAAAGCGAAGTGAACAACCAGTAAAGGGGCTTTCGCCGCATATCCGCGCTTTTTTGATAATATGGGGCTGTGCGGTATTCCATGCCCCCTTGACAGCCTGTTAATTTGCTTTTGGGTGCTAATCGCAGAACAAACAGAAAGCATATCCCGATGGGATAGAGTTTTCAAATTGAAAAAAGAAATCTCCCCCTGCCCGGATGATGGGCAAGGGGAGATTGCGCGTTATAGGATTGTGTGGATTAGGAGAAAGTCACGCACCAGACGCATTTGCTGCTGTACTCAATCCAACAACCGACACCCATTTGAGTACGAGAAGGATTCATAAGGATTTCACCATAAATACAATATCATTATTGAAATTGTAACACTTGCTTATTTCGACAAAATTCGATACAATAAAATAAACTGTTTTTGTGGATCAGAGGTGACGTTTTGAAAAAGGCAGGTAAGAAAAATGCCTATATTCCGCGGGTGCTGATGATGGTGCTGACCACCGTTTTGATCGGCGTGATCGTGGCGATCATGCTGGTGGTGGGGCAGATCCAGGGCACGGCACGGGTGGTCAACTATGCGGGCCTGGTTCGCGGCGAGACACAGCGCATCGTCAAGCTGGAAAACGCCGGTCTGCCGCAGGACGGCATGATCGATGACGTGACCTCGTTCATCGCAGGTCTGCGCTTTGGCAGTAATGAGCTGCAGCTGGTGCGGCTGAACGACGTTAACTTCCAAAACAAAATGGCCGAGCTTTCCGACGAGTTTGAAACGCTGAAAAAAGAGATCCAGCTCGTGCGCACGGTCGGCTACCACCAAACCGATATTATCCAGCAGAGTGAGGACTTCTTTGCCATCTGCGACGAGGCAACTGGCCTGGCGGCGGCCTACTCCCAGCGCCGTGCCACAATTTTGAGTTACCTAGAAAATGTAGCCGTAGCGGACATCGTTGCCCTGGTGGCGCTGATTGCCCTGGAGCTTTTCCACGCGCTGCAGTTTGCGGCCCAGAACCGTGTGCTGCAAACCAAGGTTTACAAAGATGAAGCTACCGGCCTGCCCAACAAAAACAAGTGCGAGGAACTGCTGAACCGGAAGGACCCGATCCCGGCAGAGGAGCCGGTCGCCGTCTGCGTGTTTGACTTAAATAACCTGCGCACTATCAACAATACAATGGGCCACGAAAAGGGTGACGAGTATATCCGCAATTTTGCCCAGGAATTGCGCACCGCTGCGCCTGAGGACCAGTTTGTGGGCCGCGATGGCGGCGATGAATTCCTGATGATTCTGCGCGGGATGGAACATTCCGCCGTGCGCCATTGCCTGCAGCAAATTCGTCATCATATTCTGGACTACTCAGCCCACCACCCCGAAATGCCGCTGAGCTACGCGGTTGGCTACGGTCTTTCCACCGACCTGGAAGTGCCCACTATGCGGGAACTGTTCCGCGAGGCCGACAAAAACATGTACATCGACAAAAACCGCGCCAAGATGGAGGAGGCCGATGTACAGCACCGCACCAATCTGGCCATGCTCAACTTTGTCAAAAAGCAGGGCTACCACTTCTCGTTGTGCCTGTATTGCGACGCTCAGCAGGACCGCTACCGTGCCCTGCGCGCCGGGGCAGAGGCTTTTCTGGCGGCGGATGGCAACTACACCGGCGCTGCCGAGCAGATCGCCTGGCAGCTGTGCGAGGCAGGCCAGCGGCATGCCCTGCGCGACGCGCTGCAGCTGGCCAACTTGCAGCAGGTGTTAAAACCGGACGCACCACTGGTACTGGAGTTCCAGCGCAAAGACCAAGATACCATCCACCGCGGCCGTCTGACCGCGCTGTATGGCGATGCGGTCGACGGCAAGCTGCATCACTTTGTCCTGGGGGTAGAATATTTCCGTGACAGCGACGAAAAAATCGTCAACGAGCGCAAGCCCCTGACCCAATACTACGAGCAGGTCAAGCAATCCATCCTGGAAAGCGGCGACTACGTGGACGCCCTGATGCAGACGGCCGAGGCCGTCTACACCGTGGACCTGACCCACGACAGCGTGGAGAACATCTTCTGCCGTGAGGGCGCGCGGGAGCGCATCAACGCCAAGGTGGAGGTGCCATGCTCCTACGACGAATACTGCCGCATCCGCAGCGATCTGGTCAGCCCGGACACACGGGAGAACTTCCGCATTATGGACTCCTCAGCTAAGATGCTGGAATGCTACCGCAACGGCGAGCGGCAGGTGACCGTCGAATACCAGGAGACTACCGCTGACGGCGGGCATATTTGGCTGCAGAAAACGATGCTGATGTCTGAGGACACCGTCTACGACCGCCAACTGGGCCACGAGCGGACGATCATCTACGGCATTATACTGCTGAAAGACACCTCGGCCTTTCACGAAAAGGATGAGCAGGAGAACCGCCGCCTGGAGGCCGCCTATCAGGCGGCTGACTTCGAGAGCAAGGCCAAGACCGAATTCCTGAACCGCATGAGCCATGATGTGCGCACGCCCATCAACGGCATTATGGGCATGCTGGACATCATCCGCAGCCACCGGGACGATGAAGCCCGTGTGGACGATTGCCTGCAAAAGATTCAGCTTTCCGCCAGCCACTTGCAAGCGCTGGTCAACGACGTGCTGGACATGAGCAAGCTGAAATCCAAGGAGACTACGCTGGAAAAGGTGCCCTTTGAGCTGACCGCGCTGCTGAAAGAGGCTGCGGACCTTGTGGACGCCCAGCTGATCGAGACCGGCATCACCCACACCCGCCATAAACCGGAGTGCAGTCACACCCATCTGATCGGCTGCCCCGTGCAGCTGCGGCAGATCATGGTGAACCTACTCAGCAATGCCATCAAGTACAACCGCCCCGACGGCCGCATCGACACCTATACCGAAGAGCTTTCCTGCGAGAACGGCACCGTCTGGTACGAGTTTACCATCACCGATACCGGCGTGGGCATGAGCGAGGCGTTTGTAAAGAACGAATTGTTCCGCCCCTTTACGCAGGAAAAATCCGATGCCCGCACCCAGTACAAGGGCACCGGCCTGGGGATGTCTATCGTCAAGGAGCTGCTGGACAAACTGGGCGGTTCTATCCAGGTAAGCAGTACCCAGGGGCAGGGCACGACCTTTGCGTTCCGCCTGCCCTTTGTGGTGGACACACAGGATGAAGAAACGCTGGAACATATCAGCACGGACAAATCCCGCAAGCTGGCCGGTGTGCAGGTGCTTCTGGTCGAGGACAATGAGATCAATATGGAGATCGCTGAATTCTATCTGACCGAGCGCGGTGCGGCCGTGGCCAAGGCCTGGAACGGCCGGGAAGCTGTAGAAAAAGTCAAAGCCGAACCCCGGCGCTTTGACGTTGTGTTGATGGATGTGATGATGCCGGTGCTGGACGGCCTGGCAGCTACGCGGGAGATCCGCGCCCTGCCGTACCCGGCAGCTGGGGTGCCCATCCTGGCCATGACGGCCCAGGATACCAGGGAGGCTGAGCAGGAGTGCAAAGACGCTGGTATGAACGACTACCTGGCCAAGCCCGTGGACCCGGACCGCATGGCGGAGAAGATACTGCACTGGACCTGTCAGCAGGCAGAAGCTTCTAGCCCGGCACAACCTGCCACTACTTGACAAAAATGCATGGTTATGTTACACTAACCATGCATCACAGCTAACCAGATTCCCTACACCTTGCGTGCGGGGAATTTTTATGTGCCGAAGGTTAGCTAATTCTAACTTTTTATAGAGAGGGTACTTATGCAATCCAACAACAAACTTACCATCCCGGATCTGATCTCCATCGGCGTGTTTACGGCTATCTACTTTGTGCTGGTCACCATCGCCACCTTTGCCAGCGCGTTGCTGCTGCCTGGTGTGTCCAACATCTTTTTGCCTGCCATCGCGGCGCTGATCTCTGGCAGCGTCTACATGCTGCTGGCGGCCAAACTGCAAAAGTTCGGCGGCATCACCATCATGGGTCTGGTCATGGGGCTGTTTTTCTTCGTCTCCGGCCACTTTGTGTTGTCCTTTGCTGCCAACATCCTGTTCGGCGTCCTGGCCGATTGGGTGGCCTCGCTGGGCAAGTATTATGACCGCAAGCTGCTGTTCGTCAGCTACATCCTGTTCTCCTACGGCCTTACCGGTCCCATCCTGCCGCTGTGGTTCATGAAGGATGCCTACGTGGCCGCCCTGCAGGCCCGCGGCAAGGACGCCGCCTATATCGACGCCCTGTTTGCGCCCATCAACACGGGTACTTTCATCGTCTGCCTGGTGTCCATCCTGGTGTGCGCGGTCATTGGCGGGCTGTTTGGCCAAAAGATGATCAAAAAACACTTCGCCAAAGCAGGTATCGTCTGATGCGGTTCCGCATGGACCCGCGTGCCAAGCTGTATTTGCTGCTGCTGGCGAATCTGATGCTCTTTTTCCACGTCAGCCTGGCGGCGGAGGCTATCATGGCGGTGCTGTTTCTGCTGTTGTTTTTCCTCTCCGGGCGCTGTGCGGCCGGGCTGCGGCTGACAGCCATCTACGGTGTGCTGCTGGCGCTGGACCTATGGGCCGTGCCCCGGGCCGAGAACAGCCCGTTTCTCAATGTGGTGGCCCTCTTCTCGATAGGCATCCGCATGATGCTGCCCTGCATCATCACCGGTGCGTATGCGTTTTCCACTACCACGGCGGGGGAACTGGTCTGTGCGCTGCGCAGCATGCACGTGCCGGAAAGCGTCATCATCCCCTGCGCGGTGGTCATCCGCTTTTTCCCCACGGTGGGCGAGGACTACCGCCAGATCCGCGCGGCCATGGCGCTGCGCGGCATCGCTGAGGGCAAAGCGGCGCTGCTGCTCCACCCGGCACAATCGCTGGAGTACATCCTGATGCCGCTGCTGATGAACGGTAACAACGTGGCGCAGGACCTCTCGGTCGCAGCGCTGACGAAGGGAATCGGCCTGCCGGGGCGGCACACCAGCATGATCGAACTGTGCCCCAAGGCGGCGGACATTCTCTACCCGCTGCTCTGCACGCTGCCGATACTGCTTTTCTGGGGAGGTGTGCTGTGATGGCAGATAATAATACCAACGCCCCGCTGATTGAGACCAGTGCCGTCAGCTTTACCTACCAGGGAAGCGAGACCCCGGCTCTGCAGGACGTGACCCTGTCCATCGGGGCAGGGGAGTGCGTGCTGCTGTGTGGCAAAAGCGGCTGTGGAAAAACCACCTTCACCCGTCTGCTTAACGGCTTGGCTCCGGCGTTTTTCCCCGGCCGGATGCTGGGCAGCTGCCGCGTAGGCGACCTGCTGGCAGGCACCGCCGCCATCGAGAAATACGTGCCGCTGGTGGGCAGCGTGTTCCAAAACCCCAAGACCCAATATTTTAATGTGGACACCACCGCCGAGCTGGCCTTCCCCTGCGAGAATGTGGGGATGCCATCGGCCGAGATCCGCAGCCGCGTGCAGGATTGCGCCCGGCGGTTCGGCCTGACTGGGCTGATGGACCGCAGTATCTTCCGCCTGTCTGGCGGCGAGAAGCAGCGCATCGCCTTTGCCGCCGCCAGCATGCTGGGCCCGCGCCTGTTGGTGCTGGACGAACCCACCAGCAACCTGGACGCCGGAGCCATCGTACAGCTGCACGATATGATCTCCGCAATGAAAGAGGCGGGCGTCACCATCGTACTGGCAGAGCACCGCCTGGCCTGGATCACCGACCTGGCGGACCGCTATTTCTTCTTTGAGGAGGGCCGCCTGGCTGCCCAGTGGACGGCTGCCGCGTTTGCCGCCCTCACGGCGAAGGCCCTTACCGCCCGCGGTCTGCGTGCCCGGGAACTGGCACCCTGCCGCGCCCGCTTGAGGGAAAAGTCGGCGGCCTCCAATGGGCCAGCCCCGGCGCAGGCGGCCATTCAAAGCAAAGGGTTGACCTTGGGCTACAGCAAGCGCAGCCCCATCCGTACACTGCCTGACTTCTCGCTGGCCTATGGTGAGATCGTGGGCCTGATGGGCCACAACGGCATTGGCAAAAGTACGCTGGCACGCACCCTTTGCGGGCTGCTCAAACCTCTGGGCGGGCAGATCCTCTGGGACGGCGCACCGGCCAAGCCCCGCAGCTGCACCCACCGCAGCTTTTTGGTTATGCAGGATGTCAATTATCAGCTGTTCAGCGACAGCGTGCGGGAGGAAGTGCTGCTGGGCGCTGCCCAACCGGAACGCTGTGACGAGATATTGGCCGCCCTGGGCCTGACCACGCTGGCCAACCGCCACCCCATGAGCCTGAGCGGCGGGCAGAAGCAGCGCGTTGTGGTGGCCGCGGCCATGCTCTCCGGCAAGGATCTGATCGTGCTGGACGAGCCCACCAGCGGCCTGGACCATGCCCACATGCAGCAGGTCGGCCAGCTGTTGCAGCAGTTAAAACAGGCAGGTAAAATCGTGCTGGTCATCACCCACGATGAAGAACTGGCCGCCGATTGGTGCGACCGCGTGATCCAGTGGAACGACAAGGAGGAAAGAGGACGATGAACTACCAACAAAAAGATTGGCTGGGCAGCTGGCAGAATTTTGAGAGCTATCTGGTCAGCACCGCCCCCGCCATGCAGGCATGTTGGACGCAGGCTGAAGAAGCCGCCAAAGCCCTGCCGATGTTTCAGGCGGGCGTAAAAACGTTCTGGCAGCGGGCGTGCGGCACGGCACTGGCAGGCCCCGTACTGGGTGGCTGGCAGATCGAAGCTGCCAACGCCCAGGACCTGCGCATCACCTGGCTGGATGCTGCCGGTCAGCCGCTGGACAGCGCCGTTTACCACTTTACCGGCGCACTGGAAAAAGGGCTGGAGGGAAAAGTCTGTGCCAAGTTTGAGACCGCCGGTGCCCTGCAGCACCCGCAGTTCCGCTGCCTGCTGGCCATGCCGCCGATGCCGGAGCGCACCGCCCGTGCCCATGGCGGCTTGCTGAGCCACCTGCATTTCCAGTATGCAGCCGGCTGGACCGCCCTTGTTGGTACAGACGGCAAGCTCAGCCATCCCATGTGGTACCCCACCATGTGCGATGGTGCAGGCACCCTGCTGGAGCAGTGCAACATTGTGCGAGCCATGCACCATCTGACCTGCTGGACCGAGCTGCCTGTGTGAATCCTGTCGAATCGCTGAAAAGTCCCCCTTCTTTTTTGGCGTAAAAGTCAATTGTATGTGCCGCAGCCCTGTGCTATCATACAATTAAGAATGGTTTGTTTAATTGCAACCAAGTGCAGGAGGAGTCAATATGAAAACCAAACAGGAACTGGCCGGTATCTACGTAGCCAGCATTACTGCGTATGACCAGGCGGGCAATGTGGACGCTGCCGCGCTGCAAAAACTGATGCAGCGCAACATCAACGAGGGCGCTGCAGGCTTCTTTGTGGGCGGCAGCAGCGGCGAGTGCTTTATGCTGACCGAAGCCGAGCGCGTGCAGGTGTTTGAAGCTGCCGCAGCCTACGCCGGTAAAACTAATCTGATCGCCCACGTGGGTGCCATCGGCACCGCCGAGGCCGTCCGCTACGCCAAGGCCGCTATGGGCATGGGCTACGATGTGGTTGCCGCCACCGCCCCGTTCTACTACGGCTTCTCTCCCAAAGAGGTCTGCCGCTACTACTACGACATTGCTGAAGCTTCCGGAAGCCCGGTGCTGATCTACAACTTCCCCGGCAATACCCACCGCGAATTTGACGTTGCCAACCCGGATTACATCCAGCTGTTCAAGAGCGGTGCTATCCTGGGCGTCAAGCAGACCAACTACAACCTGTTCCAGATGGAGCGCATCCTCAACCTGAACCCAGACCTCATCGCCTTTGACGGTTACGATGAAACGATGGTTGCTGGCCAGGCCCTGGGCAGCAGCGGTTCCATCGGCAGCACCTTCAACATGATGCTGCCCCACTACAAGAAGATCTTCGACCTGTTCGACGCAGGCAAACGGGAGGAAGCCCTCGCCCTGCAGCACAAAGCCAACAACTGCATGGAGGCTATGTGCCGTGTGGGCCTGATCCCCGCCATCAAGTACGAGCTGGCCCGTCAGGGTTACCCCGTCGGCGAGGCCCGCCGTCCCTTCAGCCCCCTGACCGATGAGCAGAAAGCTTATGTGGACGGCGTGCTGGATGAGTACCTCGTTAAATAACTCCAATACACAATAAAAAATCCGCTGGGCGTTGCAGCCCAGCGGATTTTTGTATATTACAGGAAATTACAGCTTGCGCACCTTAAAGCGGATGCGCACGTAGTCTACGTACCACACGCCGTCGTGCAGCAGCACGGGGCGCAGATCCTCTACGGTCTCGTCGATGATCTGTGCCGCCAGCGCGGGATCGACCCCGGAAAAGGGAGCCGTATCAAACATACGGATCCAATCGGCCAGTCCGTCCGGGCCGTTTTGCTTGGTGGGGCGGTCAAACAGCGTGGCAAACTCCACACGGAAACCGGCCTTCTCCAGCAGCGGCGTGTACTCGCCTATGGTAGGAAAGTAGAAGGTGCGGCGGTAATGCAGCCCGTGGGCGGCAAACCGTTTTTCCAGCGCAGCATGCACCGTCTCGGCGCAGCCCTTGCCGCCAAACTCGCAGACCAGCAGGCCGCCAGGTTTGATCTGGCTGGCAATGTGGTCCAGCATGGCCTGCTGCTTGTCGGCATCGATCCAGTGCAGCACGGCATTGGAAAACACTGCGTCCACCGGCTCGTCCAGCGTAAAGTCCAGCGCGTTGCCGAAACTTCAGCTCCTGGTGACCCTCGCGAGCCAGCTCCAGCATCTCTGCCGAGGCATCCACGCCGGTTACATCATAGCCGCGGGCAGCCAGCTGCTCTGTCAGTGCACCGTTGCCGCAGCCTAGGTCTATCACGCGGGACCCGGGGGCGGCATCCAGCAGATCCATCACGGCTTCGCCGTACTGCGGCACGAACGAAAAATCTTTTTTGTACTTTTCAGCATCCCAGAAAATGTTCATGGGTCAAATCCGCACCTTTCTGTAAGCATTATTCCGGCAAAGCCTCGGGGGCTGCGTCCGTATCAACAGCCTCCGGCAGGCGGGGCGTGCGGCCAGTTTTTTCCATCATTTCCTCATACAGGCCGCTGGCGGCTTCGGGCGAGTAGCCGTACACCAAAAAAGCGTCCATCACGTAGGGGGAGTAGGAAATACCTGTCAGGGTCTTGGCAAAGGACATGGCCGCGATCTCGCCCAGCACCGACACGCCGGAACGGTTATGCAGCGGCTTGGGTGCCCACAGCTCGATCTTGTAGGTGCGGGTCCAGATCTCCTTCTTATACTTCTCCTCCACAAAGTGGAAAAGCTCATGCCCCAGCAGCAGCTTGGCAATATCCAGCTGGCCGGTCAGCGCATGGGAGACACCCGGCTCGCTTAACAAAGCGCGGCCTTTGCGGACGCCGTCCATATAGATGTGGATGTTGTTCGGCTCGCGAAACTCCGCAAACAGGACACGCTCCGCGTTCTGCGGCATATCAGGATAATCCACATTCAAGCCCAGCTGCTTGGCCAGCTTTTCAGGGTCACGCATGCCGTACTGCTTCGCCAGCTTCTCAGCGTACTCACGCCCGCAGGCAATGGCCTGACGGGTAAGGTCAAGGCGCTGTTCATCATTGAACTTACCATTCAGCGGCTCGCGAGAGAAAGCATACTTGGCCCACTCGTCCTCGGGGATGCGGCAGAGATCTTCTACGATCATGCCTACCGGGCGTACCGTGTAGTGGGGCATCTCGCCATAACGGGTGCGCTGCTTGCCAAACAGGCCGTCGGCAATGGGTTTGAGTAATTCCTGAAACCGTTCCTTTGTCATGTTCGTTCACTTTCCAAAAACGGCTCCGCAGAGCGCGGAGCCGTCTTTTGTGTTATTTGGGTTGAATCAGCGGACGTCGTTCACGGAAGCAACGACGATGATGTCCTCATCGGGCTCACGATCCATGATGTCCAGATCCATCAGCAGCATGACCTGATCCAGGTCAACAGCAGAGTAGTCGCAGACACGGGGGCCAACGCAGACGAAGTAGTCGGGACGCAGGACCGTATCAGTCTTGAACACGGCCATATCCTTCCACAGCTCTTCGACCTTCTCCTTGTACTCGCCAGCCTTGACCTTGGCGGCCACGCCGTCAGAGCACTGAACCTTGATGAAGCCCTTCTTATCGACGATACGGATGGGATGACGATCGCCCATGTCGCCGGTGTAGACGTAGAACTTATCGGTCTTCTCAGCCAGGCGGATGTTGGAGACCTTGGCACCAAAGTCTTCCTTAGCCAGCTGCTCAGCCTCAGCCTCGTCGCACTCCTTCAGCAGGTCAGTGGTCTTGACCTCGGTAGAACCGGTGGCGATAGCGGTGACCTTACCGGTCTGGCTGTCGATCTCGATATGAACTTCAACAGTGTCGGGAGAAGCACCGGAACCGATGGCGGCGTCGGTAGCTTCCTTCTTCAGCTCCTTGATGTCTTCCTGGGTCGGGTTCGGGATAACACGTTCGACAACGTCACGAACCATGGACAGGGCAACACCGATGGAGGAGATGACCTCGGCGTTCTCGGGGATGGAGTACTGCAGGCCCATCTTCTTGGCGCAGTAGGGGACCAGAGAGGCAGCACCGCCGCCGCAGCCAACCAGCTTCATGGCGTCATGGTCCAGCTGATACTTGTCAGCCAGGGCGTTGATGCAGGCGTTGACCTTCTCGAAGTCCTTGTCCAGGATCTGGGTAGCCAACTCCTCAACGGTGATGCCCAGCTTGTCAGCAACGGGCTGCATGCACTTGCGGGCAGCGCTGGCGTTGCCGTGTGCGAAGTACTTCTCGTCGATCAGGCCCAGCACGTTGGCAGCGTCGGTGTTGGTGAAGCAGATACGCTTGCCGCTTGCCAGTTTGATGGCAACGTAGTCAGAGGGGTCACCCGGCTTCGGGCTCAGCATCTCGATGGTCAGCGGGCCAGCATCGATCTCCTCCTCAGGAGTGAAACAGGCGTACTCGCAGCCAGCGATGTGGGCGGAACGGGGGCCGACGTCCTCAACGCCATGGTCGTTGATACGGACCATGGAACCACCGGCGCAGCCCAGGATGCGGACATCCAGAGAGTTGATGTAGGTATCGTGGCCGCCGATCTGGGCGTAGTCAACGCCGGGACGGCCGTTCTTGATGACGCCGATGTTGGTAGTGGTGCCGCCCACCTCAAAGTAGATGCCGTTGGAGGCACGCAGGTACATCAGCGCGCCCATGACGGAAGCGGCAGGGCCGGAGAGCATGGTCAGCACAGGACGCTTCTTCATTTCGTTGATATCCATAACGCCGCCGTCGCCGCGCATGATCATCAGAGGCACGTCCACGCCCGCGGAACGGACGGCACTTTCGGTGCAGTTGGCGGTGTTCATCATCTTGGGCAGAATGGAGCCGTTGATGGCGGCGGTGCGGGTCCGGCGGGTCAGGCCGTAGAGCTTGGAAATATCAGAGGCAACGGAAGCCATGAGCCCACGGCGGTCGGCCTCGGCCTTCACCAGCATTTCGTGCTCGATGGAATCCACGCCGAAGGCCTCGGAGGCGGCGATGACGGTAGCCCCGTCGTCCACCAGCTTCTGGACGTGCTCCCGGACGGTTTCCTCATTGACCTGCTTGCTCTTCAGGTAAGTGTGGGTAGTGTGGATGTAGCGGCCGCTGTCGAGCAGAATGTCACCCACCTTGGTCTGGCTCTTGGCGAGCATACCGCTGATGCCGCCGCCGCCCATGGCCAGAATGCCCACCTTGGCCACGTCACCCTCGATCAGGGCGTTGGTAGCCTGGGTGGTGGAGTGGGCGATGAAGACCACGTCCTCGGGGGCGATGCCGTTCTCGCTCAGGCAGTTCTGGAAGCACTTGATGACGCCTGCGGCGACACCCAGCTCGTCGTCGTGACTGGTCATGACGATGGACTCGCCGACGATCTCATTGGTCTCATTGTCCAGGGCCACGGCCTTGGTGTGGGTGCCGCCAACGTCAATGCCGACGCGAACCTTGCGATGATTGCTCATGGATGTTCCTCCTAAAATAAATGACAAAGTTTCAATTTTAATTTTTGTTTATGGAAGTAAAACGGTGATTTCACCGTAAATTTTCAAGTTCATGGGAAAGGCTCAGGCAGGATAGGAGCCTGTAGGAAGCGGTCGCTTCCTACAGGCGGGGAGTATAAGAATATTGTCAGTCAGAAAAAGGCATTTTACATCGCGAACATGACGTAGGCGACCATCTCCAGGATGAAGGCGCAGATCAGGCCGAAGGGCAGAGTGGTCTTCATGAAGTCCTTCACGCTGACCTGGGTGTAGCCGATGGCCCACATGTTCCAGGACTGGGTGGGGCAGATGTTGGTGTTGATGGTGCAGCAGGGGATGTAGAACAGGGGGTACAGCACTGCCAGAGGCCAGCCGGTGGCTTCGGCCACGATGACAAACAGAGCCATGCCGGCGCCCCAGATGGTCAGAGGACCACGGTACATAGCCAGGACGGAGAACAGGCCGAACAGCAGGAACATCAGGAACATGCTGTTGGGCAGGATGGGAGCCAGGATGGGAGCCAGCAGGCCCTTGATCATGCCGGCGGACTTGCAGAACATCTGCAGGAACATCAGGAAGCCCAGAACCAGGCCCACGTCGGACACGCCGTCGTGGAAGGTCTTCTGCACCAGATCGGCGATCTTGGACCAGCTCTTGCAGTTGCCAGTGGTAACGAGAGCGAAGATAACCGCCAGCAGGATGCCGGGGATCATGCTGACCTTCAGCACGATGGCCAGCACCACGGGCAGGATGGGGGTCAGCATGGCGATGGCGGGCACGTTCTTGCCGGTGTCCACGGAAGCGGCGGCCCAGGCGTGAGCCTTGTTCTTCTTCATGTTCAGCATGACCATGATGACGATGCTCAGGAAGTGGATGGCGAAGGCCACGGCGGCGAAGGCGTACCACTCGCTGCCGATGGCGTACTTCTCCTCACCGATGGCCATGGCACCGGCAGCCTGGTTCAGCAGGGACTGGTTGAAGTACAGACCGCAGCCGACGGACATGCAGAAGGAGCCGGCAGCCAGGGGCTTGGGGATGCCCAGGGACAGCATGATGGGGAACACGATAACGCCGATGGCGACCACGGCGCCGGGGCCGTAGGAGGTGGTGAAGATCAGCGCGGTGACCAGGTTCAGCAGGAGGCAGGTCAGGCCGGGCTTGTCGCCGCCCAGCTCAACGGCATTGCGGATGATGGTGCCGGCGATGCCGGTCTCCACCAGGATGCGGCCGAACCAGGAGCCGAAGATGATGTACACGGCGGTGGGGCCGAAGCCGGTGGGGCCGCCGTCAAAAATGGTGGTGTTAATGTCCGTCCAGGTAACGGTTCCGCCCAGAACGCCGATTCCGGACCACAGAAGTGCCATAACGAACAGACCCAGCATCAGGTTGCCGCCCCGGGCAGCATAGTAGATGAATGCCAGGAAGGTAATCAGAAGAATAATGCCGAGGATGGTTTGCATAAGAAGTTGTCCTCCCTTTCAAAATTTCAAAGAGATTTTGCCGTTTGTCTGACTCGATGAATATCCCGAATGCTTCCCCTTTCTCCTTTCCCTTGGAACCGGGTGCGGGAACACCCGATTCGCCTTACCTTATGTTTATCGGTTTCGTAGCACGAAACCCCGTGACCGATAAACATACCGTGAAATACCGACCCATGTCAGGCAGAGATTGTGGGTTTGACCAAAAACCCGAAAAGGCCCTCCTGATATTTGTGTATTTCGTTGGAATTACTTTAACATACTGGGAAGGGATGTGCAACAGGAAATTCATCGATTTCCGAAAATTCGGCATGTCGTACAATACGAAATCGATACACATTAAGCACATTTCACAAAAAACGCTCGCCGGGGCGGGATTTGCGGAATTCCTATTGACTTTAGAATTTAACCTTTGCTATAATTGAGCTAAATCCAGGGTTTATCCTCCATTTTTGAAAGGAAACGGAACTTTTCAGACAGGAAACAATATATAATGAAGAAAACGGATAATAGCAGAAAGAACGTTACCATTGGGGACATCGCCAAGGCTGCCGGTGTTTCCAGGACAACGGTTTCACGATTTCTGAACGGAAAGTTCTCCATGATGAGCGAGGACACCCGTTCCCGCATCGAAACGGTAATCCGGATGTCCAACTATCATCCCAATTCCCTGGCTCAGTCCCTGCGAGGCCGCAACTCCATGCAGATCGGCGTGGTGGTCTCCGACATTTCCAGTCCCTTCTGCTCCAGCATGGTTCGCGGGGTGGGACATACCCTGCTGGAAGCGGGCTATGTGCCCCTGATTGTGGACAGCAAGGACAACCTGGAGCTGGAGGAGCATCTGATTCAGACCCTTCTGTGCCGCCGGGTGGACGGGCTCATCGTCAACACCGCAAGTTATGTAAACCCAAGCCTCATCCGGGTGGCCTGCGACGGCGTGCCGGTGGTGCTCTGCGACCGGTATGTCAGCGATTTCCGCTTTCCCTTCGTAGGCTGCCAGCATTTCAGCGTCATGCCCAAGCTTGTCAGCCATCTGAAGGAGGAAGGCTTCTGCAAGGTGGCTTTCTTTACCCAGGAATATCGCACCAACTCCGCCCGATTCAATCGGCGCAACGCCTATCTGCAAAGCGTGGGAGAGATTTTCCCGGAGGAAAACGGAGAGGCTCTGACCTATGTGCTGGATTTGAGCGACAACAAGAACACCGCCCGGTGCATCCGGAATCTGCTGGATTCCTGCGCGCCCGGGGAGGTTCCCGCCATCATCGCCGTCAATTCCGTGACCTGTTCCCATATTTCCGGAGTTCTGGACACCATGGGACTGGAAACCCCCGGGGATCTGGGGCTGTGCGGCCCCGACGACTGGGGCTGGGATTCCCAGTTCTCCATTTCCCCCATGCAGTCGGCAAAGCTCACCGCCTTCAACATCCGTCCCGGGGAGATCGGCTCCATCGCCGCCCAGACCCTGATTCAGCTGATCCGGGAGCCGGAGACGGAGAAGCAGGAGATTCTGCTTCCCATGGAGCTGGTGATCCGCAAATCCACCCAGCTGCGCCAGTGGCGGGAAAATCACAGGTAAGTATATCCGCGCCCCCAAACGGACGCATAAATTATAGGAGGTTCATAAAATGGATGTTCTGAAGAGACTGGCCGACTCCGTTGTCGTCCCTGTTGTTGTTCTGGAGAAGGCGGAGGACGCCATCCCCACCGCCAAGGCCATGCTGGCAGGCGGAATCGATACCATGGAGATCACCTTCCGCACGGCCTGCGCCGCCGATGCCATCAAGGCGGTGGCCGATCACTGCCCCGACATGCTGGTAGGTGCCGGTACGGTTCTGAACCTGGAGCAGGCCAAGCTGGCTGTCTCCATGGGTGCCAAGTTCATCGTCTCCCCCGGCTTCAGCGAGGAGGTCGTGGCCTGGTGCGTGGAGAACGGCATTGCCGTGGCTCCCGGCTGCGTGACTCCCAGCGAGATCATGTCCGCCAAGAAGTACGGCCTGAAGATGGTCAAGTTCTTCCCCGCCAACGTCTACGGCGGCCTGACCGCCCTGAAGAATCTGGCGGCTCCCTTCGGCGATATGAAGTTCCTGCCCACCGGCGGCGTGAACGCCGACAACGTAGGCGATTTCATCTCCGCTCCCTTCATCCACGCCGTAGGCGGCAGCTGGGTCTGCCCCAAGGCCGAGATTGCCGCCGGCAACTGGGAGAAGATCACGAACCTCTGCCGGGAGGCCCGGAAGGCCGCTCTGGGCTTCGAGGTGGTTCATGTGGGCATCAACATGCCCGACGCCGAGGCCGCGCTGTCTCTGGCAGGCGAGCTGAACAAGGCCTTTGATTTGCCCGTGAAGGACGGCAACAGCTCCGTGTTCGCCTCCTCCGGCGTGGAGATCATGAAGAGCCCCTATCTCGGCACCAACGGCCACATCGCCATCCGCACCAACAACATCAACCTGGCCGTGTCCGTCCTGGAGCGGAAGGGCTACGCGGTTCTGGCCGATTCCGCCAAGTACAAGAACGGCAAGCTGGTTGCCGTGTATCTGGCAGGCGAGTTCGGCGGCTTTGCCCTGCACCTGCTGCAAAAGTAATTACCATACGGGAGGAACGAAAAAATGGGAAAAATTGTCACCTTCGGTGAGCTGATGCTGCGGCTTCAGCCCTACAACTACGAGCGTTTTGTCCAGTGCGACCATGTGGAATTCACCTTCGGCGGCGGCGAGGCCAACGTGGCCGTGTCGCTCGCGAACTACGGCATGG
>ERZ827168.3280-NODE-3280-length-16781-cov-5.147913_pt1 | contig 16781 bp, 17 predicted proteins | sample MGYA00519868_ERZ827168 | MGnify/ENA primary metagenome ERZ827168 (study PRJEB31778, sample SAMEA3449271) | human gut metagenome | biome: human gut; feature: human-associated habitat; material: faeces | place: United Kingdom | collected 2010/2012 ...
CTACGCCATCACCGGCTTCATGCGCTGGGAGATCCGCTGCCGGTCCTGGGAGGACTTTCCCTCCAACCAGAAGTGGTTTGCCGTGGGGGAGGGACTGGCCCACCTGGACCATCTGGAGCGACTGGGGCAGGTGGAGTCCCGTGAGATCGACGGCCAGGTCCGCTGGTGGCCGGTGCCCGCAGAGCATTGAGCGCGAGAAATTTTAGCAGAAACACGACCCCCACGGGGATATATCAACAAGTAAAGGAGACGCACAAGATGGAACTGAAAGAGATTTTGTCCAAAGTGGACCACACCCTGCTGACCCAGACCGCCACCTGGGCGGAGATCAAAGGCGTCTGTGACGACGGTATGAAGTATCACACCGCCTCCGTCTGCATCCCCGCGTCCTACGTGAAGCAGGCGAAGGAGTACGTTGGGGACAAGCTGCCCATCTGCACCGTCATCGGCTTCCCCAACGGCTACGACACCACCGCCGCCAAGTGCTTTGAGGCGGAGGACGCCGTGAAAAACGGCGCCGACGAGATCGACATAGTGCTCAATGCGGGCAAGATGCTCACGGGGGCCTACGACGAGGCCGCCAACGAGGTGGAGGTGCTCCGCACCGAGGCGGCGGGGACCGTCCTGAAAGTGATCCTGGAGACGGGTGCGCTCAAGACCCCCGAACTGATCCGCAAGGCATCGTTGCTGTCGATGTTCGCGGGGGCCGACTTCATAAAGACCTCGACGGGCAAGATCGAAGTGGCCGCCACGCCCGAGGCCGCCGTGGTGATGTGTCATGCCATACGCGACTACTTCGAACGTACGGGCCGCCGCGTGGGATTCAAGGCGGCGGGCGGAGTCCGCACGGCCGCCGATGCCGCGCTGTACTACACCATCGTCGAGAAGATTCTCGGCCCCGAGTGGCTCACGACCGATCTGTTCCGCATCGGGGCGTCGTCGGCCGCCAACAACCTGCTCTCGGCAATAGAGGGACGCGAGGTGAAGTTTTATTGATTCGATATATCGATATCGCTGTGCGATATCGGCAGTTCGCCGCCGCCCCCACGCGGCGGACTGCAACTCGCCGAAAGGCTCGTGCAATCCTGCCGCCGTCGGCGAACAGCGAAAAGCCGCCCTCCGTGTGGAGAGCGGCTTTTTTCCGAGCGGCCGAGCCGCCCTATTTCACGTCTATCCTGTGGCTGTGTATGGTCTTGCCCGCGGCATCCACCACGTCGATCTCGATCTGCGACGAGGTGATGCGCACCTCCAGACGGTCGTTGTTGGAATTGACCATCACGGGGAACTCGGTCCCGCACTCCCCCGCCTTGCGGAAAGAGTAGCTGTGCAGATGTCCGCTCAGCATCACGTCCACGCCCGCCTCGTTCAGGATGGGTATAAGCAGCCGCTTGAGTTCGTTGCTGCCGTGCCAGCCGCGCCCCTTCTCGGGCGGCACGTGCAGAAGGGCCACCTTCACGGGCGCCGAACGGAACGCCTCGCTCCGCACCGTCTCGCGCAGCCATTCGGCCTCGGCCTCGCGGTAGGCGTCGTAAGCCGCGGTGCCGCCGTACTCTATATCGCTGTCGGGCTTGTCCTCGCCGCTGTCGAGCACCACGAATACGGCGGGACCGTGACGGAACATGTAATAGGGATTGCCCGTGTGCGACGGGTAGAGGTTCATGAACTCCATGGCCCCCGGGCCGCGCGTCTCGTGATTGCCGCGCACGAAGAACAGAGGCATGTCGGTGGCGAACTCCTTCACCGCGCGCGAGAGGTAGGCTTCCTCCAGATACGTAACCGAACCCATCAGATTCGACATGTCGCCGTTGAACACCACAAAATCGGGATCCGCGGCCTTCATGCCGCGCGCGTGCGCCGTCAGGATCGAGTCGCGGCCGTGGATGTCGTTCACCACGGCGAAACGGCATTCGTCCTTGCCGCTGTCGAGCGTGCGTATGCGATAGGGTTCGCGTGAATAGACGTCGCTGGCGGTCACCGTACCGAGCACGGGAATGGAGCCGCTGTCGTCGATGCCCTGCTGGTAGATGCGGTAGCGGTAGGTCGTGCCCGCCTGCAATCCCGTGACGCGCACGCGGTGCAGTTTCGACACGACGTGACGCCCCAAAAAGTCTTCGTAGTAGCGCGGCCGCTCCTCGGCATAGAACGACGCTCCGTCGTCGGGCGCGATCTCGACCCACCCGACCGAACGGTCGGACGAGATCCACACCACCGTCATTTCGTTGTCGGTCACGCCCATGACCCACGGTCCGCACTCGGTGACTACTCTCGGGATGTCGGCCGCGAACAGCGTTGACAGCGACAACGACATCAAAAATGCCGTAATGATTCTCTTCATTGGTATTGCAGTTTTTAAGGTTTCGCACATGCCGCGCGGCCCGAGGCCGCTACTCCGCCGTCTTGGCCGCCGCCTTCGCACCGAGCGAATCGGCCTGCTCGGCACCCTCCGCCGCATCGGCGTCGCGCTTCTGCTCGCTGGTCGCGGCGTCGCCCGCCGAGAACATATCGTCGGGCAGCATGCTCGTGTAGGTGCCGTGCCCCAAGACAGTAAACACCACCACGGCCACGATGCCCAGGGCGGCTATCTTTCCTATGATCTTCTTTATCATGTCAATCTTCCTGTTTACGGGATTGTTCGCCCTCGTCCGCCGATTCCCGGGCCAGAAGCCGCAGCGCCTCCTGCACCACGTTGTCGACGGGGAATATGTTGTAATAGAATCCGTCGTCCTCCAGCGGGGTGTTGCGGCCTATGTAGGCGCGCAGCTGCGCCTCCATGATCTTGCGCGAGCGCGCTATCTCGCTCGGCACGGGCTTCACGCCCTTGCGCGCCGCGTAGCGCACGAAATCGTCGAACAGCCCCTTGTCGACATCGAGCAGGGCGGTCAATTCGCCCATGGTACGCACGCCGTTCAACGCCTCGCGGTGCGCGTCGGCGTACTCTATCGTGTAACGGTATAGTATGTTGCGGCCCGTCACCTCGATATAGTACTTCGTGATGTCGGTCGTATCCATCGGCACGAACAGATCGGGCATGATGCCGCCCCCGCCGTAGACCGTCTTGCCCGCGGGCGTGGTGAACTTCAGCGAATCGGCGAAATGTATGCTGTCCTGCGAGAAGAACTCGTTGTTGTTATAGCGGCGCACCATATCCATCTCGTAATCCTCGTCGTCGCCGTTGACGTAGGGTTTCTGTATCGAACGGCCCGTTGGGGTGTAGTAGCGCGCCACCGTAAGGCGCAGGGCCGATCCGTCGGCATAGGGCAGCTGGTGCTGCACCAGCCCCTTGCCGAACGAGCGGCGGCCGATGATGGTGCCGCGGTCGTTGTCCTGCACGGCGCCCGCCAGAATCTCGCTCGACGAGGCGCTGCCCTCGTCTATGAGGATGGCCAGCGCCAGATCGGCGGCGGTGCCCGTACCGTCGCTGAACTCCTTGACCTGCTTGCGGTCGCGGTCCTCGGTGTAGACTATGAGCTTGCCATCGGGCAGGAACTCGTTGGCGATGAGTATCGCCTGATCCAGATAGCCGCCCGAGTTGCCCCGCAGGTCGAATATGAGCTTGCGCATGCCCTCGGCCCTCAACTCGGCCAGAGCCTTCATCAGCTCGGCGTACGACGTGCGCGCGAACTGCGACAGACGTATGTAGCCCGTGTCGCCGTCCGCCATGAAGGCCGACTCGATGCTGTTTATAGGTATGGCGTCGCGCACCACCGTCACATCCACGGGATCGGTTATGCCGCGCCGCTGCAACGACAGCCGCACCTCGGTGCCGCGCGGGCCGCGCAGACGCTTCACTATGTCGTTCTGCGGCATCTTCACGCCCGCCACCGTGTCGCCGTCGATGAGGATTATGCGGTCGCCCGCCACGATGCCCGCATTGGCGCTCGGGCCGCCCGGGATCACGCTGAGCACTATCACGGTGTCGGTCGCGGCGTTGAACATCACGCCTATGCCGTCGAACTCGCCCTCCAGAGGTTCGTTCACCTCCTGCATCTCGCGTGCGGGGATGTAGACGGAGTGGGGATCGAGCTCGCGCATCATAAGCGGGATGACCAGCTCCGAGAGCGAGTCCATCGATATGGAGTCGACGAAACGCCGCTCCACCAGCATGCAGGTCTGCACGAGCTTGTTGGCCACGCCGAGTCCGCTGCGGCTCAGTATGGCGTGCATCTGCGATTGGGCGCGGTTGCGGCCTATGTACTGGCCGAGCATTACGCCGAACAGCACTCCCGCCGCCAGCATGAGCGGGAAGATGATATTGTGTTTCCTGTGCATGAGTCTTTACGAACGCCATGCGCCGAACCGCGGGCAGCGGGCGGGCGCATGACGCACGGAGTCTTTCTTGTTACTTGTTCTTGAATGTGTAGGTTATGCCCAGCGACAGCAGCGAATATATCTGCACCGCGGTGTTCTGCGTCTTGTCGTAGTAGAGGTTGACGTCGATGGTGGTGGCCAGATATTTCGATGCCCGTATGGTGAACTTGTTCTGCCAGTCCACGGTCGGTTCCAGCTCCACGTACTTGGGCACGCCCGCGGGAGCGTCGCCCACCTGACCGCCCGCGTTCCATTTGTCCAGTGCGTCGAGATAGTCCTTGTAGTCGCGTATCTTCGAGCGTCGGGCCACGTTGGTGATCCAGCCGTAGTAGCAGTTGCACATGGTCTTGTAGCGGAACCATCCCGTTTTGCCCCAGCCGCGCTCGAACTCGATCTTCACCGACGAACCGCCCGAGAACAGGGCGTGCTTGTTGATGTCGACGCCGAAGTACGACGTGGCGTTCATGTTCTCGTAATTGCGCTTCACGCGGTCGTTGAACACCAGCGTTCCGCTGCTCGACAAGGGGTTGAGCGAAATCTTTATGGGGAACTTAGGCTGCGGGCTGTTGTAGGTCATACCGACCGAGAGGCTCAGGTAACCCGGGGCCATGAAGCTGGTCAGCACGTCGTCGTCGGTCTGTTGCGTGCGCGAACGGTAGCTGCCCGAAAACTGGCTCCACGTCTTGAACGTGGCACTGTAAAACCAGTTCTTGCTGGCCCGCAGCTCGGGCTGCACCTGCACGTAGAAGTTATCGATATGCTTGAACCATATGCCCTTGCGGCCGCCGTCCTCGACGTCGACTCTCAGTCGGTTGTAGCCGTAGTTGCCCTCGGCCTGCGTGGTGACGGCCCACGGCCCGTTGGTATAGATGTGCTTGAGGAACAATCGGCCGAAGACCGATATGGTGTTGTCGCCGCCTCGCGTCTTGGTCCACGCGTCGTTGTAGGTCGACATGGTGGCATTGAGGCTGGCCGTGATCTCCAGATAGTTGCGCTGCTTGCGGAGTCGGGCGCGCTCGGCGCGGGCGCGGGCCTCGTTGTAGTAGGCGCTGCTTACGTCGATGTTCTTCAACCGATCCTGAAACTTGACGTCTTCGTCCTTGGTCTTGGTCTTGTCCTCCACCGTGAACTGCGCGCGAACGTCGGTCGCGGCCATGACAGCGGCAATGGTCAGTAAAGTCAGAAATCTTTTCATATCGGCAAAAACTTTAATTGGCACTCGGTGTGCGATCATTCTCGTTGCAAAGTTAAGACATTTCATAAAATATGGTTACATTTGTCCTATTATATTAATACCGTTTTTTCGCTTATGAAATATTTCGGCGCGCACGTAAGCGCTTCGGGCGGCGTGGAAAACGCCCCGCGCAACGCCCGCGGCATAGGGGCCTCGGCCTTCGCGCTTTTCACCAAAAACCAGCGCCAGTGGGCGGCTCCCGCGCTCACCGAGGCGCAGACAGCCGCATTCCGCGACGCATGCGCCGAGTGCGGATACTCGGCGGAGCAGATCCTGCCGCACGACAGCTATCTGATAAACCTCGGGCATCCCGAAGCCGACGGACTGGCCAAGTCGCGCGAGTCGTTCTTCGGCGAGATGGCCCGCTGCGAGGCGCTCGGGCTCGACCGACTCAATTTCCACCCGGGCAGCCACCTGAAGAAGATCGGCGAGGAGGAGAGCCTGCGCCGCGTGGCCGAGTCGATCAACATGGCGCTCGACCGCACGCGCGGCGTTACGGCCGTCATCGAAAACACGGCGGGGCAGGGCTCGAATCTGGGGTATTCGTTCGAGCATCTGGCCTACATCATAGACCGCGTGGACGACAAGTCGCGCGTGGGAGTCTGCATCGACACCTGCCACGCCTTCGCGGCGGGCTACGACCTCTCGACGGCCGAGGCGTGCCAGAGCACCTTCGGCGAGTTCGACCGCACGGTGGGATTCGGCTATCTGCGGGGCATGCACCTCAACGACGCCATGAAGCCCCTCGGCAGCCGCGTCGACCGTCATGCGCCGCTGGGCGAGGGCTGCATGGGATTCGACGTCTTCCGATACATAGCGCGCGACAGCCGTTTCGACGGCATTCCGCTCATACTGGAGACTCCCGACGAATCGCGCTGGGCCGACGAGATAGCCATGCTGAACGGCTTCGCCGAGGAGTAGGGCCGCCCGCGCGGGAACAGCGGCAGGCAAACGGACGATACCCGTTTGATATTTACGGTAAAATGACTACCTTTGTCTGTCTCCGCAAAGAGAAAAACCACAAAAATCAACCATTTCATTAAGCCGAGTGCAGAGGCGCGCTTGCGCGAACTATGCCGAGGCGGGAAATGGAAGAAAGAATTTCAACTTAAAGACCTACAAAATGAAAGATCTATTCAGTGTTGACGGCAAAGTCGTCGTCATTACGGGCGCCGCGGGCATCCTCGGCACCTCGATGGTAAAGCACTTCGCCGAGCAGGGCGCCAAGGTCGTGATTCTCGACCGCGCCAAGGAGCAGGGCGAGAAACTGGCCGACGAAGTGAAGCAGGCGGGCGGCGAGGCCATGTTCCTCGTGTGCGACGTGCTCGACAAGAGCGTTCTGGAGCAGAACTACAACGACATAATGGCCGCCTACGGCCGTATCGACGTGCTCATCAACGGCGCGGGTGGCAACATGGGCGCAGCCACCGTTCCGCCCGACAAGACCATATTCGATCTCGACCTCGACGCCGTGCGCAAGGTGGTGGAGCTGAACCTCTTCGGCACCATCATGCCCACCATGGTGTTCGTGAAGGCCATGGTCGAGCAGAAGCAGGGTTCGATCATCAACATCGCCTCGGAGTCGGCACTGCGCCCCCTGACCCGCGTGGCGGGCTACGGCGTGGCCAAGGCCGCCGTGGTGAACTGGACCAAATACATGTGCGGCGAGCTGGCCATCAAGTTCGGCGAGGGACTGCGCGTGAACGCCATCGCCCCGGGATTCCTGCTCACCAACCAGAACCGCGACCTGCTGACCAATCCCGACGGATCGCTCACGCCGCGTTCGCACACCATCCTGGGCCACACTCCGTTCAACCGCTTCGGCGAGCCCGAGGAACTGCTCGGCACGTTGCAGTGGCTGGCTTCGGACGCCTCGAAGTTCGTGAGCGGCACACTGACCGTCATCGACGGCGGCTTCGACGCCTTCTCGATTTAATAACCGCAAACAAAAGGATACAATGTACTTATGCAAACAATCATGGCGCTGGTACGGGCCTAACGATCCCGTGTCGCTGAGCAACATACGTCAGGCGGGCGCCACCGACATAGTCCATGCCCTGCACCACATCCCCAACGGCGAGGTGTGGAGCGTGGAAGAGATCCGCAAACGCCAGCAGATCATCGCCGACGCGGGTCTGACGTGGAGCGTCGTCGAAAGCGTTCCCGTGCACGAGCACATCAAGACCCAAACGGGCGACTTCCAAAAATACATCGACAACTACAAACAGTCGATCCGCAATCTGGCCGAATGCGGCATACACTGCATCACCTACAACTTCATGCCCGTACTCGACTGGACGCGCACCGATCTGGCCTTCGAGGTCGAGGACGGTTCGCGCGCACTGCGTTTCGAGCGCGCCGCATTCATGGCGTTCGACCTCTTCATCCTGCGCCGCCCGAACGCCGAGGCGGAGTATACCGACGAGGAAAAGGCCACGGCCCGCGCCCGCTACGAGCGCATGACCGACGAGGATAAGGAGCGTCTGACGCGCAACATGATCGCGGGTCTGCCCGGGTCGGAGGAGAGCTTCACCGTGGCGCAGTTCCAGGAGGCCCTCGACCGTTACAAGGACATCGACGCCGAGCGTCTTCGCGCCAACCTCATCTACTTCCTCAAGGAGGTGTGCCCCGTGGCCGACGAGTGCGGCTCGGAGATGGTGATCCACCCCGACGATCCCCCCTACCCCATTCTGGGCCTGCCGCGCATACTCTCGACGGCCGACGACTTCCGCCGTCTGGTGGAGGCCGTGCCCAACCGATCGAACGGGCTGTGCCTCTGCACGGGTTCGTTCGGCGTGCGGGCCGACAACGATCTGCCCGCCATGATGCGCGAGTTCGGCGACCGCGTGGGCTTCGTGCACCTGCGTTCGACGCGCCGCGATGCCGACGGCAACTTCCAGGAGGACAACCACCTGGAGGGCGACGTGCCGATGTACGAGGTGATGAAGGCTTTTCTGGAGATCCAGCAGCGCCGCAAGGTGCGCATCCCCATGCGTCCCGACCACGGACACCAGATGTGCGACGACCTGAACCGCCGCTCGAATCCCGGGTATTCGTGCTATGGCCGCATGCGCGGTCTGGCCGAGTTGCGAGGTCTGGAGATGGGCATAGCCCGCACCCTCTACGGCGATCGATAGCGTAAAGGCATAACGTTCAGTGCCGCGACGCCCGCAAGCGTCGCGGCACTTTTGTTTTGTGGTGCGGCCTGCATGACTACAAAATATTCTACGTCATTCCACATTTTTTGTTCGTCAGAACGAAAAATGAATGGAATCTCTAACGACAACTTCTCGGTTGAGATGCCAATCCTCACTTCGTTCGGTGGCATGACGCAGTATGTTACAATCCTACGGACTGCATTTTCGTTTTTTGGCATGCGGTACGCCGACACCTTATATATGAACACACAAAAGGCGTCCCACAACTGCGAGACGCCTTTTGTATTAAGTTCCGAGGATACAGCGCTTGCCGCGCCCTCCCCTTCAGCTTAATGCAAAAATTATTTTTCGGCGAAATATGCCTTTACATCGGCATCCTCGAGGATGTTCTGCTCCTTGAAAACATAGGCACCCGTCTTGTCCGATTTCACCATCTTGATGCACTTGGTGTACTTCTTGTTGGTACCCGTCTTAAGTGTTGCAACTACTTTCTTTGCCATAATCTACACAATGTTATTTGATTTCACGATGCAGGGTCACCTTCTTCAGATAGGGATTGTACTTGCGACGCTCCAGACGATCGGGTGTGTTCTTCTTGTTCTTGGTGGTGATGTAACGCGACATTCCTGCTACGCCGCTCTCCTTCTGCTCGGTGCACTCCAGTATCACCTGCACTCTGTTGCCTTTCTTTGCCATTTGTCAGTGCGTTGTTTAGTAAACGGCCTTGGGGGCGACAGCATCCTTCAGCGCTGCGGCCAGACCTTTCTTGTTAATAGTTTTCATTCCGGCGGCGGTAACCTTCAGGGTCAACCAGCGGCCTTCCTCCTCCGACCAGAAACGCTTAGTCTTCAAATTGGGATTGAACTTGCGCTTGGTCTTACGGTTCGAGTGAGAGACATTGTTGCCGATCACTGCGCTCTTGCCTGTAATTTCGCAAACTTTCATTGTTTCGTACTTGTGTTTAATTTGTCCACCCTCACAACAAGGGTGCGCAAAGATAATCAAAATTTATCAAAAATCGATCGTCGGCGACTATTTTTATCGCGAAGACGGGTTTTCGCCCGATCCGCGCACGCCGCCGCCCGCGATTCCGAAGGCGCCGCCGCCCGCATGTCACAGCTCGGCTATCCCTTCGGGCAGTATCATCTTCATATGGCGTCCGTCGAAATCGATGTGGGCTATGAATTCCTCGGCCGCGGGCACCAGCCGCTCGCCGTCGCCGAAATCGATGCCGAACAGCGGGTTCATGTCGCTGTCGTAGTAGTCGGTAAGCGTGCCCCGCAACTCGCCCGCCTCGACCGTGAAGCCGATGAGGTCCTCCAGATAAAATTCGTCGTCGGCCCCGCCGTCGTCGGCCATGTAAAGCACGCGGCCGATCAGTTCCTCGGCGCGGCGCGAGGTGTCGAAGTCGGCGAACTCGGCATTGGCACCCGCCATGCCGCGCCGCTCGAACCGATCGCACCAGAGGGGCACGGGCAGCGAATCGATCTCGACGAACAGCGGTGCGGCCTCCGCGTCGAAATCGGCGGGGAACGTATCGTACAGCGAAAGCGAAAGGCCTCCGCCGCCGGCCGTGCCGAACAGCTTGCCCACGCGGGCCACGGGTATCATCTCGTCGATGGTCATAAATGGGGTTGTGTGGTGATAATCGAATAAAAAACCCTTGCGAGCGGAATCCGCAGCAAGGGTTTGCTTTGGCGAAGCGTCGCGGCCGAATTACTCTGCCGTCTCTTCAGCAGCGGGCTCCTCGGCAGCGGCAGCCTCGGCTGCTTCTGCTGCGGCAGCTGCCTTCTTCTCGGCCAGAGCTGCTGCGCGGGCCTCCTTGATCTTGGCCTCGGCTGCGAGCGCCGCTTTCTCGGCGCTGTGAGCGTCGGCGGCGAGCTTGTTCACCTTAGCGGTGATCTTGCCCTCCTTCTCACCCATCCACTTGTTGAACTTGGCCTCGGCATCGCTCTCCGAGAACGCGCCCTTGGCTACGCCGCCCAACAGGTGCTTCTTGTATAATACGCCCTTGTACGAGAGAATTGCTCGACAGGTATCGGTAGGTTGTGCGCCTTTCTGTAACCAATCCAAAGCTCGGTCGAACTTCAGATCAATCGTAGCAGGATTCGTGTTGGGATTGTAGGTTCCCAATTTCTCGATAAATTTACCATCACGTGGCGCTCTGCTATCTGCGGCAACGATATGATAAAAAGGAGCACCCTTCTTACCGTGACGTGCCAGACGAATTTTAACAGCCATTTGCTATAAAATTTTGTTAGTTGTTATTAACGCAACCCTACACTCTCGGGGTTTCGGGCGCAAAGGTACGCATTTTTTCGCAACAATATGGAAAAGAGCGGAAAATATTTTCCACGTTTTTCCTTCCGCGGAAAAACCGTCTGTCAGACGCGGGATATTTGCGGGTTCGGCGAGAAACGGCTATATTTGTAACGACAAACGGAACGACAAAATTTAAGGGTATTATCCTCTTTGGGCTTGTAATGGCGAGTCGCAGCCTGCGGAGCGAGCGAACAGCGAGCCTCCGCGCGGCGAGGCGGCGGCTCGCGCGGCTCTGAAGAGCCGCAAAATATCCGAATAAATACGACAAGCCGAAATCGGATAGTTTCGAAATTAAAAATATACACAATGAAAAAGATCATCGCTTCGCCCCTCGCGCCCAAGGCCGTGGGGCCCTATTCACAGGCCGTCGAGAACGACGGCACGCTCTACGTTTCGGGCCAGCTGCCCATCGACGCCGCCACGGGCAAGATGCCCGAGAGCATCGGCGAGCAGACCCGCCAATCGCTCACCAACATCCGCCACATAGTCGAGGAAGCGGGCTACACCCTCGCCGACGTGGCCAAGGTGACGGTGCTGCTGGCCGACATAGCCGATTTCGCCGCCATGAACGGCGTCTACGCCGAATTCTTCACCGAGCAGATGCCCGCGCGCGTATGCTATCAGGTGGCTGCGCTGCCCATGGGTGCCAAGGTGGAGATCGACGCCGTGGCCGTGCGTTAGCGTATACTGCGAAAACTATTTTTTCATGCGATATGCGGCGGGGAGTATCCTCGGCGCACATTTTCCGCGTTTGTAGATAAGTTGTGGAAAAATTGTCCGCACAAGCGTAGCGGTTCGCATCGTTTTTTCAGTACTTTGTATTCGGAAACGCCGCCTGTCCCGAGGGCGGCGTAACGGAAGAAAAACATAATACACACGATAACCTATGACTAAATCCGACAAGACCCCGAAAGAGGTCGGTTACAATGACGCGGTGGCGGCCTCGAAGGAGTATTTCGGCGGTGACGACCTGGCCGCGACGGTGTGGGTGAGCAAATATGCGCTGAAGGATTCGTTCGGGCATATTTACGAACGCACGCCCGAGGACATGCACCGCCGCATAGCGGGCGAGATAGAGCGCATCGAGAAGAAATATCCCAATCCCATGTCGAAGGAGGAGATCTTCGGCCTGCTGGATCGGTTCCGTTACATCATCCCCCAGGGCGGCCCCATGACGGGCATCGGCAACGACCTTCAGGTGGCGTCGCTGTCGAACTGCTTCGTGATAGGCAACCGCCGCCATGCCGACTCCTACGGCGGCATATTCCGCATGGACGAGGAACAGGTGCAGCTCATGAAGCGCCGCGGCGGCGTGGGGCACGACCTCTCGGAGCTGCGTCCCACGGGTACGCCCGTGCTCAACTCGGCCCTCACCTCGACGGGCATCGTGCCCTTCATGGAGCGCTATTCGAACTCCACGCGCGAGGTGGCGCAGGACGGCCGCCGCGGCGCGCTGATGCTCTCGCTCTCGATCAAACACCCCGACGCCGAGCGTTTCATCGACGCCAAAACGCAGTCGGGCAAGGTGACCGGCGCCAACGTGTCGATCAAGATCGACGACGAGTTCATGCGCGCGGCGCTGGAGAACCGCACCTACCGCCAGCAGTTCCCCATCGATTCGGACAACCCCAAGATCGAGGTGGACATCGACGCCAAGCGTCTGTGGGACAAGATCATCCACAACGCATGGCAGTCGGCCGAACCCGGGGTGCTCTTCTGGGACACCATCATCCGCGAGAGCGTGCCCGACTGTTATGCCGACAAGGGCTTCACCACCGTGTCGACCAATCCGTGCGGCGAGATCCCGCTCTGTCCCTACGACAGCTGTCGCCTGCTGGCACTTAACTTGCTGAGTTACGTCGACGAGCCGTTCACGCCCCGCGCGAAGTTCGATTTCGACCTGTTCCGCGAGCATGTGGGCAAGGCCATGCGTATGATGGACGATATAATCGACCTCGAACTGGAGAAGGTCGAACTAATAATAAACAAGGTAGCCGAGGATCCCGAGGATGCCGACATCCGCCGCGTGGAACTGGAGTTGTGGAAGAAGATCCGCGAGATGGCTCTCAAGGGCCGCCGCACGGGTCTGGGCATCACGGCCGAGGGCGACATGCTGGCCGCGCTGGGCATGCGCTACGGTTCGGACGAGGCCATCGACTTCGCCGTGAGCGTACACCGCACGCTGGCTCTGGAGGCCTACCGCACGTCGGTCGACATGGCCGAGCAGCGCGGCGCGTTCGAGGTCTACGACGCCGAGCGCGAGCGCGAGAACCCCATGATAGCCCGCATCCGCGAGGCCGACCCCGAGCTTTACGCACGCATGGTCGAGCACGGCCGCCGCAACATAGCGATGCTCACCATCGCCCCGACGGGCACCACGTCGCTCATGTCGCAGACCACGTCGGGCATCGAACCCGTGTTCCGCCCCGTCTACAAGCGCCGCCGCAAGATAAACCCCTCCGACCACGACAAGAAGGCCGATTTCGTCGACGCCATGGGCGAGAAGTTCGAGGAATACTACGTTTACCACCACCAGTTCGTCCGCTGGATGGAGAAGAACGGCTATGACACCGCCAAATTGCAGGACATATCGGACGAGGAACTGGACAAGTGGCTCAAGGCATCGCCCTACTACGGCGCCACGGCCAACGACATCGACTGGGTGGCCAAGGTGCGCATGCAGGGCGCCATACAGAAGTGGGTCGACCACTCGATCTCGGTCACGGTGAACCTGCCCAACGACGTGACGGAGGAACTGGTGGCCGACGTGTACCGCACGGCATGGGAGTGCGGCTGCAAGGGCGTGACGGTCTATCGCGACGGCTGCCGCGACGGCGTGCTGCTCGACGCCAAAAAGAGCGAGCGCAGCAAGAACGACGAGGCCCGCGCGCGTCTGAAACGCCCCAAATCGATCCCCGCCGACATCGTGCGCTTCAAGAACGGCAGCGAGGACTGGATAGCGTTCGTGGGCTTGCAGGACGACCGCCCCTACGAGGTCTTCACGGGCAAGATCGAGGAAGACGCCATGTACATCCCCCGCAAGATCACCAAGGGACGTATAATAAAGGTGCGCGAGGCCGACGGCACCAAGCGCTACGATTTCCAGTATGTCGACCGCTACGGCTACACCAACACCATAGGCGGCATCTCGCGTCTGTTCGACGAGGAGTTCTGGAACTACGCCAAGCTGATCTCGGGCGTGTTGCGCCACGGCATGCCCATCGACAAGGTGGTGCACCTCATCGACGGCCTGCACCTGAACAGCGAGAGCATCAACACCTGGAAGACGGGCGTGCAGCGCGCGCTCAAACAGTACATCGCCGACGGCACGCGGTCGAAGGGCAAATGCCCCCAGTGCGGACACGAGGAGATGGCCTACCAGAACGGGTGTCTGACCTGCATGTCGTGCGGATATTCGAAATGCGGATAGAAATCGTCGGGAGGTGCGTGAGAAAAGTGAAAAAAAGGATAGATTTCTTGCTTTTTTACTTTTTTATCTACATCTTTGCAACGTATATCCGATTGAAATATGCGTTTTGCCTTGTTTTTGCTTGTGAAAACATAAGGTTGCATACGTAGGATGATTTAAGTGTAAACAGGTTTATTATTCACAGCACAATAAACTATTAAAAAATTATGAAAAAGATTTTACTTTCAATCGCTCTGGTAGCGATTTCTGTGAGCGGCGTGTTTGCTCAGCAGAATTCAGCAGAGAAGCTCCGCTGGAAGGGTATTATGAACAACGGCTTCTGGTCGAACTGGGAGATCTCGGTCGGCGGCGGTGTCAACTATACTGCCTGGAACGGTATAGGTAACGACCAGGACGGCGTAGGCGATCTGGGCTGGATGGTTGAAGGAAGCGTCAGCAAGTGGTTCAACCCCATCGTAGGTGCCCGCGTACAGCTGATCGGCGGCCAGTTGAACGCATCTGACGACAACGGTCTGAAGAGCAACTGGATCATGCCTCACGCAGACGCTTTGCTGAACCTCTCTAACTGGATCGGCGGCTATCGCGAGGATCGCGTTTACTATGCCAAGCTGTTCGCAGGTTTCGGCGTAAGCGTAGTGAATGTCAACAACGACGCTTCTGCAGGCTTCGCATTCGACGCAGGTTTGATCAACACCTTCCGCGTTTGCAAGGCTCTCGATATCAACCTTGAGTTGAAGGGTATCCTCAACGCAGGTCGCGACATGCCCCGCGGCATCGCTGCCATGGCTGACAAGTATGGCCAGATCTACAGCGCTACCCTCGGCATCACCTACCGCTTCAACAAGCGCAACTGGGACAAGGCTTACTCGCAGGAGGAGGTTGACGGCTATCTCGCAGCTATCGCCAATCTGGAGGCAGGTCTGGCCGACGCACACCGCAACGAGGGCAAGCTCGCCGAGCGTCTGGCTGCTCAGAAGGCTGCTACCGATCAGGCTCTGAAGGACAACGAGGCTCTGAGAGCAGAGTTGGCCAAGAGAAAGACTTCGGTCGTTTCGGCTTCGGCTCTCTTCTTCAACTTCGACAGCGCCAAGCTGCTCGACCGTGCCAAGGCTTCTATGCAGATTCTGCAGGAGGTTATCAACGCAGCTCCGAAGGATCAGGTGTTCACCATCGTAGGTCACGCCGATGCCAAGACGGGTTCGCCCGAATACAACCAGAAGCTGTCTGAGCGTCGCGCCAAGGCCGTTTACGATTACCTCGTAGAGCAGGGCGTTAACGCCAACCAGCTCACCTGGAAGGGTGTAGGTTCTTCACAGAACATCTTCCCCGTTAACGGAACCAACCGTGTTGTTATCGTGAAGTAATTTTAGGATAGCGATAAATATTGCAGGTCCACCCGATGGGTGGACCTGTTTTTTTGTATCTGCAACTGTTGTCGGCTGCCGCTATGTTATATTCTCGGGCCGCAGCCCTTTGTCCGAAATCATTTCTAATGCAGGTGAGGCTGACGCGCGTGAAGGAATGCAGTCCGTCAGAACTGCGCGGGCCGCAGCCCCGCCACAGCGGAGGCCCGCTATTCATATCCGCTCATTCACGCGGTCTCCGCAGGCTGCCGCCCGAGAACATTTCCGTCATTATGTATGCGACTCTTTAGAGTCGCGCAGTTCGCCGCCGACCCACCGCGGCGGACTGCATCTCGCACAAGGCTCGTGCATGTCCTCCGCCGTCGGCGAACAGCAGACCGCGCCACGAAAGCCATCCGCGTCATTCCACATTTTTCTTTTTCTCAAAAAGAAAAATGAATGGAATCGCTACCGACCAATTTCTCGTTTGAGATGCCAATCCTCGCCTCACGGCTCGGTGGCATGACGTGTTTATTACAATACGCGTCAGCCTGCGCCGCAGCGCGGCGCTATCTTCGGCGGCTCGCGCTTTCGCGCGCCCCCCGCAGCCGCCGAAGATAAAATTCCACGTCAGCAACAGCATAAAACATCGTAACAATACAGCTCGCAAAGTCATTCGGGCCGCAAGCCGCCACCATTTGCCCGAAATCGCTTCTGCCGCAGGTGAGGCTAACGCGTGTGAATATTGCAGTCCGCAGGACTGCGCGGGCCGCAGCCTCTGCCCCGCGGAGGCCCGCTGTCGTTCGCGAATGCTCACGTCGCGGTCCCCGCAGGCTGCGTCCCGAAAACATTTCCATCATTATGTCGGCGGCTCTTTGAGCCGCGCAGTCCGCAGCCTCCCGCAGCAGAGGCTCGAAAAACTGCGCCGCGGAGCGGCGTTATCTTCGGCGGCTCGCGCAAAGCGCGACCCCCGCAGCCGCCGAAGA
>ERZ827168.3281-NODE-3281-length-16779-cov-6.236247_pt1 | contig 16779 bp, 18 predicted proteins | sample MGYA00519868_ERZ827168 | MGnify/ENA primary metagenome ERZ827168 (study PRJEB31778, sample SAMEA3449271) | human gut metagenome | biome: human gut; feature: human-associated habitat; material: faeces | place: United Kingdom | collected 2010/2012 ...
GCCGACTAGCGCCAGAAATGGCTGAAAGCCATGAAGCGCGTAGCCAAGCACAAGCGTAGCGCAGGGCTTGGCCGCAGACATGCGGGGCAGGCCGCAAAGCGCTGTTTGCGGGCAACGGGGCCAACTCGGGGGTTTTCGACAAACTGTCGGGAAGCCTCACGGCTTCCCGGCAGAATCGTGTTTCTGTGTCCGAATTACTCGAGCGTCATTTCCACATGCTCCAGATAGGTGTTGACGATCTCGGTCTTGTGCTCGGCGATATACTTCATGGAATAGGTATCGAACAGCTTGATCTCTTCGTTGGGGATCATCTTAGCGTTGGTGGGCACACCGGCGCGCAGGGGGCGCAGGTTCAGTTCGGCGGCAACGGCGGTCTGGCTTTCTTCGGACAGCACGAAGTCAACGAACTTCTTGGCATTCTCCATATGAGGAGCGCCCTTGATGATCTGCACGGACTGACCGGGGAAGATGGTGCCTTCCACCGCGTACACGACCTTAACGGGCTGCTCGCCCTTGGCCTGCAGTTCCACGCAGGGGTCTTCATAGCTCAGGCCCACCGCATATTCGCCGTTGGCCACGCCGTTGTACACCTGAGAGGAAGAAGACGCGATCTTGCCGTCCAGATTGACCAGGAACTTATCGATGAAGTCCCACGCTTCGGCGCTCATGGGGTCGCCGTTGCCCATGCCGTACAGCATGCCGATCAGGCACTGGAAAGCGGAGGAAGAGTTGGCGGGGTCAGCGGAAATGATCTTGCCCTTCAGCTCGGGCTGAATCAGATCGGCATAGCCGTTCACTTCGATGCCCAGTTCCTTGAGCATGTCGGTGTTCACGATCATCACGTTGGGCTCGGCGTAGGCGCTGTTGAAGCAGTTGGTGCCGTCGTTCTGGAACTGGGGCATCATGGCGTCGTTCTCGGTGGAGACGTACACTTCGAACAGGTCGCGGTTGGCGGACAGCATGGTTTCGTCAGCGGCCCAGTGAATATCCACGGTCACGTTGCCGGTTTCCACTTCGCTCTTCACGCGCTGCAGCACTTCGCCGGAGGAACCGGTGATCATTTCTACCTTGATGCCGGTCTTGGCCTCAAAGGCGGGAATGACGATGTTGTTCAGGCGCTCATTACGGGCGCTGTAAATCACCAGCGTTTCTTCCGCAAAAGCGCAGGTGACACCAAGGAGCATGGCGACAGCCAGGATACAAGCCAAGAACTTCTTCATGAAAATGAAACCACCTTTCAGTTATTCAGGGAATCGCACCCTTCATTGGTAGAAACATTTTATCCTTATGCAAACTTTTTGTCAAGTTCTGGTCAAATATTTGACAATTAAAAATTGTAATAAAACTATAAAATTCCGTTATGGTTCATCTCCACTTCATAAATAAAACACCCGTGAGCATCAGCCCCACCCCGGTCCACTGCCGCCAGTCGAAACTCATTTTTTTCCTGCCCCATCCAGCCGAAATAGTCGATCGCTGCGGCCACCAGCAGCTGGGCGATCAGAATCGCGGAAATCGCGATGGTCGGGTTCAGGCCCTTGATGGCCAGCATGACCGTGACGGTAATGACCAGTCCCAGCGCGCCGCCCAGCAGATTCCACCACGGCGCCGCCGTCAGGCTGCGAAGGCTTCCTTTTCCGAAGATCCACAGAACGATCAGCGACAGCACAAAGGCCGTCCCCTGCACAAAGGCGTTCGCCTCCCACAGCCCTACATTTTCCTGCAAACGGGTATTCATGACCCCCTGAACGCTCATGGCCGCCCCGGCAATCACCGCAAACAAAAAACCAATCATTTTCATTCCTCCCCTATCTGCAGTGTGGCACGGGACAAGAAAAATATGCAAAGCCTTCCATGCTGTGCGTTTTCTTTTTCGCCGGCTTTGCGGGGTTCAGATTTTCTTTCGCTTCAGCAGCTGCAGCCTTTTCAAGCAGATGCTCCATGGCTCTGATCTCCTGACGCACCAGGTTGATGAATCCATCCAGCACAGCAGGATGCGTTTCCACAGCATAATCATGCCGGCGTTCAAAGCCCAGCTCATTGACAGGATCTGGGAAGTCAAAGCTGAATGCCCGGTCTTTATTTTCCGTAGAGAAGCGGCCATCCCAGGATTTTGCCTGTACAGTCGCCGCCAGTACCAGAGCGACACGCTCCGCTCCGAAGCGATCAATCACTTCCAGTGCAGCCTTTCGTTCCAGACGCATTCCGTCAAAGTGCGCTGAGACTGTTTTCTCTATATCCCGTTTGCAGTCGATATTGGCCCGATGCGACTGCCTGTATTGTTCCAGTTCACCATGCTCCCGCGCATAAGCAGCGGACTGATGATAGACCGGTGTTTTCACGATAGGTTCCATACTGATGGCCTCCCTTTGTTCCTGTTCATCCCGCAGATAATCGTTCACGATTTCCAGCTTTTCCTGTTCTTCGCCGCCCTGCAGCAGATCCAGATCGTATTCCACCATTTCCAGATTCCGAATGGCTTCCATAAAACGGGGATGCGGTTCCTCATCCGGAGTCCGCGGAGCATACTGCTGCTGCCACTGCACCAGAAGATTCCGATAGCTAGCAAGCTCCTGATAGCAGTAAGACACCTTGTGAAGGAAAACATCCTGATCGCTTACAGTGTGCTGTTTTTTTACCGGCATATCCTTCTGATTTCGGTCATACTGAATCCCGAAGTCATCGGCCAGCTTCTGCGCTGCCGCCATGGGCGTGAGACTAAAAAAGTGGCTGGTGAAATCAATCACATCACTATCCGCCTGGCATCCAAAGCAGTGAAATCGTGTGTCAATCTTCATGCTTGGATTCTTGTCATTATGAAACGGGCACCTGCACATGCCCCCGCGCTTCACCCTCAGGCCGTAGCGCTCAGCGGCCTGAAGGGTGGTCACGTTGGTTTTTACTTTTTCAAACAGCGTCATTCACATCACCGTTCCTGTTCCGGCGTCTTCTTTTCAGCCTGTGCGGCAGGACGATCCAGATTCAGCTTTGCGTCCAGCTCCGCCAAACGTGCGCTCTTGGATCGCAGCTCTTCCTCCTGCGGGAATGGCTTGCCCAGCTCAGCCTTGGCCGTAGCCATCTGCTGATTCAGGTCGTTCAGCTTGTTCTCCACATTCTGCATACGCCTCGGAATGCCAGCCAGTACATTGTCGATCCTGGTGATATTGCCGCGCGGATCGGAGCCCAGTTCCACCTGATGGGACATCGCGCCCTTCAGCGTCAGCTGATACATCTGCGACATTGGATTGTACATGACGCTCATGGAGAAGCCGCGGTACTCGCCGAGAGCATGATCTTTCTCATTGCTCACCTGTTTGCAGGCAGCCAGGATCGCTTCGCCGGCATCCTTGGCTTCGGTGAAGGTCTCCCCGCCGATGGTCATGCCAACAAAGTCCTTCTCGGGAAGAGGATGGGCTGCGACAGTTGCCTGATCCTGATCAAAGCCGCGGATGTATCCCTGATTCCTCTCGATTTCCTGCGGGAAGAATTTCAGCAGCCGGTCTTCCAGCCGGTACTGCTGGCTCTGGTGATCTGCCTTCATCATCCATCTTTTCCTTGATGGCCGGATCACCGGCGCACAGGGCTTTAATTTCCGCATAGGACAGTGCAGCCTCGTCGATATCCTCGCAGGAGCGGACAGGGCTTTTGCTGGTCATGATCTGCGAAATGAACTTCTGCTTGTTCTCCACCGTCTGCCAGAGGTAGCTGTCGAAGGTTCCCTCCGTGGCATAACGATAGATTTGCACATCCGGATTCATATTGCCCTGACGAACGATACGACCGGAGCGCTGCTCCAGATCACCGGGACGCCAGGGACAGTCCAGATCATGCAGGGCAATCAGCCGATCCTGGCAGTTGGTGCCTGCACCCATTTTGGCCGTACTGCCAAGCAGCACGCGCACCTGACCGGCGCGTACCTTTGCGAACAGCTTCTTCTTTTTCACTTCGGTATTGGCGTCGTGAATAAAGGCAATCTCGTCGGGAGGCACGCCGCGGGCGATCAGCTTGCTGCGGATATCCTCGTACACGTTGAAATTGCTTTCGACCGCGTTGCTGGATACCCCGGCCAGCTCCGTCAGATCATCGACAGGCTCCAGCAGCGGCATCTCGTCGTCTTCCTTCGGAGCATCAGAGACTTCCGGCTCAGTCTGCTGCACCGTTCTTTCCATGCCCTTCGGTGTGGAAATATCGCAGAATAATCTTGCAAAACAGCCTCTGTCCGCAGTTAGCAGATAATTATCTTCACAGAAGTCAAGACCATCTGGAGATTCGTCTGATCTTTGTTTACTGAGGTCTCAAAACGCCAGGTCGTATAAGCTTTTTTCAGGTTCAGGAAAGATGCCGTTCGCATCGTCCGCCAGAATTAGCACGATCGTCCGAAAAAATTAGACGCTGAAGCATGGCCGTCAATGAAGGACGATTAGAAATCGGGCTGAAAAATTAGAAATCTGCTAATAGGGTCAATCCTCCGTTAGCAGATTTTTCTCGTTCAGCGGCGTCCAGAAAAAGAAAAATCCTACCAGTTTCACAGTTGCCTTTTTGAGGGCAAATCTGTCGTATCTGGTAGGCAAAATGGCTAATCTGGTGAACTATGATACAAGGGACGATGCACCTTACAGAGTGCGATAGAAGGTGCAAATTGCAGGTGTGGCGCATTTGTATTGTCTCTTGCTATCTCGATTTTCTTGCATTCATACTGCTCAAATTTGCGAATGCACATGCGTCAATGGCCATACTCTTGGTACTGTTCAGGGGAGTCCTCGAACTGTTTTTGGGTTGTCTGTCAAAAATGCGGGCGGTTTTCTCTGTAATATTCATGAAATCGACTCCTAGGGGGAATGATCCCAAACCCGCCAGAGACGACTAATTCACTAAAACAGAAAGGCGGCAGGGAGAGAATCCTGCTCTCACAAGAGGAACCGAATTCTGCTCTGTCGTCTCACGTTCTGGCGGATCTCTATGGGCTACACTGACTGATTCTGGTTCAATTAAATATATGCAAATGACTGCGGAACGTAATCGAGTCCCAGATCTCGAAGTTTTTTTGGCTTTTCATAGAGTGTGATTTCGCCAAGTTGATAAGCGATGGCAATTTCACGTTCACGATAGTAGGCCAAATAGTCCCTCTTCAAAACACCGCCAAATCTCTTGGTTTCATGCCAGACATATTCAACATCACCTTCAATGATGTCGAGTAATTTTACTTCCCCAATGACTTCTTTCACTGGTGCAGTAACGTAGATGACGATAGTATCGATTCCGTCGCGACAATGAAACTTTCGAAACTCATACTTCTTCTTGCCAGCCAATATTTTATCCACATACTCGGGTTTAATGGATAATAACATTCTCGACATTGACGCTGCCCCTTTGCAGTATTTTTTCGATTTGCTCGCGATTGAATCGTAAACTCATAGGGTGACCACCTGGCCAGCAGTTGTTGTCTTGAAGCCACGACCATGTAATATTGTTCCCGGCACCAAAGTAGCCACAGTATAAAAGCTCGATGAGAGTTAAACTGGGCAAGGTGTCATATTTCGTCCGAAGCTGTTGCTCGTCATAGACGGACTTGTTGCCAACGAGGTGCCGGTATTGTTCATAACTAATAAGGGTTCTGCCAGCATTTTTGATCTTTTCTATTCGAGTAGCAATACAGAAAGTTGTGAGACATGATTTGAAAGCTGGCCTTCCTTGATTCCCGGTATACCTTCGAAAGATGAATACCGGTTCTCCGACGTTAAAGCTGAGACTAATAGGAGAACCAATGTAAACCTTCTTTAAACCGTTGGCTACACTAATATCGACTCTTTCCTGAAGCGTATTGGCAAGTTCAGAAGAGGCAAACATCGTGTCATGATATTCCATATCAATAGCAAGACATCCAGCATGCTGAATGCTATCATTCAAAAAAGGAAAGGCCTTACAGGGATCGCTAAAGTCAAGTTTTCGGCGATCCTTGATATAAACTCGTTCACCATTAAAGTTATCACCGGCATAAACAAAACCATATTTTTCAAGCAAGAATATTAGGGAAGCATGCTTTTCAAACACCGTCACATATATTTCATTGACACCAAGATCACGCCATTGCCAAAGAGTTAACCCTATAGCCCCCTCTCCAATTCTACGATTACGATAACGCTCATCGATTTTGATCGTAGAAATCTTAAGACGGTCTACAGGCGGAAGCGAAGAACCATCTTGCAGCTTGATCTCCTCAATTTCATCGGATTTCAATTTAACAAAAGCACCTATGCCTTGATCATCTTCAAAGACCAGAGCGCGTTCACCTTGATCTGTTTTTTTGCGAAACCATTTAATGAAGCTTGTGCTTGTAGCACTTCCAGGATAATCTGCCTTTAGAGAGTCAAAGAAAGGATCATTGAGATTAATCTCAGAAAAACTCTTTCGCTCGAATTTGCCTGCCATATACTCAGCGCCTCCTATCCCTAATAAACTCGATTGTGTTCTCAATATCACTGCTCCCAGAAGAGACCTTCAGCGGTATGTGGAGCAGTTCAGCTACTTCTTGTGCATACTTCAGTTCTTCATCCTGAAACGCCTTGATATCGACTATTGGGTGTTCTACGCCATCGCGCTCCTTCCTTCGCTTTGCAATAATTGCAGGGCTTTCTGTTAGCAACACTATAGCATCAGGAGAAAGTCTTATGAATGTTTCCAAAGGAATACGAGTAATTTTTCCTGTTTGATCTAAGAGGCAGAAGTGACCGTCAAGGAGAAATTCTTCATCACGGTCTTTTAGCTCTTTGACAGCCTCCAACAGATAAAGCTGATTTATATCGATATCAGCCACATGCTTATCGGTCGAGAATCTGGCTTTTTTTCTTTCGGTAATCAGAGAACTCGCCGTGTGACTGGAGATGTTTAACCGTTTTTTCAGAATATCACAGAAGTAGGACTTGCCGACTCCATGAACACCACTAACGAATACCATGCGCACAATGCCTCCGATACCTGATTCGTGGACAACCCACTCACGCATCTAATTATATCAGAATGATAGGAGAAAATCAACCGAAACACACTATAAATCCTGCAAACGCATGAAAAAACCTTGCAATTTAGAGTTTAAAATGCTATACTCAATCAGCATTACGCATTAATCAGCCGTGAGAACCAAATGGGGGTTTTTTGAGTATGTCCATCTGTTATAAAAAACTTTGGAAGCTTCTTATCGACAGAGATATGAAGAAGAAAGATCTGCAGAGAGTGGCTGGAATCAGCGCAGCATCCATAACGAAGCTTGGGAAAAACGAAAACATTAGCACTGAAATAATACAAAAAATATGCATGGCTTTGCAGTGCGACGTAAGCGACATAATGGAAATGGTCGAAGATAAAACGAATTGATGAACGACTCCAAAAGTGAGGAAGAGGAATGGATCGATGGAATTCAAAATGAAATTGCAATCCTTACCGTTTTCGATGATTGAATCCGGCAGAAAATCTATTGAGTTAAGACTGTATGACGAAAAGCGAAAACAGATAACTATAGGAGACACCATTCGTTTTTCGGCTATTAATAACCCGACAAAAGCCATCCTCACTGAGGTCGAAGAACTATTTATCTTTGGCTCTTTTGAAGAGCTCTACAGAGCACTTCCCCTTACCGAATGTGGATATACTGCTGATAACGTAAGGAGTGCTTCTCCCAAAGACATGCTAAAGTATTATACGCGGGAACAGGAAGAAGCGTATGGTGTTATAGGTATCCGGATCAAGGTTCTCAAATGAGTCTATGTTTCCCTAACGTCTTGATGAAAATTATACAGCTGCTGCGTAAGGTGTGCGGTTGAATTAGTGATTTACCGATCTAGGAGATGAGAAAATGGGTGTCAGAGAGTATGTCGGCCAGCTCGGTGGAACAGAAATTATGTGCAAATCCGCATTCGCCTTGATGTGCGTTCCGTCCACGAACACGACCTCCGGCGACAGATACCCCGCCCGGGCCACTTCTTCCAGCACCCAGCGGAACATGCCCTCGATCATTTCCGCCGTAAAGCGATGGCAGAAAGCGTAGCCGATCGTTGCGAAGTACGGCAGCCGCTGCGACATCGTGTAGCCCAGAAACCAGCAGTACGCCGCGTTAACCTCCGCGTCCCACACGGTCTGCCGCAGCGATTGGATTCCGAAAAGATGCTGGATCAGCACCAGTTTGAACAACGCGACCGGATCGCAGCTCAGCCCGCCGTTGTCCTCGCAGTACAAATCCTCCACAAGATCATATGTGTGCGTAAAATCCACCGCCGCGTCGATTTCCCGCAAGAGATGCTCCTGCGGCAACAGCATGTCCGTGCACAGCATTTCGATCGCCTGCCGCTGCTTTGTTTCTTTCTTTAGTATTTTCATCACTGGCTCTATTATATCAGAAAAGGCCGCTTTTTGCGACCTTTTTTGACAGGCTGACGTCACTCATGTGAGTGACGCCAATGCTATTACTCCTTAATGTTATTTTTGTTTTACCGAAGTACTCCCGCGCAAGCAGCAGCATATCGCCCGTATGAAGCGAGTTCGCGTATTCTGCTCTGCTGTTTTCTCCGTCTGCTGGGGAGTGTGCCGCTATTCGGCACGAGCAGATTCTTATACTGACCACTCTCACAAACTACTTTCCATTCTTCCATAAGAGCCTTTGTCGCCTCAATAACTTCTCTCTGTGCATCATCGTCCGGATCAAACGCAGGAATTATCTTATATGGAAGCGCATGGATATGACGTTTCCCGAACCCACCCTCAGGCTGGAAGTCCGATATCGCGTCCCAGAGCGTCGCACTATTGAGCAGCCCAGAGATATAAATCGCTTCATCTTCCGTTTCAGAAAGATACCAATACAGCGTCTGGTCGATCACGAGGCGGTTTTTGTCAAACTGCCGAAGGTCGATATACGCCGCGCACGGATTCGACCCACTTGCACTGGAAAGTACCAGATAGTCTTGAGAGAAATTCTGCTTATAGAGTTTCCCGTAGATATTGATCTTCTCACTGAGGAATAGAACTAGATCTTGTCCGACCGCATCTGCAATCTGCCGGAAAACATATTCCGTGCTGGCGTTTACGAGTGCAAGATCGGCCTGGAATAGAGGCTTCCAGACGCCCTGCGCCTTCCGTCCAGGGATTAACCCTTTCGCGGGAGCAGCCATAATAAACGGCGACAGATGTTTAGAGACGAACGCATCATACATGAATTCGTCCTCAAAATCCTCTGCTACAAGATCGTTGCAGAGATTTTTCTTGCTCTCACTAATGAGGTACCAAAGTTCTCCGGTGCGTTCAATTGGTCTAATATCCCAGTTTCCATTGGGTCTCCGGACGAACTGATGGAACAAAGCTGTTCGCGGGAACAGATCACAGCCCTGCGCAAATCCGAGCGAATCACCCGCGATCACGTCCGCAACCTCGACATCTCCACCTTTGTTTGTCCATGCGCTCCGCTTGCCTTGACGATTGAGCGTATACGTGCAGGGTTCGTAATTCCGTACAGCTCCATAAACACGCCCAGAAATCACGTCAGGTTCCGTAGTACTCTTTTCTCCGGAAAGCACAACCGCCTTGTTTTTGAACGTATCGGTCGGAAGCTCCCAAATAGCCCTAACTTTTGCCTCAAGTTTTGCGTCAGATGTCGCATATTTTTCTTTTCTGAACGGCTCGTGGTTCAGACCGCTCATTAGGCTCGCAGGCAGGATATAGCTCCAATGTCCACCATCCCGAAGATAGCGGTCAATCGAACTAACCCCAAAAATCGTCGCGAGTTCCATATGCGGATGCGCCGCGCCATGCGGCTGGATTGCGTACTTTCTTGCAATCTCCCTGAGCGCGTTCTTATAGGGATTATCTGCTAGCTTACTCATCGCCATCCAAGGCGGATTAGAAACGATACAGTTGAACTGCTTTTCCGTCATTCCCGGTCGATAGCTATTGCTGATGATAAAATGCCAGATACCGTTGCGTCCTTGACGCTGGAGCGTTTCTAGCTGGAGAACCATTTGCATCGCCGCCGCCGATAGCTCCGTCTTCTTCTGCGTCCCAATTTCTATACCGCTTTCTCGCTTGACCGCATCGACCAGTGGATCGGTTGAGATAAGATCGGTTGTTTCTTCCTGTCGTGCCCTCGCCATAGCCCACCTATAAACCTTGGAGATGAACGAATCGAATACTTTCCGATACGCAGGAGAGAACAGAAACGCCGGCACCCTGATTGGCTGCCGATTAAGTGTGAGCACATAATAATCTTCACCTTGTGTAGGCATCCTATGGGTGATAGGCGTAGCGACAAACAGAGAGTCCGCATGATAGATCGGGACGGTTATGCTTCCAACGTGTGCAGGGAAGAGGTCTCGCATCGCCATGATCCAGTTGACCTTCGCTAGCATCACCGCCAGAGGATCAATGTCAAACCCCATTACTGCTGAGAAAATGATAGCGTCTTTCTGAGCGTCGTAATTATCCGCTGAGATTCCATATTTTTCTCGCACGGCTTTGATCGATTCGATCAGGAAAACACCCGAACCACAGCACATGTCCATAATGCGCGGTTCTTCGTCTCCGAGCTTCTCAATGTTGTAATCGACGATATCCCTAGCAATCCAATGCGGCGTAAACTCCTGCCCGAGCATAAGTCGGTGCTCCCGATTAGCAAGCTGTGCCAGTAGTCGACCGAAGATGTCCTGTTCTCCGAGCCGAGAAAAATCATACGCCCGGAGCCTGCTCTGCATTCCCCTTACGCAGGGAATCACCAGATCTACGTAAGGACTGTTGTTAAGCCACCCAAAGTAATCATAATCGACAAAGTTATAGATGTTCTGCCGCGAGAAATATTCGCCACCCAGTATCTCTTTAATCTCATCATCCGAGCTTATGATTGCTCTTCCGGCGAGGATATTAGCGCAAAGCACCTTTGCGACTGTCACAAGATAAAACTCGCTCACATACGTTTCCGTAGAGAAAGAGCCATAATCCGAAGCGCCGAGATACGCGATAAAATTTTGCCAAACCTGTTTGATAAGTTCTGCATAGTCTGGCTTTTCTGTCATTGCCGTGTTGACCGCTTGAGAAAAGATTTCGATAGATTCTCTATAGAAACTGCTCTCAACGCCAAAGTCCGTCACGAGCGTCTTTGCATTTAAAATACGCGATTCGGCCCGCGCCATAAACTGATTAATAAACTGCTCAAAACGAGAAAACTCTTCGTCCGTCCCGACCGACAAGTCGACGAACATAATCTGTTCAAGTTCAACGTCGTCCGGCCCGAGTAGTCTGCTTTCCGCCGGTTCGCTGACAATCCGAGCTTTATATCCGTACCACCTGACCGTGTCAGACAGCACACCGAGGACTTCCGACTCCGGAATGCCAATATTGCAAAGTGCTGCCGAATACTCTTTGACCTGATGATACCCCTCGGAGAAAATACCCTGTATCGTCAGATTCTTCTCGTACTCAATCGCCGTCTTTCCGACTACCGCATCAACAAACCCGTCTCGGGTTCCACGCGTCGACGAGAAATGTACATGCTCTTCCGTGCCCTGCATATGTGCCTGTACCCACCAAGGATAATCCGGAAAGATACTGAGCAGTCTGGAAGAAAGGTAGTGGCGAATCCGATCCTCGACCGCCCCCTCGTCGATCAGCGCCTGCGCCTGTATCGCGAAATCTCTCAGATTTTCTCTGTTCATAATCTTGTACTCCGTTCGTTATATTTACGCTCCAAAAGCCTTTCCATCCGAGACGTCATCTGTTCGTTTCCGAACGCTGCGGCGATTGTATTATCGATTTTCTCCTGAATATCCTCCGTCATCATTTCTCCGGCAACAAGCTCTTTTCCTGCATCCTCCAGTTCCTGAAGAAGTTCGTTCGAAAGCTTTGGAAAAAGAAGCTTTTTGAGGTGACTCGCCTCGACTTTAAGCGCACCGCCACCCATCACCGTACAAATCAGCTCTAAGTAGAGTTTGCTCCATGTCGAGTTGAGCATCGCAAACGCAATTCTGATTGTCCGAGCGTCTCGTCCCCAGAGTGTCACCATGTTCGCATCAATCGCAATCTGGTCAGTTTCTGTCTGTGTGACGAATAAACATTCCGAAATTCTCGCCGACACTCTCGTAAGGCAAAGGTTCGGAAGATGACGATTTGCCATCTTTGGAAGCCGGAACCACTCGTGAACAATTTTCCCCTCGACTATTTTCTCGTTTGGAGCCACTGCGCTATAATCTTTGAACCGCCGCCCCTTAGTGTCGTGGTAGGTTTCTGCCAGGTCGATATAATCCCTTAACTCACCTTGGATTTCTCCTTGCGGATAGATCACTGCGGTTTTGAGTTTATCGGGAGTCACAACCAACCCTTTAACCTCGCCGCGGTTCTGTAGCGTTGGGACAATATCATCCTTCTCGAACCGATATTTCCTTCCGCCACGATCCCATGCTTTACTTCGAACGAGAACCGATTCGCCTTCTTCCTCTTCAATTTTGACATAGAAGAAGTCGTTCGCTCCCGTCCGTAGCCCCTGACCGCATTCAATGCCCATATCGGAAAGCGATACGTATTCAGTCGCATTCCACTCTCCTACAATCTCCGCAAGATCGTGAGGTAACCCTAAGTTTTTTGAAAAGAAGCTCACGTCCTCTGGCAGGCTCCACTTTTGAGCATCCTTTACACCCCTGAGATGAGGGAAGAGCGTAGTCGTTGGCTGTTCGATACTTCTATCTGTTTCTACTATCCGAGTGATATATTGCTCGGATTTGCCGATTGACTGCATCTCGGTTCGTTTTGCAACTACTAGACAAGTCTTAACCAGTGCTTCTGGAAACCAACGCGCGTTTGTATCTATTGCGACCGTCTCAACCCTAAAACACTTCAGAAGCAGATACTGTATCGGAGCGGCATAATCTCGGCTCAGCCAAGTCTCTGGCACCACCATTGCAAGATATCCGTCCTTTTTCACCAGTGCCGCACAGAGCAACCACGCTGGAACCGCCATATCAGAAAGCCCAGAGTAGTTTTTAGCAAGCCGCAGAAATAGTACTTTTTCTTCATCGGAAAGATAAGAAATCCGTCCGATTTGGACAATCAGATTCTCTCGTATTTCCTGCGCCGAGGGCATCACCTCGTCGTTACCGCCTTGCAATTGGTACCTGACATATGGCGGATTCGTGATGACCAGATCAAACCCTTCTGGAGTGACAATATCGCCCGTCGCAAACGCATCACCATGTATAACCCTCGCCTCGGGAACGTGCTCGGCGCATTCCCGAGAAACCTCTTCGTCGATCTCTACTCCGAACATTGTCGAACGTTTTTTAGCATTCTCTCGAACCGCGACCAACATATCCCCAATCCCAGCCATCGGATCAACCACATTCACCCATTCGTGTTTCTCCGGAAGCAGCGAGAAAAGCATGTCCGCTACCGTCTTGCCGGAGAAATACTGCCCGAATCGCTTTTTATGTAGGATCATCTCTTGCTGCGTCATGCCGTTTCTTCCTCCGAAAAAAACCGAATATACTCATAGAACTGAGCAGCATCTCTCTGCACTTCGATCCCATTTTTCATGCATTTCCCAATATACAACGAATAGCAGTGACGTTTCTCGATCTCAGTCTCGTGGAGATTTTCTGCTACCACTTGCCGGAGAATTTGCTCTTCACTCACTACCGCCGTTTTTTCTGTTTCGCTCTTCTTGAGCAAGAACAGAGGATCGCCTTGCACAGCAGATCTGGAGACCACCTGTTTGAAGCTGGCCTGGGTTTTGTCGAGAAAACTGGATTGTTCTATCTCCAGCCCTGCCGATTTGATCGCTTCAGAGAATGCTCCCCAAACCGTCGCTTTTGCAGCATGGAAAACCACTGCTATTGCACCGTCGTCCTTAGTAATGCGCTTTATCTCTCGGAATACCTTTGTCAGCATATCGCGATATCTATCGACGCTTTTATTCTGCGCATTACTAATAATCACTTCCTCTGCTCGTTCAGTGACCGCCGGGAGCCAGAGTTCATTAATCTGGTTCACCTCAGCATAGGGGATAAAGTCTCCGAACGGTGGATCAGTAAATACAAAGTCGACGCTTCGATCAGGTTCAATCATCCGTGTGCTTGATAGATTCCTAACCTCGACTGAACCATGGCAACCCTCAAGCATTTTATAAGCTTCCTCAAACGGCTTTGCTTTCCGCTTGAGTCCGAGCAAAATATTCTTTTCCACCGGAAGCTTACTAATATAGAGCACTCCACTCTGTGCACCCGTGAGCACAAAATCCTTAGCGTCGTGTTTGGCGACCACTCTCGTCATCAGTGTACAGTGGGCCCCGTTATAGCTAAGAAGCAGAAGCTTCAAAGCATCCGCCTCGCGCTCCGAATACGTCTCCGCCAGCTTCCAAAGCTCCGACATCGCTCGGAAATTCCTAATCGTATAAAAGTGGTGCAGATGCGTAATGCCATAATGGTAACCCGCTCGATGCAGATCGCCCCATTCAATTTTTCTCGGAGTTTCTGTCGGCGTAAATTCTTCTTCGAGCTTACAGATAAGAGCCTCGTCTTCTGTAGTTGCCGCCCGATCCCAGTTTACTCCGTCCGACACTCCATAAATCCAAGCAAGCTTCCTCTTCTTGCGAGATATTGTTTTTCCGAGTAATCTATCGTCGTAATCCTCCGTCAAAAATGCCATCTCGTCTACAAAAGACACCTTATGGCAGCATGGACATTCGATAGAATCTTTGAATGTCGCTGGATTTCTGGACGTCCCATGCGAGAAATAGTCAATCTCCTCCCCGCATTCAGGACAGACCAATATTTCCGTCCAAATTGCATAACGAATCGAGCCTGCTGCGCCTTCAGGGGATTTAGCGGCATACAACTCAGCAACAAGCGTCTGAGCTTTCTTCGTAAAGCTTCTGACTGCATTGGCATATTCTCGCGCCGAGAGCCTGTTCGTAAGCGTCCTTGTCGCAAAAGTCGCATACGTTCCAATCTCATAGAGGATTGCATTCCGGCCACCCCAGACCGGCTCCACGCCGAGTTCTTTTGCAGTCTCAATCATTTTTTCTGTCGGATGCTCAGAAAGCAGGGCCGCAATCCCCGTGCTGCCGCTTCCAGAAAAAGCATCAAGTACCGTGTCTCCTGGTTTGGTTGCTGAAGCAATATAAACCGCAATCGCCTCCGGAGAGATTTTCGTAGGGTAGGAAAAAGTATTGTAGAACGCCCCGTTACGCGTCGAAGGTAACGGTTTAGAAAACAGCTTGTCTAAATTTCGCATCTTGTTGCTCATTCCTCAGTCCTCAAAGTCAACGATGTCCTCAACCTTCACGTTCAGTGCTTCGCTGATCTTCCGAAGCACCTGCGTCGACACGTCACCACTTTTTCCCATTTTAGCCATAACGTTCGTAGAAAGCCCCGTCATCTCTCGCAGATCTTTCTTTTTAAGATTCCGATCAATAAGCAGCTTCCAAAGCTTATTGTAGTTCATGTCTTGCCTCCGCTCCCCTCGAAAATACATAACCATTATATCAGTTTCTGTCGATATTTGCAAATAACTTTTGAGTTTCTCAAAAACTCAATTGTAGTGTTCTCAAAAACTCAATCTGACTGATTGAAAACGTACCCTGATGTGGGCAACCATAAAGTCTGAAGTGAAGCTTATGCAGGAGCAGCTCAATAACATGACGAATCAAGTTTCCAAGCTTACACAGTTGGTTGCCGAGAACTCCTTGTGGATACTATGTGATATATATCTGGATTTCCGAAGTGGGTCATCAGTTGTCGGACGTGCTGAGTTTATGCGCCTTCTGGAGAATGCATCAAATCATAAGTCGAATTCCCTATTGTTTCGGTATTGGTAAGCAAGGAAGTTCACCTCTGTATGATTATAGCCGTAAACTTGCTTACGTTGGGATGAGCAGGCCTAGAAAGCTGTTGTGTGTGGCGATGCAGTCTGAAACTTATGAAAAAAGTAAGGGGGCGTTTAATAGCAATTGGGAAATCGTTGATTTGCGCTAACGATTTAATGCAGCAGAATAAAGGCCTGATCGCCCGCATAAGAGCTGGAAATCAGGCCTTTTCGTTATTACTATTTATTGCGGATACTCACATTTCATCCCGTTTCTGAAGCTGAACTCCATGCGTCCGTCGTGTTGGATGATCACCTTATCCACCAGCGCCACGAACGTCCCCGGCTCGAAGCCTGCACATTCCTGCTGTTCTTCCAGCATATGGAGGAATATCCCGATACGCTGCCGACGTTCTGTCTTATCTCTTTTCTGCTCGGCAATCGCCTGAATTTTCTCGCTGAGCTTTGCGTGTTCGGCGAGCAGTGCCTCGTAATCCTCCTTAAACTCATCCTGATCTCTTTGTACCCGGGCATTTTCGTCCACCAGCTGCCTGACGCGCGCCGCCATACCCAGCGCCTGATCCTGCAGCCGCGTGGCAGCCTTATCGAGCTCTGCGGTATCAAAGGCTTCATCCAGCGCTTCGCGACAGACGGTCAGAACCGCATCTTTCTGAGAAAACACCCGCTGCATGACCTGCACGAAGGCTTTCTCCAGTGCCTCCTGCGTTACATGGGGCGTTGTACATTTTGTTTCACCTGCGTACTTGTTGTTGCAGCGCCAGACCGTACGCCGGTATTCGTCCGTGCTGTGCCAGACCTTGCTGCCGTAAAACGCGCCGCAATCCCCGCAGACGACGCGCGAGGCAAAGCAGCTTCTTCCGCTGTATCTGCCATTCAGGCTTCTGCGCCACGCCAGCTCCTGCTGCGCCAGATCGAACACCTCCGGGCTGACGA
>ERZ827168.3288-NODE-3288-length-16771-cov-7.314549_pt1 | contig 16771 bp, 1 predicted proteins | sample MGYA00519868_ERZ827168 | MGnify/ENA primary metagenome ERZ827168 (study PRJEB31778, sample SAMEA3449271) | human gut metagenome | biome: human gut; feature: human-associated habitat; material: faeces | place: United Kingdom | collected 2010/2012 ...
TATGCACTTTTTCTCCTTCTATTTGGATTAATTATTTGTGCAGTTTCAAGTTTAATGGCCAGAATATTGATTCTGTCCGTTATTATTTTTAGAAGTAAAAAAGGAAGAAAGAGTATGAAAGACAAGAAGGTATTAAAAGTCACTTCCGCAGTACTGCTTTTGACAGTCATCTGCATTGCCGCATATTTGATACTGACAGCAAAAAGAGGCTGGGAAACATATGCGAGCACGGATGAATATGTGCAAGTATGCGATTATAAGGCGATCATACAGGCAGACAGAGAAGAGGGCAAGGAAAAGGATGAAATATGGAATGAAATTGTTGCATATTCCGAGATATTTAAGTATCCGGACAAGGAACTTGAAAAGATGAAGAAAGAAAACCTTGCAAATTACGAGAAACTGGCAAAAAACTCCGGATATGACAATTTGGATGATTTTTTGGACAAGGAAATGTCGATTACAAGAGTACAATTTGATGAGAATTCCGAGAACTTTTGCAAGAATAAAATTGCGGAGACTTTAGTTCTCTACCGAATTGCGGCACTTGAAGACATTCATGTAGAGGATGCAGAGTACGAGCAATATTTGGCACAGCTCATGGAAGCTAACGGGCTTACCGAGGAAGGCTTTAAAGAAACATACGGGGACACATTCCGTGAATATGCCGAGGAGAACGGCTTACGCCAAGCCTATCTTCAGGATCAAGTCGAAAATCAAATTTTTGAATGATCGAAAATGTAATTTATAGGATAGAATTGAAAAGAGTATGATGGGAGAGAAAAAATGAAGACAAACAAAAATCTTTCACGAGTAATCGCCATTGTGATTAGTTTCATTCTTGTACTGAGCTCACTGAGTATCAGTACATATGCAGATGATGAAGTTGTCGAGACAGGGGTATATGTTGCAATGTATGCTGTAGATGCGGACGGCACTACTTGTATACCGTCCGATGACGATCTTGAAAACAACAGCAAGAAAGCCGTTATTAAAATGGGGAAGACGGGTATTTTCAGATTAGAAGCAAGCATTGCTTCTATCCGGCAGACGACTTCAAATGTAAAAATCAAGCTTCCGGCAACGCTTTTTGCAGAAGAGGACGGTCAAAGAAAATCTTACATACATGACTTTAAAGACAGTAGTGTAACAAGCATTTTTGAAAACGAGACCATGATTTCGCTTATCAAAGAAGGTGAAGATTATTTCCTCACATTTGATTTAAAAACAGGAAGCTCGTTATCACACGACTTTTTGGTGTCTTTTCCGAACGGAATTACGGAAGTTTCGGAAGAAAAACCACTTGAAGCGACGATTACCGAAGATGACATTACAATCACAACCGCAGGAACCTACATGGAAGAAACGAAAGTAGGCGGTACATTAAAATTTGTTGCTGACTTCAAATGGGAAAATGTTGAAATTTCGACATCGCAAAATAATGTAAACGTAAAAAATAATAAAGTTGTAAACGACATTATCTATGTGATTTCAAATAAATCCTTGAATCATGAAACTTCAAATGCGATTTTCACAAAAGAGTACAGTATAAATGAGAAGATAACTCTTCCGCAATATGTTTCATATCCGACAGGAGATATAACAATTGAAGGTAAGGGCAACGGGTCGGTTATTAAAGCAGGAGATACGGTTATTGCAGAAGTTGACGCAATGGTCGGCGATGCTGCAGTGGCAGGTAATATCTTGCAGTTTAAGATAAAAAAGAGCAATGAAGAGCCGGTTAAAGCCGAGGTGGATGACCCGCAATATAAGGTTATATTAAAGAATATTCTGGCGAATATTGAAGGAATCAAGAAGCATTACGAAGAAAAGGGTGCAGAACTTGCAATTACAAATGAAACAGAGTTCATTGCATCATCCTTGTTTGGGGAAGAAACAAGAAGCGAAGGCAATGTGAAGACGATCATTAATGACCCGCAAGACTCTGTGTCCGTATCGAAAAGAAGCAGCAATCCGGCTAATGTAGCACCGGGTGAGGAAATTAGCTACACGCTTATTGTTACAAACGATTCCGAATATCAAATCAACCGGACGCTTCAGTTCTCAGATGTGCTGTCCGGCTACCTCGAATATGTGGACGGCAGTGCAAAGCTGCAAGGATATGATATAAATGGAACAGAAAAAACAACAGCTGTGCCTGATAAGGCATTCAAACAGGACAACGATGTATGGACATTAGCGTACCAAGCAGAGAATGTATCCATTCCTAAGGACAAAGAAGTCAAACTGACATTTACCGTAAAAATTAAAGATAAGAACGAAAAAGGTCAGGAACTGAAAGATGAGACAAGGATTAAAAATGCGGCAACCATTAAGGTGGGCGGCAAAGAATATAAAACAAACGAAGTTACCGATGTTTACTATACCGGTGCATCGGTGCGTCAAATTGAGAAAAGCGCATACCTTATCGGAGACAAGCCGGTTGCCGATGGAAACAGCGTGAGATATTCAATCACATTAACCAATGACAGTGGCATGCCTATGGATTTTACGGCAGTCGACACGTTACCAAAGTACATTGACATAGACTCTGTTTCATCAGAAGCACGAATTTTGTATTACGATTCTCAAAATGTAGTGCGGAGCAGCAGAAACATTATTGTTTCAAAAAGGAAAGACGCAAGCGGCAGCAATGTTTTGGTTTTCGAAACCCAGACACTCAGCAAACGCAGCTATCACAAGGCAGTCATTTCATATACTGCAAAACTTACAGGCATTAAAGAAGACGGATTGAAGGCTGGCGATACGATAACCAATACCGTATACATTAATGAGGATAAAGAAAAACGCAGTGCTGCTTCAGTGCAGGTAAAAGACCGTAAACTTGCATTTAAACTAAAGAAAGAGGTAAAAAACACACAGAGCACACCGGTTGGGGACGGTGTATATTCCATACCTTATGAACTTGATATCCAAAATATCGGTGATGACTATGATTTTGAAACCGATGGTGAAAAAATAATTACGGATGTTATGAGCGGTGGTCTGCGTCCGGAGAAGGAAGATAAAGAGAGCGGAACCATTTCGGGGACCTACATTACGGGGAAAACAACATGTGAAATTTCCGGAGAATATGAAAAAGATAGTAAAGGCAATTTCGTAATAAAATGGAAAATTAAAGAATTGAGATATGCGACGGAAACTTCCTTGTTCCAAACAGGAAAGCTTTCCTATGTAGGGTATGTTTCGTCAGCGGCAGACGCATTAACGGTGTCAAACAATGCATACATTGACGGAGAGTATACCAGCACGACAACCGGGCTGGTACCGGATCCATCACTGACTAAGATCATCTATTCAATAAATGGACAGCGAACAAGAGGAAACACAGAAAAAGAATGCGAGGTCAATTCAGGGGACAAGCTCGTATACGAAATAAAAATCAAAAATAGCGGCAATCTTTCTGTATATAAGGCAAACCTGATTGATAGATTACCACGTGCGGGACAAGTGAATGGTAACACATATTACAGTCTGTACGATAAAGAATCAAACCCAAGCGGCAATGTAAAGATAATCAGTGCAAAATTCACATCCGGAAGGAAATTTAATATAACACCGGTGCTGAATCCTGCGCAGAATTTCTTAAGATGGGGAGAAGTTGAAGTATATGCGAACGATACGCTGACGATAATGGTTGAAGTAGACTATCCAAGCAGCGGAGATTTCGAAAATAGATTCTTAGGCAAACGTGAAGAGGGTGATGATAATAATCATATAACGCTTGTGTATGGAGAAGCCGGAATTGCGAAGACTTTGGAAGCTGAAGTTAAACATAATTTCGAGCGCACAGAACTGACAATCAGCAAGAAAGTAACGCCAAACACTGCACTGCAGGCCGGAGACACAGCAACCTTCACAATCTCGGATTTCGGAACGAGTGCGGCAGTCAGCAACTATAGATTGGTAGACAATCTCAGCGGAATTTACGGACTTTCCGAAGTAAAGGACATACGGACAGGAGCCTATACCGGAATTGAAAAGTATAAGCTGGTTATTGTATATGACAAGACCTCAAATGGGAAAAATTTGACGAAAACTTTCAGTTTCAACAATGCGTCACAGTATAAATGCACCAGTTCCTACATTCTTAAAGATTCGAATCTTGTCCTGAGCTCGAACAAATCTGCCCGTCCAATCGCCATCAGATGGGAGTTTGAAGACGGCGGCGATGTTGCTTCTATGGAAATAAAGGTTAATCCGAAGGTGACCGTTACCATACCAGATCAGAATCGAGGCGGAGTGGGAAAGAATGTTGCGACCATCTATTATGACACATATGAGGCTGAGGCAGAAGCCGCCATTCGAACCGTAGGAGGACAGACCTTACGGAAGGCCGCCATGGTTGACGGGAAAGCGGTTGATAATGAGAAAAATCCGCTATCTGTAGGAGATCAGGTAACGTTTAAAATTGAATATAAAAACACGGGAAGCGAACCAACGCAGATTGGAACAGACAATCCGATTGTTGACTATATGACGACCAAAGGCTTTAAGGCAGGCACTTATCCGATTTCAGCTGTGCTTCTTGATGCATCGGGAGACAAGGCGGCTGTCCAAGGGATTCTGAAAGCAGATGGAGAAGAGTCGATTACAGTTTCACAAAGCGAAATCGACTCAAACAAAGCAAAAAAAGTTTCGTTTACATACTTTGATGAAAGCGGAAACGTATTTCAAATACCGAGCAATCACACACTCCGCATTACCTATGCTTTGATTGTTGGTGAAAGGTTTGCGGAAAGCCAGAAGGATAAGAACACAGGTGTGATTGATGAGAGCAACTGGAATCAGACGCATAATAATTCGACAATTATCCATAATGAAGCTTCTTATCAAGTAGGTGAGGATAAAATCAGTACGGAAACCGGATACTACTACCAAAAAGGTAAGAACCGCCTGAATATGCAGAAGAGCGTACTCGGATTCGGAAGTGTATATCCTAAATGGAACGGTCTAAACTCAGCAGGTAATATCCCAACAGGCTATGGAGCATATACTACTACAAATCAAACAGGAAACGATACAACGTCTGGTGATTTAAATGTTTGGGAAAGTAGAGCATATAACCAATGGGAAGATAGTAAATGTAGAGAAAACGTTAAATTTAATTTCATATATCGTCAAGTCGATGTAGTTCGCTACGGAATCACAGTCATTAACGATGAGAGCAGTAATGAAGACTTAGTTATTAAAAATATTAAAGATTTATTCCCACAAAACGCATTAGGATACGATTCTGGGAGCTTTTTGCTATCAGGCTCTACGGAAAAAGAGGGATATAGTGCTAATAATTACGATTTACGTCCTGTCAAGGCAATGCTGCGCTATGGATATAATGGATTGTACGACCGCAACGGTATTTCTAAATGTTTGAACGATCCTATAGAAGCATATTCTGCAAAACTGACGGACAACTATCTTAGTCCAGAATATTGTGTAGATTTGAAGCAAACAATAGCAAAAAAATGGTGGACTGATAAAATTAAGTTTGATAGAACGTACGAATGCTTTGTTAATGGTGAAGGCGGAAACATAGTCCTTAAACCCGGAGAAGGTCTGACATTCTCCTATGCGGCTCCTATCGATCGCTCCGGTTCGGATCCGTATGTTTGGACGAACACGGCGGTTTTGAACATTGCGGAAACCAAAGATAAGAGCAATCCGTTTGAAATCAATGACGACATCACAATCAAGAGCAGACCGGCAGATCAAAATAAGAATGCGGAGAGAAACGAAGGGGAGTGTGTGAAGATCAGCAATACACAGTTCTCCAGTACAGTAAACATTTATCCGCCGGAAAGCCGATTAGGAATTACGAAAACTTCTTCCGGCAAATATCAGGCTGCGAAGTATACAGACGGTTTTGATAATGCAACGCTTTCTATAATAAATGCGATTGACACAGAAGATGAAGAGAAAGAAGCAAATAAGAGGGTTCGTGCTGAACTATCGACAAGTAATAAGAAAGTGAACTTTGCAGATGTTGTCGAATGGAAAATTGAAGTGCAGAATGGGGGCATCCAACGCAGCGATGTACGGATTACAGACGAGCTTCCAGACCCATATAAGGTGATTACGGAAGAAAACGGAAAATATGTAATGCAGCGGTATAACGCAGAAACAGGCAAATGGGATGACATTGCAGGGACCATAAAAACCGTAACAGATACAAAAAAAGGACAGGTGCAGAGAGTTGTCGCAGATAAAGTAACTTTGGATGCGAATACAACAACAACCTTCCGCATTCTGGCACGCTACGACAGTAACGCATTTTACAGGAGCAAGAACTATGAGAACAGTGTCAAACTGGAAATAATAGATGCCTCCGGAAATGCAGGGGAAATTAAGACTGTAATTTCAGGGAATCCCGTACGTGACTCGAAAAAAAGAACCGTGGGAATCACTGCCAAAGACTATGTATATCCGTCCTTGGGTTTTGAAACGACATCTCTGAAAGGAGTTACCAATGAAGCAAGTGAAACCGCATGGGGAAGTGACGAAGCGAACTATGTGAAAGCGATTTCGACAGGAGACTCTGCGATATATACCTTAAAAGTTACAAACAGCAGCACATCCGCACTGTCTGATTTTGTGCTGATTGATAAACTTCCGCAGGTTGGAGATACCGGCACACTGGAAACCTATGCCGGAAGAGAAAGTGAGTTCTCCGTCAACTTGGCGGATTCTCCAAAGGTAACTGTTAAAAAAGGAGACATGGACATCACAAGTCAGGCTGTCATTAGCTATAAAGAGGCTGTAGCAGACGCTGCATTTACAAAAAATGATTGGGCAGGTGCCGGCAATGACTGGACAAACGAAAAGCAGGAAGGAAGCAACGTAATCCGAATCAATCTTTCGGGTGTTAATGTAGCTCGAGGTGAAACTATTACGGTTACTTTTGATGCAAAAGTCGGCACAGATGCCGCAATCGGCGAAATAGCATGGAACTCCTTCGGCTATGCATATAAGGGTACAAACACATCTCAGCGCCTGTATGCAGAACCGGCTAAGGTCGGCATCAAAATTTACGGAAAAGAAATTTCCTTAAAGAAAAAATGGGAAGATATTACCGGCTATACAAGACCTGCGCTTGGAGGCGGTGTAAAGATTCGTGTAATTGGAAAGACCGCGGAGGGACAGGTAGGCTATGAACAAGTTCATAGTGACATCGCATGGACAGAGTCGGATGACAAGACATGGACTGCAAAAATTTCAGGGCTTCCGATTCGATACGAAGGCAAGGATTTAATCTATACGGCAGAAGAAGTAAATTCCGTTACAGGCTATACTATCAGATTGTCAGATGAAGGAACGGACGAAGAGGGAAATCCGCTTTTCACATTTGTCAATACGCAGAAAAAGGAAATCAGCGGTCTAAAGACATGGAACGACGGAAAGGAAACACACGATGTACCGCAGTTAAAACTCCTGAAATATAGCGGCGGCGGATGGGTAAAGGTAACCGATAAGACACCAACATGGACGGATGTTGCAATTCCAAGCGGACAGGAAAGCGATGGAATTAAGCATATTCAGAAGTATGTATTTGATGATCTTCCGGCAATTGATGAAAACGGACTTCCGATTCTGTATAAGGTAGAGGAAGTTTCGGTAGGCGGATACAAATGCGAAGAAGACGCAGATGTAATCGGAAATTTTACCAATACCTTACTTACAAAGCTTAAAGTAACAAAAGTTTGGAAAGACGGAGATGATGCAAATAGACCGACTTCAATCAATATCAAGCTTTTAGCCGATGGAGTCATTGAACGGAGTGATACTCTCAATGCCTTAACGGGTTGGAAAAAGGAATTTGGCAAACTTCCGGTATATAATGAGGACGGAAGCAAGATTGTATACTCAATAGAAGAAAGCGGAAATGAAAAATATAAGGCGACAACACAGGTAACGGAAACTGAGGGTCTTGTGGAATTAACCGTAACGAACACTTTAGCGGCAAGCGTCAACATTTCCGGACAGAAATACTGGTATGACGGCAACAATCAATATGGAAGCAGACCGGAATCTATTGAACTGAAACTTTTACAAAATAATAAGGAGCTGAGGAAGATTACTGTAAAAGCTTCCGAAAACTGGATGTTCACGGTAAAAAATCTTCCGCGCTATGATACGGATGGCAGAGAATATATCTATACCATCACAGAAACAAAAGTAACGAAATACACGAAAGGCATAATAGAGGAAACAAAAAAAACCGAAGACAAAAACGGTAACCAGACTTTGAACTTTAAAATCAGCAATACTTATAATCCGCCGGGTTCAACGAGCATCAAACTAGAGTTCGCTAAGCAATTAAAATCTGAAGCGGATGAGCTGCTTTCCGTTAATGCGGGTGACTTTATGTTTGATGTTACATACAAAAATGATGAAGGTGCAGAGATAACTGAAACCGTAACCAATGATGCTGACGGAAAGGTTTCCTTTACACGAGAGGGAATCAGCAAAGCAGGAACCTATACATTTACGATTACGGAAAGAACGCCTTCCTCCATCTTTATAACCAAGGATCCGGCGACGATAACGGCTACTGTCGAGGTAACATGTCCGGAAGAAGAACTTATAGTAGGCAAAGTTATCTATTATATGAACGGTGTAAATCTCGAAGATGGAAAGGTGCCGACTTTTGTAAATAAACGCACAGTTCCAAAAGCTGTTACTGTTAACCCGAAACTGAAAAAGCTTTTAATCGGCGGAGACATCAGCGAAGGTGCGTTCAAGTTTACAATAAAAAATGAAGCAGGCACACCGCAGTTCGAGAAAACTGTTACAGCAGGTGCAGATGGGACGATTGATTTTGGCGAAATTTCTTTCGAAAAAGAAGGAAATTACAGCTATGAGATTCGCGAAGCAGCCGGAAAAGACAAAAATATTAAATATGATGAAACACCGATAAAACTTTCAGTACTTGTAACTGCGAAAAGCGGCACGGAACTGCAGGCAGATCTGCGATATATTCGCAACGGAGAAATTCTCACAGAAGCACAGCCGACAATCACAAACATTCAGTACGCAGAAGCTTCTGCAGAATTGAGTCTGTTCAAGCATATTGAGGGCAGTGCAGGACCGGTGAGAGCGAACCTCTTTGAATTTGAACTGTATAGTGCCGATGATAAACTGCTCAATACAGAAAAAAATGATGCATCCGGCAAAGTCGTTTTCTCAAACCTTGATGCTTTGAGGTATAACTATGCAGACGCGGGCAAGACCTTTACTTATAAGATAAAAGAAAAGAAAGGAACCCTTGCAGGATATGGCTATTCGACGGAAGAGATAACTGTGACAGTGACGGTAAGTGCAGGGGCGGATAACAACCTTTATACCACGGTTGAATACTTCAATAAGAACGGTGAAAAACTTGAGAATCCGAGCATTACAAACACTTACACCCATCCGGTTTCAACTACGGCAGAGCTTGGTGTATACAAGTCATATGTAGAGCAAACGGGCGGTCAAGAAATTTCAAAGGAAATCACAGAGGGTCAGTTCAGCTTCGTGTTGACCCAAACTGATGGCGGACCGATGCCGGCAGGAACCGATGAAGGAAATCCTACAAAGAAGACGGTGAAGACCTCTGCAGCAGCAGGCGGAAGTACGCTTGTAAACTTCGGGGACATTTCCTACACGGAAGCCGGAACTTACACCTACACGATTGAAGAAACAGCAGGTACAGATCCGACAATCAGCTATGATACAACACCGATTACGGCAACAGTAGTTATCGGACTGGATGAGACAACGAATACTTACACGAAGACGATAACTTACAGCAGAGAAGGCGAAGAGCCAACAGGAAATCTGCTTACGGTAACAAACAAGTATACGAAGCCAACGCCGGGATCTGTACATATTGTAGCAAACAAGACGTACAAAAATGCGAAAGATGGTACAACGGTTGCAATCGGAAGCGACCGATTCCACTTAACGCTGACAGCAGTTGGAACTGCACCGATGCCGGCAGGCGCAGCAAACGGCAAATTGACGCTTGCAGTCCCGGCAGGAAGCGGAATGCAGAGCGTTGATTTCGGAAGCATTTCCTATAGTGAGGCAGGTGAATATCGCTATACAATTACAGAAGAAACGGTAAATGATGAAAGCGTTGTCATCGACAGAAAGACAGTAAATGTTACGGTAACTGTGGCGCAGAATGGAACGGAAATGGAAGCAACCGTTTCCTATGACGGAGCGGCTGCAGTACCGACGTTTGCAAACCTGTATAAGCAGCCGGTAACAGGAACACTTCAGATCTCCAAGAAGTTCACAGGAGAAGGCGCACCGACGACCTTCCTTGCAGGGCAGTACCAGTTCGCAATCAGCGGAGATAACTTAAACGGAACGGCAAGCAACGATGCGAACGGAAAGGTAAGCTTTACCCTTCCGACCTACACGAAGGCAGGGACCTACACGTATGAAATTCGCGAAACAGCGATGACACCGGAAGATGTAAGCATTTCCTTAAGCAGCGAAGTGATTAAGGCAACGGTAATCGTAAGCGAATCCGCAGATCATGTACTGAGCATTTCGTCCATCAAGTATGAACTGAATGGAGAAGAGACAAGTGCCCCTGCAATTACGAATACTTACACGAAGCCAAGTCCGACGGAAGTTGTTCTTGAGGCAGAAAAGAGCCTTAGAGCAACAAGCGGAGACGCACCGACACTGGCGGCAGGTGCTTACAGCTTTGAGGTTAAGGATGCAGACGATAAGGTTGTAGCAGAAGCTAAGAATGCAGCAGACGGAACGATTACCTTCCCGCAGATTGCAATCAATGATGCAGGAACCTACACTTACACTATAAGCGAAGTAATTCCGGATGATAAGGAAACGGGAATTACCTATACAACCGATAAGTACAAGGCAACGGTAACGGCAGCACGTAAGGCGGATACGAACGAGCTTGAAATTACGAGTGTTGTATATGAAAAGGCAGACGGAACGGCGGCTGGTAAGGCAAGTTTCGTGAACACCTATACACCACCGACGGGTACACAGGCAGGCCTTGCCATCACAAAGACGCTGAGCGGAAAAACATTAAGTGCAAATCAGTTCAGCTTCGTACTGAAGAATACTTCTGCACCGCAAGGGGTAACGCTTGCAGCAGACAAGACGGTAAAGAATGCAGCAAACGGCAGGGTAGACTTCGGCCAGATTGGATACGAGAAGGAAGGAACCTACGAATATACCATTACAGAAGTAAAGGAAGGAAAAGCAGGCTACACCTACTCGGATAAGACGGTAAATGTAACGGTAGTAGTTACAAAAGAGGCGGATAACACGCTGAAGGCAGATGTAAGCTACAAGATTGATGGAGCTGCAACAAGCAGTCCAACGCTTGCAAATACCTACACGAAGCCAAGCCCAATTCAGGCAGAGCTTGGAGTAAAGAAGTCGTATGAGAATGCAGACAGCGGAGAGGCGATGGCAATCGCTAAGGACCAGTTCCGCTTCGTACTGACCGCACAGAACGGAGCACCGATGCCGGAAGCAGCCAAAGGCGCAGACACGATGACGGTAACGACGAATGCGGCGGCAGGCGGTAAGACAGATGTTCTGTTCGGAAGCATCAGCTATACAGAAGCAGGAACTTACACCTATACGATTGCAGAGGAAAAGGGTTCAAATGCAAGCATCAGCTATGATACTGCACCGATTACGGCAACGGTAGTTATCGGACTGGATGAGATAACGAACACTTACACGAAGACGATAACTTACAGCAGAGGTTCGGAGAGGAAAGACGACGAATTGCTTACGGTAAAGAATACATATAAATTGCCGTCAGCTACTAGCCTGACACCGGAAGTAACGAAGAGACTTTTGGATTATACGAAGGAAGGTGACCCGAAAGACAGAAACTTCGGAAACGATGTATTCACATTTAACCTTTACAAGTCCGATGCAAACGGAACAAAGGGAGTTTTGGTAGAAACCAAGACTACAACAAAGCAAACTGTATCGGAGGAGACAATCCGCTTCAGTACACTTTCCTATACGAAAGACAGAGAAGTTACCGAATACTACCTGATAAAAGAAGAAGCGGGAACGAACCCAAGTATCACGTATGATACCGAAGGCATTCTGGTGAAAGTAGAGGTAAAGAAAGTCGGAAATACACTGCAGGCAACGGCAAGCTACACGAAGGCTGGGGAGAGTGACGACAAGGCTAAGGTTATCACCAATGAATATCGTTTGCCACAGGAAGTAAATGTAACACCACAGGTAACGAAGAAACTTGAGAATGCAGACGGCACTCCGAGAAACTTCGGAGACGATGTTTTCACATTCGAGCTTTATGAAGCAGCGGATGAGAACGGAACGCTGGCAGAAGGCGCAAAGCCAATCGAAACAATTACGACGACAAAGGCAGACGCAGCACAGGAGCTTTTGAAGTTTAAGCCAATAAGCTACACGAAGGATATTGAGCCGGGCGACAAAGTGACAAAATACTATGTCATCAAGGAAGCACAGGGCGACAATATCAGTATCAATTACGATACAACAGCGATTGTCTACAAAGTTGTCTTTGAAAAAGACGCAAAGGACAACAAACTGAAAGCAACCGAGACTTACACGATAGGCGGCAATCCGACCAACAATCCGACAATCACAAATACTTATAAGACGCCGACACCGGCTGAAACGGCACTGACGGTAGAAAAATACTTCTACGATAAGACCGCAAAGGCAGACAAGAAGTTTGGCAGAGAAGTATTTACTTTCGAGCTGTTCAAAGCGGAAGATGAAAACGGAACACTGGCAGAAGGTGCAACAGCAATCGACACTAAACAAGCGAGTGGTGCAGACATTTCAAGACAGACCCTGACCTTCCTGACTCTGAGACACGAACAGGATATGAAGCCGGGAGACTCTGTGACGGAATACTATCTGATTCGCGAAAAAGCTCCAACGAATCCGAGCATTAAGTGTGAGAACCCGGAGGTAATTGCAAAGGTTGTTTACAGCAAAGCAAAAGCAGCCGGTGCATACAGCGATGCAGCGAATAAGATTGATGTAAGCGTAAGCTATAAGATGAAAGGTGAGACAGCCTTTGCAGAAGGTCAGAAGACGGTAACGAACTTGTATACGGAACCGGAGGCAGTTGTACCACAAGCACCAATTCAGGTGAAGAAAGCATTCTTTGACATCACGGGCGGAGACGAAGCAAAGACCGCAAAGGCAATCCATGCGGGCGAGTTCAGCTTCACGATTACGCCGGTAGGCGAAGCACCGATGACAGGCATTACTCAGACAGTAAGCACCAAGGATGCGGCAAGTGGTACCGACACAATCAGTTTCGGTAATACAACTTATACGAAAGAAGGTGTTTACCGCTACCTGATTACTGAAAATGCAGGCACAAATCCAAGTGTTGCTTATGATAAGCACGTGATTGAAGTCATTGTTACGGTAACGAAGAATTCGGAAAACAAACTTGTAGCAGCAACAGAGTATTTTGTAAAGGAAAACGCTGAAGCTGCAGGCACGAAGGAAGAAAATCCGACCTTTGAAAACCTGTACACCGAGCCTACAGCGACGAGATTTACTCCGGAAGTCAGCAAGCATCTTGTAGATGACGCAAGTGCTGACAGAGCATTCGGAAATGACATCTTCACATTCAATCTGTATAAAGCAAAAGCAGATGGAACGATTGAAGGCGCAGCGATTGACACGGTAAGCACGAGCGCAGAAGATAAGGCACTCGCAGTTAAAAAGCTTACTTTCCATGCGATTGAACTTGCGGATGACCTTGCATACGGCACGGCTAAAACCGATTTCTACTATGTCATCAAGGAGGTAAAGGGAGATAACCCAAGTATCACTTATGACGAAACGGCAATTTTAGTTCATGCTGAGGTAACGAAGAATGCAGACAATAAGCTGGAAGTTAAAGTAACATACAGCAGAGGAGAGGAAAGCAGCAGCGCGGGTCTTGAAGTTAAGAACATCTACACGAAGCCGCAGCCTGCGAAATATGTAATTGAATTTACGAAGAAGTATTTTGATATTACATCAGGAACAGAAACTGCAAAGAATTTCGGTTCAGAGATTTTCAACTTCTCGCTGTATGAGTCGAACGAAAACGGCGAGCAAATCGGTGAACCGATTGACGAAATCAGCACCAACAGCCGGACGGTTTCCTCACAGGATCTTGCTTTCAAAGAGAGAGTATACGGAGAGGACATTGAGCCGGGTCAGACGGTAACACAATACTATCTGATTAAGGAAAAGGAAGGCACAAACTACAGTATCGGTTACGATACAAAGGGAATTTTAGTCAAAGTAACGCTGACGAAAGATAAGAAGGACGTTGACCATCCGGATGCAAAGAATGAAGTAATTGCTTCCGTCGAGTATCTGAAGCAGACAAACGATGGCTTTACAGGCACATGGAGCAGCGATAAGCAAGTTGTAAGAAATACTTATACGACGCCGACACCGGTTGTTCCGGAATCACCGATTCAGGTAAAGAAAGCGTTCTTTGACATCACAGGCGGAGACGAAGCAAAGACCGCAAAGGCAATCCATGCAGGCGAGTTCAGCTTCACGATTACGCCGGTCGATGACGCACCGACGACGGGCATTATCCCGACGGTAAACACCAAGGATGCGGCAAGCGGCATGGATACAATTAGCTTCGGCAGCACGACTTATACGAAAGAAGGCAAATACCACTACCTGATTACCGAGACAAGCGGTAAGAATCCAAGCGTTACCTACGATAAGCGCGTGATTGAAGTCGTTGTTACGGTAACAAAGACTTCTGCAAACAAGCTGGCAGCGAAAACGGAGTATTTCGTAAAAGAAAATGCAGAAGCAGCAGGTACATTGACTACAAATCCTACCTTTGAAAACCTGTACAAAGCACCGACAGCAACGAATTTCGTTCCGGAAGTTATTAAACACCTTGTAGACGTTACAAGCGGAGCGGAAATTGACAGAGTTTTCGGAAAAGACAGCTTCACATTTAAGTTGTACGAGGCAGATGCAGCGGGCACGATTAAGGGAGGAGCAATTGACACCGTAAGCACAGGCGAAGAAGATAAGGAACTGGCGCTTAAAAAACTTGCATTTAAGCAAATCGACATCAGTAAAGACTTGGAATACGGAACAGACAAGACGGAATACTTCTACATTATCCGTGAGGAAGCAGAAGCAAATCCGAGCATTCAGGATGATGTAAGGGAAATCCTCGTAAAAGTGACAGTAACCAAGACGACTGACAATAAGCTCGCAGCGAAGATAGAGTACATCCGAGGCGAAGAGCAGAAAGACACTGCACTGACTGTAACCAACCGTTATACGGAGCCGGAACCGACAAGCTTCACGCCGGAAGCAACGAAAAAACTGACAGGAAGAGACCTGAAGGACGGAGAATTTATATTTGAGCTTTTGGATGCGGAAGGAAATGTAATTGACACCGCAGCTAATGCCGCTGATGGTAAGATTAGATTCAAAACACTGACATTCAAAGAAGATGCAGATGCAAAAGACTATGTCTACAGCATTCGAGAAGTGAAAGGTAATTTGTCTGCGGTAATCTACGATAAGAGCGTTTATACGATAAAAATTCATGTTATCAAAAACGCACAAAACAAGCTTGAGATTACAGATGTAAAATATGTGAAAGACGAAAAAGATGTTGAAAACATCACATTCTCTAACACATACAGTCCGTATGTTCCAAGTGTAGTAGTTGACATTACCGCAAGCAAACAGTTTGAGGGAGGCATTTTAAACGGCAAAGACTTCACATTCAAACTTGAACCGGTGAATAAAACCGAAGGCTATGTCCGTACAGCCTACAATGAGAAAGACGGAAGCATCAACTTCGGAAAATTCATATATTTCAGAGAAGGCGTATATGAATATATTCTGAGTGAAATTGTGGGAAGCGACAGGAATATTGGTTATGATAAGGCACAGATCAAAGTAACCGTAACCGTACGTCAGGATAAATACAAACTGGTCGCTGATGTCAAGTATGATAAGAATGGACAGGAAACAAATATTTTCGTTAATAAAAACGGAATTGATCCTGACAAAACAAGTGTAAGTCTGTATGCTCAAAAGATTTTGCAAGGCGGAGAACTTGAGGCAAATGACTTTACTTTCCGATTAACGCCGCTTAACGGTGCACCGGGAAAATCACAGCAGGTTAAAAATACTGCTGTCGGCGATGTTGTTTTCGACAACATAACATTTACGGAGGTCGGAACATATCGTTATGAAATCAGAGAGCTTCAGATGTCAAGCAAGAAAAATATCAGCTATGACAAGCAGAAGGTATACGCAGCCGTACGGGTATATCGAGACGAGTACGGACAGCTCCTTGCAGAGGTAAGTTATACCAAGAATGGTGCAGACACAAATACCTTTATAAACAAGAGCCGTGATGATGACGGAAAACCACCGGTAAAACCAGACAGGGATTCCGACGGCAAGTTCCCGCAGCGTCCGGACGACGGTACACCAAAGACCGGTGACGAAATGATGTTCACTCTTTGGATGCTCATATGCTTGGGCGCAGGTGCAGGACTTTTCGCAGCATCAAGAAAAAATCATAAAGAATAGGCAGACATTGCCATTTAAACTATAATTAAAAACGCTCCAAATCAGAACTCAGGCAATCGGGAGCATAAGCACCGGTTGCCTGATTCGTCATATCCGGCACAAACCGGGTAACCAAACTTTCGTGGGGTTTCCCAAACTTTAATGGGGTCTGCCCGTGGGG
>ERZ827168.3289-NODE-3289-length-16771-cov-2.479182_pt1 | contig 16771 bp, 17 predicted proteins | sample MGYA00519868_ERZ827168 | MGnify/ENA primary metagenome ERZ827168 (study PRJEB31778, sample SAMEA3449271) | human gut metagenome | biome: human gut; feature: human-associated habitat; material: faeces | place: United Kingdom | collected 2010/2012 ...
TTTCGTAGTGGGTATTGTCAGCTCGTATTTATATATGAGATTAATGGGCGTTATGAGCCAAAAGATACTAAAGGAAATTCGTGACGAAATGTTTGAAAAAATGCAGAAGCTGCCTATTAAATATTTTGACACCCATTCCCACGGCGACATTATGTCCCACTATACAAACGATGCCGATACTTTAAGACAGATGCTTTCACAAAGCTTGCCGCAAATGTTTTCGTCAATTATAACCTTGGCGGCTATCATTATAACAATGATTATTACCAGCTGGCAGCTGACATTGGTTGTGGCAGTGTTCTTAGCTTTAATGCTGTTTGCCGTTAAAAAGGTTACGGGCAGAAGCGGCAAATACTTTATGGCACAGCAGGAATCCCTTGGTAATGTAAACGGCTACATTGAGGAGCTTATTAACGGTCAAAAGGTTGTTAAGGTATTTAATCACGAAGAAAAAGCAAAGGAGGAGTTTGACAGGAAAAACGAGGAGCTGGCACAAAACGCCTTTAAAGCTAACGCCTTTGCAAGCACTCTAATGCCTATGATGGGCAACCTAGGCTATATGCTGTATGTTATTCTCGCTATAGTTGGGGGTGCGGTAGCTGTTGGTACAGGTGCTATTACACTGGGTGCTATCGCCTCATTCCTAAATCTTAGCCGAAGCTTTATGCAGCCTATTTCTCAGGTTTCACAGCAAATGAATATGGTTATTATGGCAATGGCAGGTGCTAAGCGTATATTCGACCTAATGGACGAGGAGCCGGAGGTAAACGACGGCTATGTAACGCTTGTCAATGCAAAAGAAAATGCAGACGGTACACTGAGCGAAACAAAAGAACGCACAGGTATATGGGCATGGAAACATCCTCATAAAGAAAAAGGAACTCTGACGTATCATAAACTGGAAGGAAGCATTGTTTTTGACGGTGTTGATTTTGGATATGACGATGAAAAAATGGTGCTTCATGATATCCGGATGTATGCACAGCCCGGACAGAAGATTGCTTTGGTCGGTTCGACCGGAGCAGGAAAAACGACCATCACGAATTTGATCAACCGGTTTTATGATATTCAGGATGGAAAAATCCGTTATGACGGCATTAATGTGACTAAAATCAAAAAGACAGATTTGCGGCGCTCACTGGGCATCGTATTGCAGGATACACACTTATTCTCCGGTACAGTGATGGATAATATTCGTTACGGCAGACTGGATGCCAGCGATGAGGAATGTATCGCAGCTGCCAGGCTGGCGAATGCAGACGGCTTTATCCGCCGTCTTCCGGAAGGATATCAGACTGTATTGAGCAGTGACGGAACTAATCTGAGTCAGGGACAGCGTCAGCTTCTTTCTATTGCCAGAGCGGCGGTTGCCGATCCTCCTGTCCTCATCCTGGATGAAGCAACTAGTTCGATCGACACTCATACGGAAGGGCTTGTACAGGCGGGAATGGATGCATTGATGAAGGGAAGGACGACATTTGTCATTGCTCATCGTCTGTCAACCATAAAAAATGCGGACTGTATCATGGTCATGGAGAGAGGCCGCATTATCGAACGAGGCAGTCATGACGAACTGATTGCCGCAAAAGGAAAGTATTATCAGCTTTACACAGGCAATTTCGAATAATAAAAAACGCAGTTATCAATATGCGGCTTGTTCATATAGCGGCATATTGGCTGCGTTTTTTTGTATAAAAATAATTACCCGGGAAATGAAAACAAGATGTCTGCCGTGAAAACCATGCATTTTCTGGTTGGCACATGCTATACTGATAAAGAAGACATTAGAGGTGAATCGAGGAAACAGTATGGAACAAAAAAGCTTATCAAAGGAAAAAATCAATTTGCTGGTTACATTGGATCAGGGATATATACCGCAGCTGATCGTATTGCTGACATCGATTCGTATCAACCATCCGGACGGCTGTTTTGATTTGTATCTGCTGCATCAGTCTTTGAATGAAGAGCAGCTGGCACCGGCTGCCGCATGCTGTCAAAAAGCCGGAATCTTATTTCATCCCATTCGGGTAGATGAGACGTTATTTGAAAACGCGCCGACAAACAGCAGGTATCCGAAGGAAATGTATTACCGCCTGCTGGCTCCGTTTCTTCTCCCTTCCCATTTGGAGAAAGTGCTGTATCTGGATCCGGATATCCTGGTGATCGATCCGTTGTATGCGCTGTGGGAGACAGATCTGTCTGATCATTTGTTTGCAGCAGCGGCTCATACGGGAAAAACAGAATTGTCAAATAACGTGAATCGGATTCGTCTTAAGACGGATCATGACTATTACAACTCCGGGGTTTTGCTGATGAATCTGAAAAAAGGAAGGGACATGATCCGCCGGGAAGAAATCTTTGCATTTGTTGCCGAACATGGCAGTGAGCTTTTTCTTCCGGATCAGGATGTGCTCAACGCATTGTATGGGAGCGAGGTCTTAGCGCTGGATGATGCGATATGGAATTACGATGCGCGAAACTACAGAAATTACCTGCTGCGAAGCGGCGGTGTCCGTGATATGAAATGGGTCATGCAGCAGACTTCGATCCTTCACTTCTGCGGCCGTGCAAAGCCGTGGAAACACGGTTATAAATATCGGTTCGGACTGCTGTACCAGCATTATGTGCAGTTGACCAAAAGATTTCTTCCGGATCATAAAGAATGCATCTCTCTTTGATGAAAACAGCCTTGAGAAATGGCAGGACAGCTCATTTTTTGCCGAAAAACAAGGCTTTTTTATTTTTTTTAAAAAAAAGAGGCAAAATAGATGAATTTAATCGATAAATGTTCAAATGGCACGAAAATGTCCCCAACTGTCAGCGATTCATAAAAAAATGTATGAATTTATGTTATGATTTAAGTACAAGAAAGAGTGTTGTACCATGTTGAATATCGTTATATGTGAAGATGATAAAAAACAGCAGAATTTATTGAAGGAAAAATTGGAGATTCTTGATTTTTTGCAGGAACATGCGATTTACAGTTTTAGTGAGGAAGAAGAGATGATCCATTTTTGTTCTTCTCTCCAGGGTGATCTTATCTTTTTTATGGATATTGTTTTAAAAGATAATGCAGACGGGATTGCGATTGCCAAACGGATCAACAGACTGTTTCCTCATTCGGTGATCATTTTTGTCAGTGCTTATCTGGAAAAGGTAACAGAAATCTTTGAGACATGTCACTGTTATTTTATTTATAAACCGGAACTTGATCTCAGGCTTGAACGCGCCGTTAAAAAGGCGGTTGCGATCATCAACGAAAAGAAAAAGATCATAACCATTCAAAGCGGCAACGATGACCTGGTGATTGCGGCACATGATATTTTGTGGATCGAGCGAATCAAACGCTACAGCCTGATTCAGTGCAATGAAGATACATACCGTGTATCCAGTGATTTTGAAGAGCTTCTTTCACTTCTTCCGGATTTTTTCCGGCAGTGTCACCGCTGTTATATCGTGAATTTTGCTCAGGTCAAAAAACATACACGAACGGATTTCGTAATGAAAAACGGTAAGCTGATTCCAATCAGCAGAGGACGTTCAAAAGAAATGAATGAGGCATTTCAGCATTATGTTTCTACGATGCTGTAAGCACTGTTTCAGAAAGAGGGGAGAAGCATGAAACATATGCTTTACCTTATTCTCAAGGAAAAGAATATTACCTGCTTTTTTGTCGTAGAGCTCTGTTTGTTTGCCTTTGCTTTGCTGGCAAAAAACATGCTTGATACGCTTCCCGGAAAAATTTTGCTTGTATTGACGATTGTTTTGAGTTTTGTTTCGTTTTATTTTCTGTTCCAGGCATTTGCTTCGCTGTCCGCAAGAATGGAAGATTATGTGAAAGCAACACTGCTGACGCAGCAGATCGAATTTCAGAATGAGCATCTGCTGTCTGTTCTTCAGGCAAACAAGGATATGGAAACGATCCGTGAAAAGCTTCATGATGCAGTAAGTGAAATGCAGATGGATGGGGAAAATGCTTCGAAAGACGAGCTGATCAATCAGATCATAGATGAGTATGCTAAAGATGTATTTGTCAATTACTGTAGCAACAGGATCATCAATGCCATTTTATACAATAAGGTTCTGATCATGAAAAAAATGCGAATTCAGCACACGGTGCTGGCGACTGTCGGTGACGAATTGGAACTGGATGATTTTTCGATCATGGTCGTTTTGACAAATATGCTGGACAATGCACTGGAAGCGTGTAAAAAAGTATCCTTCGGGAAAAAGAAAATCATTGTGAATATTTATCAGAAAGCCAATTATCTGGTATTTCAAATAGAAAATTCGATTGATCTCGATCATCCGCCGGTATTGAAACCCGGCTTTTCGACAAAGGAAGATACTTCTTCTCATGGGTTTGGACTGCAGATCATTCAACAGATATGCCTCAAAAATGACGGAACATATCATTATAAGATCAATGAAGTCGAAGGCATGATCTGCTGTACGGCAACGCTGCGCTGTCAGGAGGATCAGGCATGAATTTGAGTGATGGTTTTGTTACTTATTATATTGCAAATATTTTTTTAATATTGTCTTCGGTTATTTTTATGCATATTTTCTTTCCAGTACCCGTCCGGCTGTTTCTGTGATTCGTTATACGCTCGTTTTGAGCTTTATCGTCGCGCCGGTTTCTTTTTTGGCAAATCATCAAATTGTGCAGCTGGCCGTTATATATGCAGGCTCGCTGCTTTTTCTACGTATGGAATATGCTAACAGTTCATGGGCCCGCATAATCTTTGGTTTTGCCATTCAGGTTACTGTTTCCGCTTTTACAGAGTTCATTCTGTTGATCGGAACTTATCTGATGACGGGAGTTTTGTATTCCATAGAAATCAAATATGCATTGCCGACAGGAGCTTATATCGTGGAAATACTGTTGTTGCTGATCGTATTTACACTTTGTCTTCGTTTTCTGGCAAAAAAGGAATATGAGGCAAATCGTATTTTTATCTGCCAGTTCCTGCTTTTGATCATGCAGGGAGTCAGTGTCTATTACCTGTGTCTTTGTTTCTTTTTTGTCGAAGATCTCAGTGATTCGCATCTGGTATTGGTTTATATGGTTTTTCAGTCGATCATCAGCATTCTGCTGTTTTATCTTTTGATTACCTGTTGCCAGAAAGAGCAGGAGAAAAAATCTTACATCCTGCTTCAAAAAGAATACGCGGATCAGTTGAAACAATACATGGCACTATCGGACAGTGAGGAAAGCTTTCAAAAACTTCGCCATGAACTTGTCAATTACATCATGAATCATACATCCTGCGGAAAAGAAAACAGCTGACGGCAGAAGGAGGTGGAAATGCGTGTTGGCAAAAATTGTTTTTTATTGCATTGCGAATGTGTTTTTTAATGTGATCATTGCATATTTTTTCACATTTTACCTTAATTGCCGAAATCGTTATTTTTCCTATTTTGCATTGTTGTTCTTTATCGAATGTATCCTGTGGCCAATGACCTTGTGCATGTATGATGCTTATGTGTTGAAGCAGATTATCAGCTTTTTTCTGCTTCTTGCGGTGTTGTTTTTATTGTTTCCGGATAATTCGAAAATGCGGATCTTTAGTTCTTTTCTGATTCATGCCATTACTGTCGCATTTACTGAATTTGTAACAATAATGGCGTATTTTTTGGTGAGCGGGACCATTATTACTTCAGCCAATGCGTGGGAAATTCCATTTGGATATTACATCATCGATATATTCATGCTGTTTATTCTCTTTACGTTATGCATACGTTCGAAGCGAAAAGAAGAGATTGCAAATAATCGCTATCGTTTTTTTCAATTATGTCTGCTTGGCTCACATACGCTTTTGTTTCTGTTCATCTGTTATTGTTTTGTCGGAAGTGAAGAATATCTTTCACCGCAGTCTGTACTGTTGTTTGCTGTCGGTATTCTTTCCTTTATGATTTTGTTGTTTTTGGGACTTGTCTTGTTTCAGCTGGAAGAACAGAAACAAAAGTCACTGTTCCTTTTGCAGAAAGAATATGCGAATCAGATGAAGCTGTACCTGAAGATCGCTGATAATGATGAAAAATACAGGCAGCTGCGACATGATTTGATTAATTATCTGATGATGAATAAAAAAGAAAAGCAGTCGTGACTGCTTTTCTTTTTTATCCCTTGACCTATGCGGTGCTGCAGGGTCATGGTCAGTGTTCAGGCATGCAGTGCCAGCTTTTTTCTGGTTCGAAGCGTAAACCATCCAAACAAAGAAATTCCTTTGGCAAATGAACTGATCGTAATTGCCCACCATACGCCGTTGAGACCGAGAAATGGAGTCAGTACAAAGGCGAGCGGAATACGCATGGCGGTCAAGGTTACGCTGACCAGTGAAGGCGGCAATGTCTGGCCAAGACCGTTGAAGGTTCCTGCGGCAGCATATTCCAGACACATAAATGCCTGTGACAGCCCAAGGATGCGCAGATAGTCAATTCCCATAGGAATAATGTCAGCTTCACTGATGAAAATCTGAAAAATGTATTGCGGAAAAACAATAAGCAGCAATGATGTAAAAATGCCCCAGCCGACAAGAACAGCAACCGAGATGTGGAAACCTTTGATGATGCGCTGCATCTGTCGGGCACCGTAGTTTTGGGCAATGAAACTGTTGAGCGCAGCGGCATATCCTTCCGCACTCATCCAGGAGATCGATTCGATCTGCGATCCGACTTTCTGAACAGCAATTGCTCCGTCTCCCCATCCGGCAATCATCCGGGCAAGCACCATGGAAATGGCGGAGAACAGCATGCTCTGCAGTGCAGTCGGAAGACCCAGCATGATGATCTCACGCATGATGCTGCGTTCAGGGCGTGAAAAAAGGTGTATATGTGGAAATAACAGTTCATCTAAACGGCAGGCAAAAAGAAATACGCAGGTGACCACTGCCTGTGCGAAGACGGTCGCAATGGCGGCTCCCATGACTCCCATGGCGGGAATCGGCCCAAGCCCGAAAATCAAAAGTGGGTCAAGCACAATGTTGAGCAGCAGACCGATCGCGGTGGCGGTAAAGGATGTTTTGCTGTTTCCCATGGCGGTAAAGATACCGGTATAAACCTGATTCAGAAAAGAAAAGATAACGAGACCGCAGGTGATGATGAGATAGATACGGGCATCCGCCGCAACCTGAGGATCGTTAAGCTTGAAAAAGTCGATCATCGGATAAGCAAACACGACGGAAATGGCGGAAAAGGTCAGTGCCAGGATGATGCACAGCAGTATCGAGCTCTGCGCGTATCTTGCCCCTTTTAAGATATCCTGGGAACCAAGGCTTTGGCCTACCTTGATCTGCCCTCCCATTTTCGCAAGTGTTGCCATCCCGTTCGAAAACCACATGAACATGCCGGCCGCACCTACGGAAGCTACGGCATTTGATCCTATTTTCCCGATCCAGATCATATCGGTCAGATTATAGGCCATCTGAATCAGGCTGGCAGCCATGATTGGCAAAGCCAATGCCCCCAGAGAGGGAAGGATCTTTCCCTCCAGCAAGTTAATATATCTGCGCATCAAATCCCCCATTTCGATGTATATTTCTGTCAGTAAAAAACTGTAACATCTCTGTTATTGAGATGCAAGATAAAAACAGGTTCACTTTCAAACTAAGATTTCGTTTTCTTCATTTGTTTCAGTGTATCTGCCAGGCTGTAGCGAATATGACCGTTATGACCGACAGTTGTTTCGGCATGCTGAAGAGAAGACAGAACGGCCTCTTCGCAAGCTTCGATGGCTGCGCGAAATACGAGGTCAATGCGGTCTTCATGCAGGGTCTGCACTGTCATGAAAGCGTGACTGTCGAAATGGCGGATCGTATTGCCGGTGGAAAAAGCAATGGCAATGTCGCCGCTGCCGTTGCCGAGCCAACTGCCAAGCCGTGCCAGGGCGGCAGGAGTACGCCGGCATACGCGCTTAAGCTGTCTTGCATCCATGGGAATATCGGTGGCAATGATCATGATGATGGATCCCTGTTCCGCTGTTTCGCCGGGAAATGAAGAAAAGTCAAACGACGATCCTAAAAAGTCCTGTTTCTTTCCGAAGTTCGACAATACGAGCGCACCGACAGTATAAGGTTTTTGATCGATGTGTATGATGCGGGAAGCGGAGCCGATGCCGCCTTTCATTTCAAAGCAGCTCATTCCGGTCCCGGCACCGACGGCTCCAAGCGCGAAGTCGCTGCGGGCATCATCAATGGCAGCGAATACATGTTCCTGCGTTAGTGCACAGGCGCGGATATCATTTAAATAGCTGTCATTGCATTCGCCGACAACTACATTGACGGTACCGGTCAATGTGCCGATTTCTTTATTTTCCTTCAGCATATATTTGACCAGTGCCTGCTGTACGGTACCGACACTGAGCGTGTTTGTCAATGCAATAGGACTTTCCAGCGTGCCCATTTCCTCGATCTGAACAAGACCGCTCGTTTTTCCGAAGCCGTTAATGACATGACAGGCGGCAGGACATTTCTTTTTAAAAACAGAAGGCCGCGGCAGTAATACGGTCACACCGGTTTGAAGCGTATCTGTCTGAAGCGTACAGTGGCCGACTGTCACACCGGCAACATCGCTGATGCGGTTTAATTTTCCTTTTTCCATAAGTTCTCCTTTTTTTGACAGTTTTAGAATAGCAGATTTTTAACAGATTTGAAATCAGTAAAAGAGCCGTACAGGAGATTGACAGCGATTATCGGATGAAAAAACAGATGATGGAAGATACAATAAGCAAACAGATGAAAACGCTTTGGTCATAGGGGCAGCAGTTCTTTCATAAAAAAATAGCTTTTTTTGCGATCTTGAAGTATCATGTATGGAAAAGAAAGGAAGATTTCATGGAAGTGAAAAAAACAGCAATGATCTTGGAAGGCGGAGCACTGCGTGGTGTATATACCAGCGGTGTGCTGGATGTCATGATGCTGCATCATCTGAAGTTCAGTCATGTTGTCGGTATTTCGGCAGGATCGCTCAACGGTTTGTATTATGTGGCAAACCAGATCGGAAAAGCTGCGGAACTGAATCTGAACTATGTACGTGATTCACGTTACATGGGCGTTTCGCATCTTGCAAAAGAAGGAAGCTATTTTAATTTTGATTTTGTATTTCAGGATATCTTTAATGAATTGATACCTTTTGATTTTGATACCTTTCATGATTCAGATATTCAGTTTTGGGCAGGCGTAACGAACTGCGCTGACGGAAAGATCGAATTTATCGAAAAACACGAGCAGGAAGATTTTTTAAATGTCTGCCGTGCCAGCAGCAGTATTCCCATTATGTGCGCTCCTGTGGAGATTGACGGAAAACAATATGTGGACGGAGGTGTTTCCTGTGCCGTTCCTTTATTTGATGATCTGCCTTTCGCGTGTGAAAAACTGGTGCTTGTCTTGACCAGAGCCAAAGGCTATCGTAAAAACAGTGTGCCGGAAGCGGTACAGAAGTTTTATCGTCATCATTTCAAAAATTCGCCGGGCATGATCGACCGTCTGGTGACTGCCCCGCTTCGCTATAATGAGGCGATGGATAAGATCGACGCGCTTGAGCATGAAGGTAAAGTGTTCGTGATCCGTCCGCAAAAGCCGGTCAATGTATCCAGGGTCGAAAAAGATGTTGACAAGCTGGTCGCTCTGTATCAGGACGGGCGCAGGGACATGGAGTTTGCCTATCGTGATCTGATGGCATTTTTACAGCAGGAATAAACGTATGAAGGAGGAACGAGAGAATCTGCGGATTCGACAGTTTTCTCCTCTTTTTGTATATTAAGATGAATGAAGGCAGGTGAATTCATATGATAAAAAAACTGCTGCTGATCGCGTTGCTGCTGAGCGGATGCTCTTTTGCGGCAACTGCGGAAAGCAAACAGTCAAAAAAAGAAGTTCAGATCGCCGACCATCAGGACAGCAGTCATGCATCTGTGCAGTGGTGTTATCACTATCAGCAGCTGGATGAGGAACAAAAACAAAATTATCAGCGTCTGTATGAAGGAATCGCTTCGCATGAAGAAGAAATCATACTGGAAAATGCCGATGAAAACGATGCAAAACAGTTATATCACAGTGTTCTGGATGATCATCCTCAGCTTTTTTATGTGCAGTCACAGTTTAAATACGGCATTTACGCCAATCATACCCTCCATTTTTATCCCGCTTATGATTATGATGAGCAGGAAAGCAGCCGGATCATGGCGGAGATCGACGAGTCCTGTGAACAAATACTGGCAGCGGCGCCTTCCGGCAGCAGCGATGAGGAGATGGCGGCATATCTGTATCAATATGTAATCGAGCATGCGGAATATGAAAGCAATGAGAGAGATCAGCAGATGGACAGTTTTTTTCTGCAGGGGAAAAGTGTCTGTGCGGGATATTCCAAAGCTTATCAGTATCTGATGGAAAAGGCGGGCATTCCGTGCACGACATTGAGCGGACATCTGCTTGCTGCCACAGGCAGCGGACAGAATAAAGACAGTTCTCATGCATGGAATATGATAAAGATGGAAGATGACTGGTTTTATGTCGATGCGACCAGCGGAGATGTTGTCCAGTACGGGCCGCATTCATGTTATCAGTTTTTCCTCATGTCATCACAGGAAATCGAACAATTGTATCAAAGCAGTGTGCCGTTGATGGAAACAAAAGATCCTTCGCAAAGTTATTTCAGAAAAAATGATCTGTATCTTCGTCATTATGATGAAGATACTGTGCAAAATGCAATTGATCGAATGAAGAAAAACGGGGAAAAAGTGCTGGAACTGAGAACAGAACCGTTTGCGACACAACAGCTGAAAGAAGAACTTCTTTCGGATAATCGGATCTTTGAGTTATTGCGGAAAAACGAGATTGCTGTCGAGCAGCTTGGCTGTGCCCAGCTGGATGAGCTGGGGAGCATTGAATTTTATTACAATTAAAAGATCGGCGGTGCCTGTGCAATTGTGATTTTAAGAGTGTTGTGCTATCATCATGGGGAACGGAGGGATACAGATGAGGGATGTTGAACTGCTGGCTCCATCAGGAACGATGGAATCGCTGCATGCGGCCGTGCAGGCAGGCTGTGATGCTGTTTATCTGGGCGGAACAATGTTTGGTGCCCGAGCTTTTGCCGGTAATTTTGATGAAGAAGAAATGAAGGAAGCCATTCGGTACGCGCATCGTTTCGGAGTAAAGGTATATGTAACGATGAATACGCTGATTTACAGCAATGAAATGGAAGCGGCGCTTTCCTATGCCCGTTTTCTTTACGAAGAAGGGGCGGATGCCCTGCTCGTCCAGGATGTCGGACTGGCAGATCGCATTCATCAGGAAATGCCGGACTTTGAACTGCATGCGTCTACGCAGATGCATATCCATAATCATCAGGGAATCGAAACAGCTCGCCGTCTGGGGTTGAGACGTGTCGTTTTGCCAAGAGAAACAACGGCGGAACAAATGAGAGAGTTGTGCCGGGACGGCATGGAAATCGAGGCCTTTGTTCATGGAGCCCTTTGTCTTTGTTATTCGGGACAATGTCTGATGAGCTCTACTCTGCTGCATCGTTCGGGCAATCGCGGAGAATGTGCACAGCCCTGCCGCATGAAATATGAGCTGTGGCGGAAGGATCAGGGGAAAGATCATAAGATCGAAACAGAAGGAGATTACCTGCTGAGTCCCAAAGATCTTTTTACCCTCCAGGATCTTCCCGTGCTTCTGGATGCGGGAGTTCATTCACTGAAAATTGAAGGCCGCATGAAAAAACCGGAATATGTGGCACAGGTCGTGTCAATGTATCGGCAGGTAATTGATGCCTGGAAGCAGAAGCGCGGATACACACCGCATCCCGGGGATGTTGCCTCTTTGCAAAAGCTGTTCAGCCGCGGTTTTACGAAAGGATACGCTTTTCATGAACCCGGCCGATCGATGATGAATGCGTTTCGTCCCAATCATCAGGGCACCCTGCTGGGACATGTCGTCTCGCTGAGCCGTGATCGCATCTGCATTCGTCTGGAAGATGATCTGAATCAGGGGGACGGAATTCGGATCTTGAGCGGTCAGGGAGATGAAGGGTGCATCGTCAATCGCTTATATAAAAATGATCTGTTGGTCAGTCATGGTCAGAAAGGAGACCTGGTCGAGATTGACCGTAAAGTTTTTGCGCTTAAAAATGCAGAAGTGCGTCGAACCAGTGATGTTGTCCTGCAGCAGGAACTGATGAAAAGGGTGCAGAGAGGCAGCCGTAAGGTTGCTGTACATGTGTCACTGCGTGCTCATGCGGGTGAAAAACTGTACTGCATGATAACGGATGAAGAGGGATTCTGCGTTGAAACACAGAGTGAGGAAATCATTCAGCCGGCGCAAAAAGCACCGTTGAGTGAAACGGCACTTTATCAGGCCTTCGCGCAGATGGGAGATACGCCGTTTCAGATGGAGAGCTTTGTCTGTGATCTGGAGGAAAACTGTTTCTTAAGCGTAAAGGCAATGAAACAGCTGCGCCGCCGGTCCCTGGATCAACTGCGCCAGCTACGAGAAAATCGTAATAAGAACCGTCGTTACGGAACATATGAAAAAAGATGGAAGGCGGCTCAGAAGCATCAAGGGGTCTTTGTCTGTGTGCAGGATCAGCAGCAGTATGATGTCTGTGCCCGTTTCGGCATCGAAAACATTTATACTGACCGGGCCTCTTTGTATCAAAAGCTGCAGACGGAAGGAAAGAAGGTTCTGTTCCATGAAGGAAATGTCGTGTTTGGCCGCAGGGAAGCGGATATGGGCGGAGAAAACGGAGCGCTGACTCTTGCGCGGAAGACAGTGGATTCCACATTGAATCTGACAAATACCGAAGCTGTTGCTTTTGCCAGCCGATCCGGCGTCGAGACCATGATCCTTTCTTTGGAACATGATATCGAGAGCCTGCAAGAACTGTGCGCAGGGTTCGGTGCAGATTCGAAAGCGTATCCTGATCTTGCAGTCATGGTTTACGGCCACAGAGATCTGATGACCTCTCAAATCTGTGTGATCAATACCTGTGTCAAAGACGGGACAAAAAGAAACTGCCGTTTATGCAGAGAACATCGTTATTATCTGAAAGATCTGAAAGGACATTGTTACCCTTTGAACAATGATGAACAGTGTCTGATGCGCATTCTCAGTGAAACTGCAGATGATCATATCGATGACCTTGAGGCTTATGCCGCTATGGGGATCGCTTCTTACTATCTGCGTTTTACCTGTGAGACGGCAGAGGAGACATCAAGGGTCTTATCCCGTTTTTATCAACAGTTGCATTCATAAAAGCAGAGCGTATGCTCTGTTTTTTTGATGATAAGCCTGCGGATAACATAAGGAAAAGCCGGGCCATACTAATCCTGCACCAGAAGGATCGCCGGCTTTTGGCTGCATTGAACTGAGCATTTACAAAACATGATTTACAGTATATAATGTGCAGTAGAAATGAAGTTTTCCAATAGATGAAAAAGCCGCTTTGCAAGCTGATGACTTCTGCGTTGGCGCAGAGGCCTTTTTTAATAAGAAGAGAAGGTTTCTGTGCGGGGAGTGGCGAGGCAATCAGTGCGGGACGGTTGGAGAACAGATGAAATTCGTTGGATAGGTAGAAAATAAATGAAAAATAAAGCAGCAACCAGATTTACCTCCCGCATGCTTGTGGGATGTATTGTTTCGATTTTATTAGGCAAATGGCTGGATGAGAAGTTTTCGACTACGCCCTGGATCATGTTTGCTTTGCTGATTTATGCAATTGGCGGCAGTTTTTATCTGCTGATCAGAGAAACGGGGGAAGATCCCGATGGAGAATAATTTATATCGCCTGATCATTCGTGTAGCGGCAGGCATATTGTTTGTCATGTCTGCTGTTGTATTTCTGTTTGCCAGAGATTTAAGCTACATCTGTTCGATCTGGCTGGGCGGAATGCTGAGCATGGCCGGTTTTGTTGCCATCGTATTTTCCGCAAAACACATGGAATGGGCCGGAAACATTCAAAGAAGGATGTTTGCCGCTTATTTGTTTCGGTATTTATTCTACTTTGTTGCCATGTTTCTGGGGGCAAAGGCAGGATTAAATATACTTTTGATGCTGGTCGGCTTTTTATGCATCAGTTTAAGCATCAAATGGATTACGTTTCTAAAAAGAAAGGAGGATTCTTAAACTTGACCAATGAGATGATTATTCATATCGGAGCATTTTCCATCGAGCTTCATATGAGCGTCCTTTTATGGCTGATCATCGGCTTGTTTGTGACTGTTCTGCTTTGCTGGGCGGGAACAAAATTCAAAAAAGCGGATCCCAGAGAGGCTCCGAAAGGAACGGTGCTTGTATTTGAGCAGCTGGTCAATCTTTGCATGGGTGTTTTAAAGGCAAATCTGACCAACAAGACATGGAAATATCTCCCTTTCATGGGAACGGTGATGATCATGATGGTCATATCCAATCTGATGGGACTGCTTGGACTGCAGTCACCGACTTCAAACCTTACGCTGGATATGGTTCTTGTCGCAATGATGATCCTGCTGATCCATGGCACCGATATCCGGCTGCACGGCATCATCGGAAAACTGAAAGGCTGGTGCGAACCGATGGCATTTCTGTTTCCGCTGAACGTGATCGGAGATCTGGCTTTTCCGGTATCTCTGACACTTCGTCTGTTCGGTAATATGCTGGGCGGAACGATTATCGTTACCCTGCTGTATATGCTGGTAAAAGCATTCATGCCGTTTACGGCACTGATGTATGTGGTAACACCGTTTTTACATATGTATTTTGATATTTTTACTGCATTCATGCAGACTTATATTTTCTTTACGCTGGCATCGTATTTCCTTGGCGAATCATGTGATCGTGAAGAAGTATAGCTAAATAAAAACAGGAGGAAATGAAATATGTTTAATGAACAATTTGTAGCTGGTATGGCATGTCTGGGCGCTGGTATCGCAATGATCGCAGGTCTTGGTCCTGGTATCGGACAGGGTATTGCGGCAAGTAAAGGTGCGGAAGCAACAGGTAGAAATCCGGAAGCTGCCGGAAAGATTCGATCCATCATGGTATTGGGTATCGCCCTGGCCGAAACAACAGGTATCTATGCCCTGGTTGTTGCGCTGCTGCTGATTTTCTTAAAGGCATAGTGATCTCTTGAGGAGGGGAATGACCCAATGGATAATATGATAAATATTGACGACTACTTAAGAATCAATCTTTATGATGCCGTGTTGGTGCTGATCTCCACCCTCTTGATCGTCCTCATCGTAAAAAAGTTTTTCTGGAATTATGTGCGCCAGTATCTTGAACAAAGACAGGCGTTCATACAGTCGCAGCTGGATGAATCGAAAGCCAATTTACAGGAAAGTGAAAAGCTGAAGACACAGTATGAGGAAAAGATGGCAAATGCCAAACAGGAGGCACTGAATCTGATTTCTGCCGCCAAGAATACAGCAAGCAGAGAGGCGGGAGAGATCGTTTCCAAAGCACGTGATGATGCGCATGCCATCAAAGAGAAAGCAGAAATGGAGATTGAACACGAAAAAGCAAAAGTCAGAGAGCAGCTAAAAGAGGAAATCAGCGAAGTTGCCTTTCTGGCTGCCAGAAAGATCGTGGAAAAAGAACTCGATGAGTCAACGCATAAAAAATATGTGGAAGACTTCATTGACGAAGCCGGAGAACAGACATGGCAGGCATAGTAGTGCAGAATTATGGAGAAGCGCTGTTTGAACTGGCGCAGGAAAGCGGCAGAGAAGATCGCTTTAAGAAAGAGCTGTGTGAGCTGGAGGAACTGCTTGCGTCAAATGTTGATCTGAATCTTTTTTTGAAGCATCCGAAAATCGGGAAGGAAGCAAAAAAAGAAGTATTGATCAAAATTATGAATGATGCAGATCCTTATCTGAAAAATTTTGTGCAGCTGCTGATCGATAAGAGTCGTTTTTCTCATTTTAATGACATCGTTAAGGTGTTTGTGAAACGATACAATGAGCTGCGTCACATTGAGGTTGCCTATGTACAGAGTGCGTCACAGCTCTCACAGGAAGAACTGAATGCACTTCGCAGCATGTTGGAAAAACACAGCGGTAAATCGGTTGAGATGAAGGTAAGCGTTCATAAGGAACTGATTGCCGGTCTGCGCATCAAGATCAAGGATGAAGTACTGGACAACAGTGCGGCAAGACGACTTGAAAAAATGAAAGAAACAGTAATGAAGACAACGTTATAGAAATGTGAGGTGGCGATAAGGTGAATTTAAGACCGGAAGAAATCAGTAAGATCATCAAGGAACAGATCAAACGTTATGATGATGCTCTGGAAGTCAGTGAAACCGGTACGATCATCACCGTCGGAGACGGTATTGCCTTGATTTACGGTTTGGAAAATGCCATGGCAGGCGAACTGCTGCTTTTTCCAGGCAATGTATATGGCATGGCACTGAACCTGGAAGAAGAGCATGTCGGTGCGGTTATCATGGGTTCGGATACCAATATCAAGGAAGGTGATGAAGTCAAACGGACAGGCAGGATCGTAGAGGTGCCTGTCGGAGACTGCATGCTGGGCAGGGTAGTCAATGCCCTGGGACAGGCAATTGACGGAGGAGATCCGATTCATTCGGATAAATTCCGTCCGGTAGAACGTGTGGCACCGGGCGTCATGACAAGAAAGTCCGTGCATCAGCCGCTTCAGACCGGATTGAAATGCATTGACTCCATGATCCCAATCGGCAAAGGTCAGCGAGAACTGATCATTGGCGACCGCCAGACAGGTAAAACAGCGATAGCTGTTGATACGATCCTGAATCAAAAAGGGAAAAACG
>ERZ827168.3293-NODE-3293-length-16734-cov-5.482583_pt1 | contig 16734 bp, 10 predicted proteins | sample MGYA00519868_ERZ827168 | MGnify/ENA primary metagenome ERZ827168 (study PRJEB31778, sample SAMEA3449271) | human gut metagenome | biome: human gut; feature: human-associated habitat; material: faeces | place: United Kingdom | collected 2010/2012 ...
AGAGAATATCCCATAAGACAAGCAGTTTGATTTTATGCGCTTCGTTTGCCATAATTCTCACCCCTTTCGGTTTCTTATATTATAGCATATTTTTCCGATTTTTTCAATCTGTTCTGCGTGGTAAAAGAAAAGTCGGAACAGGTTATCCTATCCCGACTTGTCATTTCTTAAATCATTTTTACATTAAACTTATAAGAATATTACTCGACACCGAGTGCTTTATATACAGCATCTTCTGCCGAAGTATAAGGAATCAACTGAAACGCACTCATCAAGTCTGCCGGAACGGTGGCAAAATCTACGAACGACGTGCTTGGTAACAAAACCTTTTTCGCGCCCGAGTCAAGACAAACCTGTAAAACATTTGCAAGCTCATCGGCTTTAATAAGCGTTCCGCTAATCGAAATATCCCCGATTACTACAAGATTTGCAAGCGTGGATCTTCCGAGAGCAATAGAACACAAAGAAATCAATGTGGGCAAAGCAAGTTTGCCCGTAATTCCTATGCCTTGAAGGTCTTGATAGTTGATAATATAGTCTTTCGTAGTTGTGCTGATTGAGCCGCTGATTCTGTTGCTGTTTGCTTTCAAGAAATTGAACGCGGTATTTGTTGCCTCTTTCGCATCTCTGTCTGCGCCGAGTCCCGTCCTTTCAAACTTACCGTTACCGGGTAACATCTGACTTTCAAGTCTGAAAAGTCCAATCATTCCCGATTTTCCACGCGAAACGGTGTATACTTGTCCCGGATTGCATATTCCGTCGGGAATCAGTTTCCCTCCTCCCTGTTCGGGAACAGCAACATACTTTTCTTCAAAGGTTTCGTTGTCTATATAAGAGAAATTAACGTCGTAGAATTCCATTCCGCCGAGTTTTTTGAGTTGTTCTTTTACTCTGCGACGCATTTCAAGGGAAATCTTAACGATTTCTTCCAAATCGTCCTTTGAAAACTCTCCGTCGGGATACAACAGCTTCAAATACCCGTCTATCATCTTGCGAACGGCAATGGTATCACGCTGATTCAGATTCTTTCCAAGACGGAAATATCTATCCAATGCATCGCCATATTGTTCTTTTCTCAATTCCCTGATAAACTCGGCAAGGTAATCGGTTATAAAGCCGTAATCGTTCGTAAAGTGTTCGGGACGGAATTTCGGAACTTCCCAACCGGGAAGATAACAGTGCATACGGTCTAAAAATGCGGTATCCGTACCCATTTCGGGCGGAAAAGGATCAAACAGGCTTGACGTTTTCAACAATACATCAACGCTTTGATTGATATTACCGACAAATACCATAGACGCCGAAGCCGCTTTTTCTTCTTTACCACGGGCAAACGATCCCGACGCCATATAGTCTTTCATTATCTGTATGCCGTCTTTGTCCTTAAATCTGATACCCGCAACTTCATCGAACGCAACGCAGTCCCACAATCCGACAAGCCCGACGGACTTTCTGCTCATATTGTAAAACAAGTTCGCAACCGTTGTCTGCCCGCCTGAAACAAGAATACTGTTAGGCGATATTTCCTTGTATAAATGCGACTTACCCGTGCTTCTCGGTCCGAGTTCGCATAAATTGAAATTGTTTTCGACAAGGGGCAACATTCTTGTAATCAAGAGCCACTTTTCCCTGTATGAAAGAGTATCCGGCTCCATTCCTATAGAACGCAACAAAACGTCTATCCACTCGTCTTTTGTGAAATTCTTTCTGCCGCGCTTCAACTCGTCCAAGTCAACGTGCGGCATCTGAATCGGCGTAAGTTTTCTGATGTGTATAGGACAATCGTTCTTCTCTTCTTCTATGTATTCGTATTCGAGTTGAACGATACACCAAATACCGCCGCAAAGCAATCTGTCGTGCTTTTCGGGGTATTCGTCCGCAATAGGAATACCGCGTAGTCCTAAATTAGAAAATGTCGCATAGAAACGGTCATCTCTGATATTAAGTTCGACCGTAATCATATCTATCACCGTGTGGCTTCCGTTTTTACGCAGAACGGACAGAATTTTTTGCGCTTCGTCCGGGCGAACGAAATTATCCGCCAAAATACGTTTGACCTTTTGAACACCCTCTTCGATAATTGCAGGATCGTCAGAACTGCAATATTGTCCGAGCAAAAACTCCAACACATAAACGGGAACGTTTGCGCCTTCTTTTATTTGTTTCGTAAGATCTTTGCGGACAATCTTCCCGTCAAAGGTTTCCCGAAGTTTTTCCTTTATTTCTTCCCGATTGCTTTTCATTACTTCTTCCATCACCATACCCTCCGTCAGTTCTCGTCACCAAAAAAACTGAATTCACCGACAGAAAAGGCTATGTCGATTTGAAATTCTTCTTTCTGTGGCATTTGTAATCCTGCTTCGTCTTTCATCACAAGATAATACTTCGCTCGATTATTATAGTTGATAGGTTTCAGATTGAACGTACATCTGAACGTTCTGTCCTGCTCGTTTTCGCTTGTTTTATTTGCAATAATCTTTGCTACGTCGCTTACCTGCGTTCCGTTTTCATCGGTAAAGAACAGCACATACGTTTCGGGAACTTTGATACCGCCCACCACTTCTTTCTGATAGAAATTGAGTGAGAATATCATATTGCAAATCTTCCTGCTTGCCGAAAGCAACCCTATTTCTACGGGTTTCGTATCGAATTTATCACGGTTTTTCTGATACTCTGCGTTTGTGCTTCTGACAAACCGATAGTCGATGACAGGAACGACCAACTCTTGCAAACTGATTCCGCCGTGGACAAAGTTCAAACCGCCGCCGTTCATCTTTATGCGGATGTTTTCTCTCGGTGCAAAGCCGTCGTATTGCGTTCCGTCCAAAAACTTCACGGGCATCAGGTATTCAGGCGTTGCGCCCTTTTCCATAATGGCATAGCGACGAGCATATTCTACTTCTTTACCGCCGAAGTCCGAACGGTCAATCTTATCGCTTTCAAGAAGCGGTTTTGCCGTATACAAGAAGCCGTGATCCGCCGCAATCAGAACTCGTGTGCCGCGGAACTCATTGCATATTATCCTCACCATATTCTTTATCTCGGAAATGGCTTCGTCGCACGCCGTAAATACAAGTTTTTCGGAAGTATGCGCCGTTTCGTCTATCTTATCGTGATAGATATAAACCACGTCCATACCCTTAATAAGCTCTTGCCTGTCGGCACGCTTCATCTCGATAATATCCCTGTATTTTACCGCAACGCTGTTTCTGTTTGCTTCTTTTAATATCTTATCCCGATAAATACTATCGGTCGGTTCTCCGTCGGCAAGTACCGAAACACTACCGTTCTTCTCCACTACCGATAGTTTTTTATGCGGAAGCAATGCTGCCATTCCGAATTTTGTAATGCTCGGAAATACCGCCTTACAAGACGAAACGTCAACTTTACTTTGCGTTTCTATCTTTAATTGCTCCGCAAGACTTACTCCTACCGCATAACGCATTGCGTCGGATATGATTACAAAAATTCGGCTATCCGCGCGACTGATTTTATTAGCGTAGAAATCTTCCTGCCGCATTACGCCTTGAATCTGCCCATAATCACGCAGTTCCTCGGCGCACATATCCGACCAATTATTGCCGAGTTCACCCAAGAACCAAACGGAATACAAGCCTTCGATTTTGTCCGCGACAGACTTTATCATATCGTCAAGGACGGGGTTTGATTCCTTTAAGCAATTCGTAAAGAACAGGTTGAATTGCCGATAATACGAATCCATTTTATAATACTCTGACGTATAGAGATCCCATATTTCTTTTGCCGAAACAGCGTGAAAGCCCGTTGAGTGCTTGATATAGAAATCCTGCATTTCGGCAACCTGATAGATTGCTTCATAATAGTTTTCTACAAAATGATACCAAACGGTTGTTCTGCGTGTTTCTACAACTCTTCTTATGATGTCCGTGCGAATGAAATCGTCCTTTATTTCGGTCATCAATTTGAAGAGAATACACTCGTCTATGCACGGGAATATCTCCGTGCCGAACAATTCTTCGATAGAAAGTTGACTTAACCGACGATAGAGTTGATGTTTTTCTTCTATCTGTTCCGCCACCTGCTTCAAGCCGTCGTTATAAACGCTATGTATCCACTCCGACACGAAATCGTAGCAGTATGCTTGATGCGGTACAGATACAAACGCGCCAAGTGCCGCAAACTTCTCTTCTCGTATCGTCCTCGATAATGCGGTAAGCATTATGTGCGAAGCAAGATCGGATAGCTTTGGCTCGTCGCTCGTATACCCTGTTGCTTGCCCGACTAAAAGCCAAAACGCTTTTGCCGCATTAAAGCTCGTTATACTACGGTAAATTTCGTTGCTTTCATTATCAAGTCCTGCGGAAAGCACCGCTCGAACAATCGCATTCGGCGTGGTATCTTTTGCGCCGCAAATAACCGATAAAACAGCCAAATGTAACTGTGGCGCAGTCGTAATATTTTTGCTGATACTCGCAACTTTCGCACGGCGTTCTTTGCTATTAAAGAACTTATGATAGCCGCGCACCGAACTTCTGATAATCGGTGAAACGGGAAGCCCCATTTCGTCCATCCAAATGGAATTAAGATCGGCATAAAACTCTTCGCTGTAAAGTTCTATGTTCAAAAGCCAATCGTTTTCAAGGTTATCCGTATAGGAAAACGGATTATATACGAGAAAATTGCTGACGGTATCATCAATGGTCAACAGCTTCTTTATTTCAAAGTTATTTTTGCCTGTAAGAACAATCAACTTTGCGTTGGTCAGAGTGATTTCGTCGAGTTTATCTTCAAACTCTCTGTCCTCGTCCTTCCAAAAGATGATTCTGCGTTTATAAAATTCAGGCAATGGCGCGGCGAATCTTCGATTCAAGTCAGCCAAAACTTTCTCTGTATCCATACTTCCTCCGTAATCACTTTATCGGCGCCAACACGTCCTTGAATATCTCGTAATTATGCTTTACGCCGTCGTCAAGATCAATGGAAATCATCATATCGGCAAGGTGATGCACCTTTTCTTCAAACTTGCTTATTTCTTCCGCCTGAGCCGTCAGAGCCTGCAGCTTTTTGGAAAGCGTCACCCTCTCCGAACCGCCGGCACTCAAAAGTCTTTGGTTGCAATCGTCTATTGCCGTGCGATAGCGTGCCTGCTGTTCGTGAACGTAGTCCGTTCTCATTCTTGCAAGCGTATCCGGCTGATACCGATGCATATAAATAAGCGCCTTAAACCCGTTTTTCTTGCCGCTGTCGAACAACCAATAAATCGGGCGTTTCTGATAAATTTTCAGATGATCGGCATAAAATCCGTTCAAGAAGTAATCGCGGATAATGTCGCGCGGAAGCCCCTTTCCGCCAAGCGCATCGGCAATGAATTTCAAGTTTTCTTCGAGTGTGTCCCCTCCGTAAACCACTTCGACAAACCGAACGAACTTGCCGACAATATCGTCTGCAAAGTATTCGTCGTCACAGATCGGAATGATATTGTCCGCATCGGGTATATAGGTAGAATACTTGCCGCTATCCCACTCGCCGCCGGCATAGGCAAGTCCTTCCACGTCAAGGCTGTATCTTCCGAACATACACCCCACGGCATAAGAAATCAACGACTTGATCTCTCTTATAAGATCAGCCTTTCTGACGGTAACGTCTTTGTCTTCGACATCCGGGGTAAGCTCGTCCTGTAAGCCGTAGATGTCGATGAAGATACGATTGATTTTTTCTTCGTTCTCTCTCAGTTTATCGAAGCGGAGATTGCATTGGTATTCCCATGCTTGGTAGGCATCCTTCAAATAGTAGGATTGATGTATCCAATCAGGCTCAATTCGCAGTTTGGAGACGCTATGGCGGTATTTGCAGATTGGATGTTTCTCAAAATCACGGGAGATTTCAAAGCTATCCCAGTCCGTAGACGAGAGTTCAGTACAATCTTTGGCAATCTTCTCAATTTCACTTTTGTGTTCAAATACCTCAGACGGCAGAGGAATTGCACAAATATCTTGAAGCTGAAAATTCATCGTTGGTGCCAAAAAGTTCAAAAAGAATGTCGAAACCTTACTGTTTAGTACAGCAAGTATGAAAAATGAGTCTGATTCATCATTTTGAAGAATCGCGGTTTCTTGATACATCTGATTTTTACCTAAAATGCGGAAACTTGGTGAGCCTGATCCAATTTTCCCCCATGTAACACCGGGCATTCTCCAAAATTCTTCACGAATAATACGTCCCGCTGGGTTACTTCGGTAAAACTGACGAGCATTCTCTGACCAATCGATCACATTAACAATGTTACCATACCATCGTCTATACTCGCCGCCCATCGCACATGGCAACCACTTATATTCAAAAGCACCAATCTTATGAACATCAACTTCCCAAGAAAATAAGATGTATTTTGCATTATTAGTCGTTACATTTTTACCCTCTCCGAAGCTGTATTCTCGTATGTTGTGAGTAGACAGTGCGAACAAATCAAATATAGAATTACTTAGCCAATACGCAATCGGTGAGCCGGGAATCTTGGAGAAGTTGTCCTGCGCAGCGGTAAACCGGTTCTCTCCTGCCAGGAACATATCTTCTTTTCCTTGCTGAGAAGTCGGCTCAATCAGGCGACAATAGGTTCCCTTATAACCATCCACATGGTTTGCACAGCGCACAAAAGCGGTGGTCTGCACCACTTCTCCGCCAATTTCTTCAAAGGCTCTTGCGCCCAAATGTGCCATGTTGACGGTTTCGGTCAGCATCATCTTTTCCCGGAGCTTTTCAAAGCTGGAAAGGAACATCCAGCTATGCTGGGTGATCATTGCCTGATAGCCATTGTCGGCGGTCATAGTACGGCAGTGCTCAATAAAGACGGCAAACAGGTCGGCTTTGCTGTCCGGGTAATACTTCTTGACAAAATTGTTGACTTTTGCGCTCAGGTTGCTGATTCCGGCATAGGGTGGATTGGTGCAGGTGACCCAATACTTCCGTGCCATTGTCTCGCCGATATCAATAAGCCGATTCAGCTGCTCAGCGGTATCTTCCACGCCCACGCTGTCCATGCTGATCTGCCCTGCGGTATCTTCCGCTGCCACAAATCGGCGCAGCAAATCCCAGTTGTAGCTCTCCACATTCAGGATAGAGCCGTATTCCTTGGCATCGGTCAGGGTGTCCAGCAGACCCTCCAACTGCATTTTAGCGGTGTTCTTTTCCAAGTCCGAAAGGCCCGCCCCGAAAAACTTGAGGTGAGCCCGGTTGATGGAATTGCTCTCCTGAATGGCGTAGACGTGGCAGGTGTTTTCGCCGTTGAGGATGCGGCGGTTGTACTGCCGTGCCTTCATCATCACGGCGAAATAGGCAAGCTGGTAGGCACGGTCATCAATATCCAGACCATAAATGTTGTGTTCCAGAATGCTCTTTGCAGCATCACGCTGGCTGTAACCGGCACTCTCGTAAATCTGCATCAGCACATCAAAGGCATATACGAGAATATGACCGGAACCCATGCAGGGGTCGATGAGCTTGATATCCTCCGGGTTCAGGGCAGCGTACTCTTTACGAATTTCCGAAAGTTTTGCCTGTACCTCCGGCTCCTGCTGTGCTTCTTCCAGATAGTATTTCCAGTTTTCTTTCAGACCGCAATCCGGGTGTCCTTCCACCCACAGACGGCCAAGGCTATTTTCCACCATGTAACGGACGATCCAGTCCGGGGTGAACAGCTGGGTGGCTGCCGGAATGCGCTCCTTGGAGATCTTCACGTTCTTTTTCAGCAGAGCAAAGGCTGCATCCTTCGGTTCTGTGTTGTAATACTGGTACAGCCAGCCGATGATCTCCACCTGACCGCCCTTTTCGATGTTAAAATCATCCTCGTCGATGTCGTGGATGAGGTGATAGACCACGCCTTCCTGATCCACCACCGAGATGTTCAGCAGCACTTCGGTGTAGTCGCTGGTCTTCTCGAAGAGTGCGGGAAGGATCTCGTTCAGAGCGTTGCACTGCTTGATGAAGAGCAGCCGGAACAGCTCGTCCAGCGCATTGTCGGTTTTCAGCCGCAGGATGGTCTCTTGCTCATCCGGGGTGAAGTCCAGCTCGGCATCAAAGGGGGTTGTGACCAGATCAGGCTCCACCTTGCCGCTCTCCGAGGAGAGAACGCGGATGTGGGAGGGTAGATAGTCGTTGACCTCCATGAAGCGGATGGCAATGAGGCGGTTGAACCATGTGTAGGCCACCTCTTCCAATATGTATTTGTAGGCCGTAGAGTAATCGCTGTCCTTTTCCTTCTGGCGGAGGATTTCTACCAGCTTTTGACGCTGCCGGATGGCCTCGCCGGTGATGGAGTACGGTTCCGCAGTGCCGATGTCGTAGAACTCCATATTGGGGGTAGACTGCGGCAGGGCATTCTTAATGCCCTCCGCCGTAATGCCCATCAATCCGGCGCGGTACTGGATGTCCGCAATAAGCTTGTTCCGCGCCCAGATTGCAAAGTTTTTGATTGCAGTCTTATTCATTGGCCTTTACCTCCTCAAGAAGAGCAAGGACTTGTTTTCCTAAATTCTCCACAATTTCGGCATACTCTGTTATATCTTCTGCCTTAATAATCAGATGTTGTCCAACCTGATAGGAAACATCTCCACTTTTGGTAATATAGTCTTGATCTACAATGCCATCTTGGTGTTGCAGCAAGTGCCGTTGCTGAAAACATTTCCGCAGCTTTGCATATTGCGCATCCGTAATCCAATCATCGTAGCCCTTGCCGACCAGATCATGCCAAAGCTTATTTCCATCATCTAAGCGCTGAAACACATTTCTTTTCAAGGGTTTTGCCCCTTCAATCTGTGGGTAAACGCATTCACACAAGCGCTGAAATGCAACAACAAGATCTGGAACCGAAGTTTCCACGAGCGAGGTACAGGTTCGGGCTGCTTCATCTTTGCTAACAACTTCCAAGGCTTTTCGGACTACATCCAGATTATTGATTTTCGCCTTAACTTTATCGATGGTATTGAAGAATGTTAATTTTGCAGAGTTATGGCCACAGCAAGGACAATAAAATGCAGATCCAACTACTGCATAACGCGCACCACATTTTTCGCATTGGATTTTCTGCTCCATCTCTTCAAGTGCGCTGGCCGGAAGATTGATAAAAGATGTACGCCCAGAAAATTTCATAGACATTTTGATGAAACTCTTTCGAGGCTGTGAGCGATTGAACTCTCTGGCATCAGCTTCCAGAGCTTGGCCAATTTTTGCAGATACTTGGTTGATTGCCTGCTCTTTGGCTTGCTCAATCTGCTCTGTTGTCCACCAACTTCTGGAAGGAGCCGAATGACCACAAAACGGGCAGAAAACAGCTTCATCAGAGAACAAGTTCTTCCAGTCTTCTGCATTTACTTTGAATTTAGACAGACATTTTTCATTTGGACACTCTTTGTCATAGTATCCATCCTCATCAGGAAGCACATCCATCTTATAAGTCATTGTCCCATTTAGCTGTTCCAGCATTCTGAGCGTATTTCTAAACATAGCAGATCTCCTTAGAACTCCACATTCACAATCGTATCCTCATCCAGTTGCGCTTCCAGCGTTTCGCGCAAAACGGCGATATATTTGTCGATGTCCGCCTTGCTCTCCAGACGCCAAGAGGAAGTTCCAGTCATCATCTTGATGGAAACATTCTTGGTTTTGCGGATCTTCACAGGAGCAGGGGTAATCTCCACCTCATCGGTGGAAGTGCCGCTTTGCTTGGCTTCCTCGGCCTTGCGGCGAGCCTCTTCCGCTGCCCGCTGCTGCGCCAGCTTGTTGTCCAACGCATCCATCTCATTGAGCAGCCGGAGCTTGAGGGCATCCGCTTTGTCTGCATAGCTGCGGAGAGAGGAAACATTGTTGCAATGTTCCGCACCGTCCCGGATCTCTTGGAACTGTGCGAAGTAGGTGCTCCGCTTCTGGTCGTTGTATTCCTTGGTGGATAGGACTTCCAGCACCCTCGACCTTGCCTGATCGATGGAATCCAGCACAGGGGCGGATTCCTGCTGCAAAATCTTCACATAGCAGGACATGAACTTCTCCCGCAGTTCCGGCAGCTTGGGAATGTTGGCATAGGGCTTTTCCTGACCAACGATGGAGCGCATCTGCGCCACAATGTCCTCCAGTTCGGCGTTTACGATGTAGGTCTTGCTGTCATCGTAGATTGCCAGCATATCCAAAGCACGGGTGAAAATGGTCAGCTGTTCCCCAGCGAAGAAAGCCTTGATGGGTTCATAATCCTCGGCAAAGTCGTAGAAGTCATCCCGCTTCTTGGAGATTGTCGTAAAGAAGTCCATAGCAGACTGAATCTGCACAACAGCCAGCATCAGGTTCTTGCCGGTTTCCAGCACCTTCTTGCCGGGATAGCGGTGTTCCTTGTAGTAAACCTCCAACCGCTCCATCTCGTAGATGGTATTCTGTGCATACCGCTGGAAGTTCTTCATGATGTTGTCCTCATCCTCCGCCGAAGTAGTGGTCTGGAATACCTCCTTCATCACATCCCGGACAGCCTTTTTATCCTTATCCGGGACGCGGGTACGCTCTTCCATCAGCAGCTTCTCCACAAACGCCTTTTTGGTGATGAAGCCGATGATCTCTTCCTCGGTCTTGTTATTCAGGCTGACGGTTGCCCCGTTGACGGTGAAGGTCAGGTCGCCGCGCTTGAACAGGCGTGCAACCAGCCAGAACACATCGTCCTCCACAAACCCATAGGGGGCTTTCATGAAGCGATCCTTTACGCTCTTCATGGAGGTCTTCATGTGATTGCGGGTGTTGAGAGAGATAAAGCCCTGCACATCGTCCAGCGCGTGAGCATTGCTTTCGGTGCCTCCCTCCAGTCCGAGGGATAGCTGATTGCTGGTGTGGAGCAGCTTTCGGATCTCAGCCTCGCCCATCGGGGTGTCGATGTAGGACAGCTTGTGGTAGACCGTCTGCACCAGACGGCCAATGGCCTCATTGATCCGGGTGCCGACTTCCTTGCCGTTTACACGGGCAATATCGCCGTTGACATAGATGGTAGCCTCTTTCAGCGCCTCGGTTAGATAGAGCTTTGCGTTGGCATTGCGCTCACGCATCTCCACCCGCTTTGCTTCCTTGATGGTCTCATACTTCGCCAGCTGGGTGGAGGTGTTCTTGCGCAGGAAGCCTTCGATCTTCAAGTAGGATTGGACTTCTTTCAGGAACTCCGCATCGCCGGGAAGCACAACCAGAACTTCCTTGCCTTGACCGGACATCATACGAAGAGTGGCATCATCAGTGCTGCCGTCATACCAAGGAGTCAGAATACGAACTCCCACATCGTAGCTCTGGTTTGCCTTGTAAGGGCGGTCATCCACGGCCTGATTGAAGAAGAAAGCATAGCGGCCATTGAAGGCAGGGTAGGTGTATTTCTTGCCGGGGAAAATGTCCTCGAAAATCATCTCCGAAACCTTGGTGATGATCTCAGGAGTCTCCACATTCTCCTTTTCAATCTCGTTGTTGACTTCCTGTTCCTCATCGGTCAGGAAAACATAGATGCTGCCGTTTTTCTGCACAAGCATCTGCCGCATTAAGACCTTCAGCGCATCCTCTACGCGGCCTTTCAGCTCTATGCGGTCATCGTCTATGTTCTCAATCATCAGGCTGGTGATGTTTTCGATGTTTGCTTCAATCTCCAGCACATACTTGATCATGAAGAGGGTTTTTAGGACATTGATGGCAAAGACATCCTTATCCTTCTTTTCCGGGTTGATGTAGCTGTTGTCATAGGCGCGGATAATCACACCGCTATGACTGTGATCCAAGAAGTTTTCCAACGCATCATAGAAGCGATGGAATGGTACGATCACGCCCATCTCTTTGTTCATGATGTTGACGGCGGACTCCTTGAACAGCGCCAACATGGAACGCTCACCGCCGGAGAGATGTTTGCCAGATGCACCGTGGGTACGGATGGAGGTCAATACGCTGGAAAGCAAGTTAAACTGATACGGAACAAAGGGATAGACCTCTGCAAAGTCGGTTTCACTGGCATATAGCTTTTTCTCAGCCGTATCGTTGAAGACGATGAGGTTCTTGATAATGGTCGCCTTCTGCTCATAAAGCAGCCGGAGGGACTGTGCTGCCGCATCCGTCTTTTCGAGGATTCTCTTCTTGATAACCGCATCCACATTGGCAGAAGAGAGGGAAAGACGGGTGTCAAAGCGTCCCTGAATTTTGGAGAAGTCGTTACCCTTAACCTTGGTGATAGAGTCAATGTCCTGCTGGCTGGTCACGATGACCCATGCCTTGCCCACACATTCCTTGCCCAGTTCTTCGGTCACGGTCTGGAGGTTGAGCATGAGTTTGGAATCCTCTCCGATATACTGGCCGATCTCATCCACGAGGAAGACAACATGGTGGTTGTTTCCCTTTCTGTCAATGTAGGATTTGACACGCTTTGCGAAGTCTTCAATGCTGATGGTATACGGCTCCACGGCCTTTTCGCACCAGTTCCGCGCAGCAGCCTCGCTCATGAAATCCATCGAAACCAGTGCGTCAACAACGCTATCCTGAATGAAGTCGAAGTCCTGCCGGGATGTTTCCCACGGTTCGCCGTATTCTTCTTCAAAAGCGGCTTTGAACTCATCGTAGCGGCCTTCCTCAGAAAGGCGGCGCTCCAGATCAGCAACATGAGGGATAGAGCCGCAGAAGCCCTGCATCTGGTTGAAGACCTTTAGGAATACATTGACGATGGCATCCTTATTCTGCTTCCCCGTAGACTCGCTCTTGGAATCAATGTTGAACAGAATGACATCGGTAGGGGTCTCGGCAGCCAGCTTCATGTCGGCAAGCACTATCGGGTCGATAATCTTTTTATCGTCGATGAAGTAGTCCAGCGCCTTTTTGCCGCTCACCTGACGGTTCTCCAGAAGATAAGAGAGGATTTTCAGAAAGTGAGATTTACCGCTTCCAAAGAAACCGGAAATCCAGACGCCCATCTTCGGAGTAGTCCCCACAATGCCCTTCTTATAGGAAGCATAGAAGTCGGCAAAATGCTTTTGCAGTTCTCGGGTCACAACATATTCTTCAAGCTCCTGCGAGACATTGGAGTCCTCGTCCTGTCCAACGATGATAACGCCTTGAATCTCTCTGTCGATCTTTTTGGCAAACATTTCTTTAATCTGCATTGCACTACCCCCATCACTTCACAAGCCGGAAGGCCCTATAATAGTTATCGTCCTTAATCTCGTTGAAGAGAATCAATTCTTGCTCGTTGTATGTGCCGGGGAAAAACATAACCACCGGAGCGCGGAGGTAGGACTGATGAAGATTATTCAGCACATTGTGTGAGCGCAGGAGAGGATAACTTTTGCCCACTCCTGTCAGGAAGACGATGGCATTTTCCGGTGTGTTCTCCTGAATATACTGGACGATCAGACTGTCGTTTTCGCTAACCTTCATGGAGTTACTGACTGCCTTTACGATTCGCCCGAAGCCCCGCTTCTTCTCGAAGTCACAGCATTTCTCTACAAAATTCTTGCGCTCCAAAAAGTCAATGATAATGTCGTAGAGGTCGAAAACAACCAGTTGATATTCGTCGGTGCCTTTCAGATTTTTGTTCTTCATATATTCGATCCGCTCACGGACTTCCAGTTCCTTCTCTGGCGGATAATCAAAAATCCAGTAGTTGACCTCATTAGCTTTTCCACTGCTCTGCCGAAAGGAAGGCTTCTTGATTGCCGCCTCCATCGCGTCCAGCCGTGCTGTTGAATCCATTACTTCACCCCCGTCAATGCCTTCTCGTAGATTGCCATGTCATTTTGCTCCAACCAACGGGATAGCTCCGGGTCGAAGATTGGTTTCAATATAGTTCTGACCGTTTTCGATTTATCAATGATCCCGGCTTCGTAGAGCATTGTTTTATAACAACGACCCAAGCGAACCAAGGTTGCGTCCGTCCATCCGGCCACTTTTTTGTTTTGCTGCTGCTTGTCTTTGAAAAAGACGCGCACATCACTGTCTGTCAGCTCGTTGCTGCCGACGATCATCTTCTCCCGGATGACCTCATAGACAAAATCAAAGAAGAGTGTGTCATACGCCATTGCTGCAATCAACGCATAGAGTTTCTGTGTCGCAAGGTCGCCGGACAGGAAGAAGGGGATGAAACTCTGATCCAGCGATCTTATTCTCCCGGCTACCGTACTATAAATCTGATTGGAGCGCAGCGCGGTTGGTGCTGCAAAGATATTTTCGCTCTGTGCAAGTGCTTTTATCTCATCCATGCTTTTTCCGTCGTGAAGAAGCTGGACAACCTTGCGGAACTCGATAAACCAGAAGGACATCTTCACTGCGCCCGCGCTATATTCTTTTCTTTCCATCCTGCTGATTGTTCCTCCCCAATATTACTCTACACCTTGACCTGTCCCATTATCAGGACTGTCCGGTAGAATTTCCATAATATCATCAATCCCGCATCCGAGTTTGAGGCATATTTTCTCCAGCACTTCGACAGTTGTGTTCTCACCTTTTTCCAGCTTGCTCATGGTTGAGTAGCTAATGCCGACATAATCTCGGAACTCTTTTTTCTTCATATCGCGATCAATGAGAATCTTAAATAACTTCTTATAGGACACTGCCATGTCTTGCACCTCTTCTTCAATACTACAATGGTTGCAAAAGTACAATTTTATTATATCATATCTCACTGTGAAAAGCGAGAAAATTTATGCGAACGCATAATATTTTTGTCAGAAGAAAAGAACAGGAATTTGCCGAGTAGAGATTCTCGACAAACCCCTGTTCTTTTCATTCACGCTGAGCGTCTTTGTCTTTTTGTGTCTCTTGTTCTGGAGACAAGTTGAGGTAGCTGATGACATTTGCCCTGATAGTATCGATCTGTTTTGCCTGTTTCTTGAGGTTTGCCCGTTCTTCATAGAGTCGTTGTTGTTCCTGCGTAAGCTGCTCTTGCTCGGCTTTCAGCAATTTGAGGCTGGGCAGTTTTACATCTCCTTGAATGGCGAGGAGCGTGCTTCGCGCAGCCTCGAAAATCACCAGCTCCGCTTCGTGGGAAGAGCGGAAGGCAGCTTTGTCCTTCGCACGCTGGTAGGCTTCGTACACCGGCTTGAGCCTCTGGTAATTGCTGATGTTCTTTATGAGTGGCTGTACCTCCCGCAGCCGAGCCTCCACCGCGATCAGCTCGGTGCCAGTGCGATCATAAGAACTATGAACATCCTCGACTTTAGCCTCGAGATCAGCATACCGGAGAAGGTCATTCTCGGTGAGATAATTGATGGTACGGGCAGCTTGCTTGAGGTTGTTGATCTTTGCCCAATGTTCATATTCCTTGCTTTCCTGAGCTTTGATGCTGTTCTGGATGTCAATGATGAGAGAAATTCCTTTTCACTCTGTTTGCATCTGCTGCTTACGGGGATTGCGTCCAGAGATGCGCTCTTTGAGCCTTTCTTCGGAATAATTCTCCCCGATGGTTTTTGCACGGGTAAACCGCTCCTGCCCTTCGGCTCGGAAGGAGATGTACTTGCCCGGTTTGATTTCGTAACCGGCCTCATGCATCAGTTTTAGAAACTCATCCCAGTCATTTGCCGTAATGACCAAACGGTCTATCGTCTGTCGGAGCTTCTGCTTCCAGCTTGTTCCGCGCTTGGCCTCGGTGTATTCCTTGTAGTCCATACCCTTGTTTTGTGAGGGGGAAATTACAGACAGCCCATGCTCTTTGCAGATAGCGTCGCTAAGTTGGCGCAGCTCCCGGTATGTCCTTTTGTTGCTCCGGTAGCTGTGATAGTCTACGAAGTTCACGGCATTGAAGATAATGTGATTATGGCAATGCCCCTGGTCAATGTGGGTAGCGATCACATACTCATATTTGCCTTTTAGCCATCCGTCGGCAAACTGCTTGCCGATCTCATGTGCCACTTCCGGCGAGACTTCACCAACATCGAAAGCCTGAATTAAGTGTCTTGCAAGTACAGTTGGAATTTGCGCACCCTGTTGGGCGGCAAGATTTCGTGTCCACTCAAATTCCTTTGCGGCAGCATCACTGGCTGCACAAGCGAACGAGGAAACCAGTAGTTCATCATCAGTTTTCTTGGAATCGATGATGTAGGCAATCGCTTTGTTTACAGTTCCTCGGATTGGCTTGATTTTTGTGCTTGATTCACCCCCTGAATACATTTTTTCTTTCTTTAATAGAGACGCTTATTGGGTTCATCGACAGTTCCAAGTTACAGCAAAAGATGCGGGTTGGCAAGTCCTTCTCGCGTTCATTTCAGCAATTATCGCATAATGAACCTAAAAAGCTGTTGCAGCCCGCCATATAACGCTTCGACAAAATTTGGTCTCGGGCTGGCATCCTCACATTTCAGGAATGTGATTTTCTGTGCGTCGGGATTCTCTGCAATGATCTCAGCGACGACGTTATCCGGTATTCCCGAAGCCTCGCTATGAATGGTGACCTTCGGTTCTCCACGCGCCCCAGCGCAGAAACAGATGAGCATTGCGCACGCGGCAAACGCGGCCATACGTATTTTCATAAACGTCTCCTTTCCTCCAGAAGAATCTATTTCTTGTTCTTTCTGTCCCTCTATTGATATAGACGCTTGAGCCTTCCGTTTTATCTCGTTTTTTCATATAAATTTCTGTTTTTCTTTTTTCCGCGCTTTTTATGTGGTATAGTAGAAATATCAGTCATGCATGAGGAGTCGATATTGATGAAAGCCGTTATCTATGCCCGCTATTCTTCCGACAACCAGCGCGAGGAATCCATCGAAGGACAAATCCGCG
>ERZ827168.3295-NODE-3295-length-16709-cov-7.507145_pt1 | contig 16709 bp, 14 predicted proteins | sample MGYA00519868_ERZ827168 | MGnify/ENA primary metagenome ERZ827168 (study PRJEB31778, sample SAMEA3449271) | human gut metagenome | biome: human gut; feature: human-associated habitat; material: faeces | place: United Kingdom | collected 2010/2012 ...
AAGAAAATTGACAAAGCAGAATTGTTTCTAAAAGATACACTGAGCGAGGCGGAAGCAGCAAAAGACTTCGGATTGATTATTGCAGCCTGCAATGAACTCGGTGGACTTTACCGTGTCCTTTCGCGCTATGACGAGGGCATGCCTTTGTATGAAAAGGCACTGGAAAGCCTTAGAAGAATCGGAGCGGTGGACAGCGAAAATTATGCGACGACGCTGATCAATTTTCTCGAATTCTTGCTTTCATAAGTTCTTCGATTAGCTGCTCTTTTGTCATTGAGGCATAATCATCAAAATCATTAGCAGCCTCTCTCGGAGTGATTAACGCATCCGGATGAATCACTTGTTTTTGTGATTTTCCGGTATTATGCTCGATACCTTGAGATTTGACAGTCCCGATTCATAAATTTTGCGGCCAACCTCTAATCGTTCTTCTTTGGTGTACTTCACTGGTAACCTCCTTGCACAAAATCGTGGCATCATACTGTATCGAATAGCTATTCTTAGTGTACAACATCCCTCATTTTCGTGTCCAGTTTTAGTTTACCACTACAGAAATATCAAAATATGACCCAAAAAGAAAATTCAAGTTGAATTATCCGAAGAAAACCGAGAGTTAGACACGAGGACGTTTTTGTATGAATTTTAAAAATAATAAGAAAAATTAGAAACCACGACAAATTAAAAAAATCCTTAAGACTCTATAATGATTATGCTTTTGAATATCGCAAGAGTGTATAAAATAAGTGGAGAGGATAAGAAAATGAAGAAAAAAGTATTTGGATGGGAGTGCCTGATTTTTATTTTATGCTTTTGTGGGTTTTTCGGAATTCTTATAAGCAGAATGGGAGCAGTAAATATGCTTAACACACTGCTCAATACAGCATATGCGCTTCTTACGGACACAGTTCTTTATATAATGGCGATAGCAGTCATTATGGGCGGTATTGCCGGGCTATTGACGGAATTTGGTGTTGTGGCATTGGTTAATCGATTATTGTCCCCCCTGATGAAACCGCTTTACGGTTTGCCGGGGGCAAGCATAATAGGCATACTAACGACCTATCTTTCAGATAACCCTGCAATTCTGACGCTTGCTGGAGATAATAATTTCAGACGCTATTTCAAAAAATATCAAATTCCGGCACTTACCAATGTAGGAACAGCATTTGGTATGGGTATGATTGTAACAACATATATTATCGGAATACAGAACTCAACCGGGGAGTCCTTTGTATTTGCAGCCTTACTCGGAAACATAGGAGCAGTAGTTGGAAGTATTGTAAGCACACGTTTGATGCTGATAAAAACCAAGAAAATATATGGGGATGAAAAAGAAAATATACCGGGTGCTGAAAACTTATTGACATTAAACGAAAGAATTACTCACGAAGGCAATATAGGAGAACGTTTTATAAACGCACTGCTTGAAGGTGGAAAAAGTGGGGTGAATATGGGGGTGGCAATAATACCGGGGGTATTGATTATCTGTACTGTAGTTATGATGTTTACAAATGGTTGCAGCACAGATGGAACTTTTACAGGAGCAGCATATGAAGGTATAGCCCTAATACCTAATATGGCTTCAAAAATTCAGGGATTGCTGGCATTTTTATTCGGATTTTCGTCACCGGAATGCGTCTCAGTTCCTTTAACTGCGTTGGGAGCTGCAGGTGCTGCGATTGGACTGATTCCAACTTTGCTTTCAAAAGGATTGGCAAGCGGCAATGACATTGCTGTATTTACGGCTATGTGCATGTGTTGGAGCGGATATCTGAGTACTCATGTTGCAATGATGGATGGGCTTAAGTGCAGGGAGCTTACAGGACATGCGATTCTTTGCCATACAATTGGAGGTTTGTGTGCAGGCATATCTGCCCATGTTTTATATGTGATGCTTGCATAAAAAAGTTTGTTTATATTTCAATATATCCGTTCAATTCTTAAAATAAATATAATGTAATACTTTCCGTAAAAATATATACTTCAAGAAAAAAATACATTTAAGGAGGTTTTGTATGTATACTTATGAATTGCAAAAAGCAACAGATATCTTAGTAAAAGATGTATGTGCTGTAAAAAAGGGAGAAACCGTAGTTCTTACCGGAGATTCACTTTCCTGTATGCCGGTTATCAATGCGGTAGCATCCAGCGTTTATGCAGCGGGAGGATTGCCGATGATTATTACTTTTCCGGCACCGGACGGAGTTGGACAGGCAGCAGACCCCAAACTTCCAATTGAACCGCTTACTGCTGCAGTATCTAACTGTGATGTTTGGATTGAATTTAATCAAAAATGGCTGCTGTATTCAACGCCGTATCAAAGAGCAATAAGCGAAAATAAAAAACTGAGATATCTGTGTTTGGTAGAATTCACAGAAGATGTTTTAATTCGCACTTTATGCGATATTGATACATCAAAACTCAGAACGTTTATGGAAGCAGTTGCAGTACGTAATCGTGAGGCAAAGGAAATACATATGACAACACCTGCCGGAACAGATGTGACCTTCTTAACAGACCCACAGCATGTTGTGAGTGTGGATGCAGGAGATGCAAGCAAGAGTGGCGTTTATATGATGCTGGGACAATTAAATGTTGTACCGAAATTCGGTAGTGTAAACGGTACAATCGTTTTTGACGGAACTGTAACTCCGCCATTTGGAAAAAGTCCGGCAGAGCCAATCAGACTTACAGTGAAGGACAGTGTCATTGTAAAAATTGAAGGTGGATCGGAGGCTGCAGAATATGAAAAATGGCTGAAGAACTTTAATGATCCGGGAATGTTAAAAATGGCACATGTTGCGTATGGATTTAATCCGGGAGCAAAACTGTCCGGAAATGTTGTTGAAGATGAAAGAGTATGGGGTGCAACCGAATGGGGAATCGGATATGTCAGCCCAACTGTAGGAGGACCGGATGGACAGGCAGCAGTTTCGCATACAGACGGGCTGTGCATGAATTCTTCGGTTTGGCTTGACGGAAAGCAGATTATGGATGAAGGAAAAATTATAGATCCGGAATTAGCCAAGCTGTATGAGCACAAATAGGTAATTGTTAGTTGGCGGGAATTGCAGAAGAGTGCAATTCCCGTATTTTAGAGGGAAATGAAATATGAAAAACATAGAAGTATTCAAAGATGAAATGATCAATGATTTAATGGATTTTATAAGAATCCCCGGAATTGCCGGAAAGAGTGAAGGAAAGGAATACCCCTTCGGAAAGTCGACGGCAGAGGCACTTGATTATGTAATAAAAATTGCAGATAAGATGGGATTTGCCCATAAAAACTATGAGAATTACACAGCAGAAGTTACACTTGGAGAAGGGAGTAAAATCATAGGTATTTTATGCCATGCGGATGTTGTGGACGGCGGAAGCGGATGGAGCAGCAATCCGTTTGAGCCGGTAATAAAAGATGGTGAAATCTACGGAAGGGGTGTCATTGACGATAAAGGACCTCTTATCTCTTGTCTGTATGCAATGAAGCTTATCAAAGATAATAATTTGCTCCCGGAGGGATATCAGATAAAAATGATTATCGGAACCGATGAAGAAGAAAACTGGGAGAGCATCGATTATTACCTCAAACAAAAACCGCAGCTTCCTGAAATTTCGATTGTACCTGATGCTAATTTTCCGGTAATATTCTGTGAAAAAGGTCTTATGAATTTCCGTATTCAGAAAGGTGATTTCAATGGGAAATTAAATGAAAACAGTTATATCAGCAGTCTTGTCGGAGGAGAAAGAGCAAATGTTGTTCCAACAAATGCAAGCTGCGTTCTCAAAAGCTATAAAAGCGACTATTCTTTTGAAAGAGAAAAGGAACTCCTGTTCCATTATTGCAAAATAAAAAATATTCCGATAGATTTTAGTGAGGGAGAGAAGGAGCTTGTCGTATCTGTGAAGGGGAAAGGTGCACACGCAATGACCCCGGAAAAAGGCATAAACGCAATATCGTATTTGCTCAGTGCTTTGGCTGAGATAAAAACATCTGAAAACGAAAAATCCGTAATTGATTTTTACAATCGATACATTGGTCTTGATTACAACGGTAATGGAATAAATTGTAATCTATATGATGAGTGCTCCGGCAAAACAACGGTGAATGTCGGAATGGCAAAATATGAAGAGGATGCCTTTGAATGTACTGTTAACTTAAGATATCCGGTATCATACACATTTGATGACGTGTCAGCGAGAATCACTAAAGCCTTGAGTGAAGAAAACTGCAAAATCGAGTGGGGAGTATGCATGAATCCAATATCCTTTAATCAAGAAAGCGAAATAATAAAAAAACTAATGAGTGCATATCAATCCGTTACCGGTGACTGTAGCTCAGAGCCGATTTCGCTCGGAGGTGCGACATACGCAAGAGCCATTCCGAATGCGGTAGCTTTCGGCCCTGTTTTTCCGAATCAAGAGGAATTGGCACATGAAGCAGATGAACACTACAGCATTTCGGATTTGCAACGTATCGTGAATATATATATGGACGCACTTTTAAAGTTATGTGACCGCTCCTAAGCACTAATCCTGCGGTATAAGAAAAGACTGCCATGCATATCATCTCTGTATGGCAGTTTAATATAGCTGTCAAGAATATAGCATCATGTTAGCAGCTATGTCTTTGAAATCATTATAAAAACAGAGAGAATTTTTTGTGGTGTTTATAATGACTGCTTTTGGCGTTTACCTATTGGTGCTTACCAAACGGTCTGTATGATTGGGAAAATTAAAGTTTATACTAAAGCATCAATAGCAGTCAGCACTGAAATTGTGTTGTAAAAGCTGATTAAATCATCCTCCATATTAAAGAGCTGCCTGACTTTGTTTATACGGTAACGAATTGTATTTTCATGCTGATTCATATGTTCTGCTACATCAGAGTAAGAACCCTTACAAATCACAAATTCTTTTACGGTCAGGAAAAGAATGTTTCCGTTTTCCGAATCGAAGGCATTTAGCTTTTCAAGGAAGGAAGAGTAATAGCGATACAGTTCAGGCGAATCTTTTAGTAACAGGATCAACTGAAAAAAAGAATCCGATGAATATTCAAGGATATTTATATTAAGTGAAGCAGCGGCATCCAAAAGAAGATTTGCTTCGCGGAGACAAGATGTAATGTCCAGCAAATCATGAACCATGCCGATGCCCATTGAAAAGTCGGTGAAGAAACGAGGCAAAAATTGCTTATTGGTATCGACTTTTTTGCGTAGCTTTTGCTCGGAATTTTCACTGAAAATAAAATAATGATTGTTCTCATAAAAAATGTAAGTATCATCTGGTTTTGCTGCAAAAAAAGCAGTCATTTCACTTTGTGTGATAACCGATGGCTGATTTCCTCTTATAATCAAAACTTGAATCAAACGCTTGAATGCAGGATTGATTGCATGGAGCGCGTTTGCAACTTCTTTAAGTGAAAGATTCCCCAATAGTATACGGTTGAGCCAAAGCCCGTTTATTGCATGGTTGAACTCAAGGTATATTCGCTTATTGATGGCATCCATAACTACTGCATATGGTATATTGCGGTCAAAGGAGACAATAGGAAGTTTACGAACATCGCTGAGTTTGACAATGTCCGGTGTTATTAGATTCGCATTTTCGTTTGTGACAAAAAGCGCACTGCTTCCTGCGTCGGAAAGCAGACATAAAAAATCTTTTAATTTGTCTGGTTCGTTGATAAACTGAGCAAGCTCGGATAAAAAAAGGTCACCGAAGCCTATTATATCGGAGTTAAGAACTCGTGGGCGAAAAGGACAGTCAAAAACGGATACGCGCTTAACAGTATTCGATAAGCCCAAGTTGCCAGACAGTACAACAGCATCTTTAAAAACGTGTTCCTTTAAAATGGAATCTACAGTGATATACATTATATAAGCGTCCTTCCTTTCAAGATTCATTACGATAAGAAATCAACAACCGAATATAAAACTATTATAAGACCAAAAGATTAACTTTGCAAACCTTAAAATAATAAAACAACCGCTCAATCAGATGATTGTAAAAAAATAAACAACTATCAGATATTTTTAAAAAAAATACAATGAAGAAAGAGATTCTATTATGAGATAATGTGACTGTGCACAAACAGAGTATCAGGATCACAAAAAACAGCGATTTATCGCAAGAGAAAAAGGGGAGAGGACAAGTTATTGCTTTATAACACTGAAAGGAAAAAATCGTCATGGAAAAAAAGAAAAAAATGCAGATAGAGTCAACAACATTGAATGAAGTACCGGCCGACGAGAGAAAAAGCTGGTGGCAGGTTGCATTTATTGAGATGGGAATTTATATTTGTGTACCTTGTCTTATGCTGGGAGGCATGATGATTAACGGAATGACATTAAAGAACGCAGTCATAGCAGCGTTAGCCGGATATATTCTGGCGGCAGTTATCATGTCCTTCAGCGGAATGATGGGTGCCGACTACGGCAGACCAACTGCTGTCATTGCAAAGTCTTCATTTGGAGGAACCGGTGCACGAGTTGTCATGTCAGTTGTTTTTTCGTTATCGTCATTTGGCTGGTTTGCTGTTCAGAACGCTGTTTGCGGCAAAGCGTTTTCTGCAATGATGAAAGATGGTCTTGGAATTGATTTTCCAATCTGGATTTCGATCATTCTTTGGGGAGTGATTATGCTGGTAACTGCAGTACAAGGGATTGACGGGTTAAAATGGCTGAACAATATAGCAGTACCATTGTTATTTGTCGTCTTCTTCGTAGGAATGATTATGTGTATTAATAAGTTTGGCACCGAAAATCTCAGCAGTGGAATTACCGGAGAATCAATGAGCATATTCGATGGAATGGTACTAACTGCAAGCCTTGTGGCATCAGGTACTGTAATCAGGCCGGATATTTCCAGATATCAAAGAACAAGAGGAGGTGTTTGGTCAGCAACCTTTATAGGAATGGTGCCTGCCGGAGTAGCTTTGATGGCAATCGGTGCAGTCTTAACAAAACTTACCGGAGAATATGATATTACCGTTGTACTCAGTGCTGCCGGCGTGCCTGCTTTAGGCTTAATTGGACTTATTCTTGCAACCTGGACAACAAATACTTCTAATGCATACTGTGCAGGCCTTTCAATTGTAATGATGTTAAACTTGAAAGAAGACAAACGAGCAATCGCAACTTTAGTCGCAGGTGTAATCGGAACGGTTATAGCGTTAACACCCCTTGTTAATTCACTGGAAGCGTTTGTGACGCTTTTAGGAACTACTTACTTCCCAATTTCAGGTGTTATGCTTGCTGACTATTGGATTGTAAGAAAAGGTTCCCCGTCAAATTTCTCGTATGAAAAAGGATTTAATATAGCCGGCTTTATAGCGTGGATTTTAGGAGTTATCGTCAGTGAATTGGCACCTTTGGGATTGTTCGTAGGTTTTATAACCGCAGGAATTATTTATGTAATTTTATGCAAAATTATACCATCGAGAAATGTAATTACAGGTCTTGGACCTGTGAGAGAATAGCTTAAATGAATGAAGTAAATATGCCTCACTTTTTTAAGTGTAAAAGGGCTGCCGCATTAACGGAAAAACCGTTAGGGCGCAGTCCTTTTCTGTGGGTTCATCTTATGAAATAAGATTTTGAACTTTCTTGTCTAAAAAACATAATGTCGTAAATCGGCATGTAAGTGATTTTACCTTTGTGGGTAATTTCTCTTTCATTTGAAAGCACAACGGCTTTCTTAATCTGGTATTCCTCGTTTTGAACGAGAGCATTCAGAGCACTGTGGACGGTATAATCCTTGCCGGATTTGACCTCAATCGGTACGACGGAAAGACTGTCGTAATCGTCAATCAAATAATCCACCTCACCCTTGCTGCGGTTATCATAGTAAAACAGTTTATGACCGTGAGCAATCAATTCCGAAGCAACGGCCGTTTCGTAGACGGATCCAAGATTGATGCTCCTTTGGTTATCTAAAATCGCACGGATATTGCTGCCGTACAAAATGCCCGAAAGAATTCCGACATCGTTGAGGTAAAGCTTCAGTAAATTCTTCCCGGAAGACTCAATCAGTGGAAATTTCGGATTGGAAATTGCCTGCACATTCAGAGCAATGCCTGCGCTGATTAAATAATCAAAGGCATCTGCATAATCAGCAAATGTCTTTCCTTTTTTCTCTTCAATACTCTGCACCACGATGCGTTTTTTCTTGTTTTCCATATTGGATGGTATTAAATCATAAATTCTGCGGATTTTGAGTTTGTTATTACGGTCGTATTTGGAAGCCTCGTCGGCATAATATTCGTGAATTTCACTCTGTATTTCACGCACCGTTTGAATGTTGTGCTCACTCAGATAAGCATTTACCGCATCCGGAAGCCCTCCGACAAGCAGATATTTGCGGAATAAATCCATCATCTTATTATGCGTGGCTTCATCAAGGGATTCCTCACGCTCAAATTTTTCACGCATGATCGAAATGGCAAATCCGTTCATTCCGTTTGCATACAAAAATTCCTCAAAGTCAAGAGGGAACATATGAACCTTGCGGATACTTCCCATCGGAATGGAGCTTGTCTTTGAAAGGGTTACCCCTAAAAGAGAGCCGCTTGCAATGAATGTAAATTTCCCGTCCTGTGCTAAAAACTTTAAAAGCGTCAAAAGGTGTGGATACGCCTGAATCTCATCGATAAAAATCAGAGTGTTCGCTTTCTCCTGCATTTTATCTCCGGCGAGCATGCTGATTTGAAGATAAAAATCTTCAACGGTTCGGACTTCCGCAAAGAGGCGGTCACTGAGCATATCTTCAATCATATTGATTTCAATAAAATTTTCAAAAAGCTTTTTCCCGACATGGCGGACAATATATGTTTTGCCGACCTGCCGGGCACCGTCAATCAGTAAAATTTTACTCGTGTCGCTTTTCAAGTGTTCCTCAATCAAAGATGAAATTTTTCGATATAACATGATTCTATCTCCCACTTATAACTTTTCAATATAATTTTACATGAAAAATTATGACTTTTCAATATATTTTATCGACTATTTTTCTGACTTTTCAAATATTTTTACTTTGACGTTTAAAATGAATTAAATTCACCAAAAATCATGGACACCAAGCGAAAAAGTTATATAATGTTGGCATGAGATTTGCTTATATGTAAGCAGGAGGTGGAAGTACACTATGAATATAGAAAATTTTTACTCAACTTTAGATAATTTCTTTATGGAAAAGAAAATTGACAAAGCAGAATTGTTTCTAAAAGATACACTGAGCGAGGCGGAAGATTTCGAGCTTATCATCGTAGCCTGCAACGAACTCGGTGGACTTTACCGCGTCCTTTCGCGCTATGACGAGGGAATGCCGCTGTATGAAAAGGCTTTGGAAAGTCTCAGAAGAATCGGAGATGCGGAGAGCGAAAACTATGCTACGACGCTGATTAATTATGCGACAATTCTGAGCATGAGCGGAAGACATGAAGAAGTGCTCGATAAATATAAGGAAGTCGTGAGGATTTTAATGCGGCAGTGCTTTTCTGCAGAATCATTTAGGTGAAATCATGGAAGAAATTTGTGACCCGCAGATTCGCAGCCTTCCTCCGATTTATGACTATGGATTTTAATGTTGTGTGAAAGACGGACAAGAGGAGTAGAAAATACAATGGAAAAAAAAGAGAAAATCAATAAGATTATTGAAATTGAATGGAATATGTTTCAGGATGTGCAGAACATCGGAGGCCGGGCATCCTGCCAGGATGATAAGGAAACCTTCGTAATTATGAGAACCAGCCAGTTTGAAAACTGGACGGAAGCACTTTTGGACGCATATCTGGCATACATAGAAAAGGCGGAGCGTGAAGGACGCAATCTCATCGCTGAAAAGTACGGACGGATGATGAAATATACGGAGCCGCACTACTATGAAGAACAGATTAAGCCGTATATTCCGGCGCTTTCCGCGCACGCAGAGCAGATGATTGAAGAGGTGATTGCGATTATCGTTCCGTGGGAAGCGGAATTCGCAAAGTGCTACCCGAAGCTCGGAAGAGTCAGCCGTCCGGTTACCGCGGAGGGAGACACGAGCGGGTTTACTTCGATGGAGACCTATGCGCGCGGAGAACTCGGAACTTATTCGGAAGAACTTCTTGCGATGTATCTGGATTATATGAAGGTGCTCAAAGAAGAGGGAAAATCCATATCGGTTATGGACCGCGAAGTTATGACAAAGCTCTATGGATATGACTCCATAGAAGCGGCAGAAAACAGTTTATAAAGTGGAAGGAAGTAGAAAAAATGCAAACTTTGATGCGCGTCAGCCGATTGGAAGATTGAGACGAGGTTAGCTTTCCTTTTCTGCTTTTCGTACCGACGCAGACAAAACACCGCAGAGCACGAGCACTGCGCCAATCAATCCTTGAAGGTTCAGAACCTCATGCAGGAAAATGAAGGCAAAAGCGGCAGAGCTTACAGGCTTCAGCGGGAATTCCGTCAAGTCCGACTTTTATCATTACATAAAATCACTTTTGACCTTTGTCAGCAGCTCATCCAGCATCTCGCGGCAGGCGCCGCACTTGTTTCCGATATCCGCAACTTCACAAAGCGTCTTTAAATCCGTAATGTGCTGCTCGCGGATGATGTCTTCCACCTCACCGAGCGTCTTGTTCTTGCATACGCAAATTTTGTAATCTCTGGTTTTTCCATCTAAATACATATTGTCATCTCCTAATAATGTGCTTAATGACAGTATACCACCGTGCTCGTTTTTAAAACAACTCTCTTTTTTTGGAATTTAGATGTAGACTGGACTTTTTGAGCTCACATTCTAATTTTTTTGAAGGCGTGTTAGAAGTCGAAGAAGAAAAACGAGTTTGCATTCTAAAAAATTTTCGGAAACGCCTTGAGCGAAATCCATTTTCTCTCGAGTTTTAGAACGCGAGGGCGGTTTCAGGCTTAGACTTCTAAATCCCCAAAAACATTGCGATAAGCTGCCCGAAAACTCACACAATCTTCGAAAACACATCTTTTATTTTCGTGTGGCTGTGGTATAATATGTAATATCAGTTCCTTGCGTGCAGATTCAATGCGCGGCGGGAATCATTTTAAGGAAAAGGAAGCGAGAAGATTATGATTAAAGTTGACATTTTTTCAGGATTTTTGGGAGCAGGCAAGACCACTTTGATTAAGAAGTTAATCGAGGAAGCCTATAAGGGCGAGAAGGTTGTTTTGATAGAAAACGAGTTCGGTGAAATCGGCATTGACGGAGGATTCCTCAAGGATGCCGGAGTGGAAATCAACGAAATGAATTCCGGCTGCATTTGCTGCAGTCTGGTCGGCGATTTCGGAAAGGCGCTGGAAAAGGTAATTGCAGAATTTCATCCGGACAGAATTTTGATTGAACCGTCGGGAGTCGGCAAACTCAGCGACATCATTCAGGCAGTTGAGGATCTGGACCTCGAAGAGGTTAAACTGAACGGATTTACGACCATCGTAGATGCAAAGAAGGTTAAAATCTACATGAAGAACTTCGGCGAGTTCTACAACAATCAGGTGGAACACGCAAGCTCGATTATTCTGAGCCACACGAAGGGCATGGAAGACGAAAAGATTGAAAAGGCTGTTGAGACTCTTCGCGGTCACAATCCAAATGCGACAATTATAACAACGGACTGGGATGCACTTTCCGGTGCTCAGATTCTTGCAGCGATGGAAAAGCGCGATACAATTGAAGAGGCTCTTCATCATCTCGAAGAAGAGCATGAACATCACCATCATCACGACCACGATGAAGACTGCTGCTGTGATCATCACCATGACCACGACCATGACCATGACCATGAAGAGCATGAACACGAACACCATCATGACCATGAGCATCATCACCATGACCATGATGACCACTGCTGCTGCGGCCACGACCATGAAGGACATCACCATGCAGACGATGTTTTCGAGAGCGTGGGCATCGAAACACCGAAGAAATTCACAAAAGAAAAGATTGAAAAGGCTTTGGAAGCCCTCGAAGATAAGGACGAATACGGATTCATCCTCAGAGCAAAGGGCATCGTAGAAGCAGAAGACGGACAGTGGATTCACTTCGACTATGTTCCGGGTGAGCCGGATGTCAGAACCGGTGCGTCGGGCGTTACGGGAAGACTCTGCGTCATCGGTTCGGAAATCGACAGAGATAAGATTTTAAAACTTTTTGAAATATAATAGAGGAGAAATCAATGATACAACCAAGAGAAATACCGGTGTATTTGTTTACCGGATTTTTGGAGTCGGGGAAAACCACTTTTATACAGGAAACTCTGGAAGACCCTGCCTTCAATGAGGGACAGAAGACGCTGCTTCTTGTGTGCGAAGAGGGCGAAATCGAGTATTCACCGATTAAGTTTGCGTCCTCCAATGTAAAGATTGTGACGGTTGACGAAGAGGAAGAGCTTACGGGAGAGTTTTTACAGAAGCTCCGGGATGAAATTGGATTTGAAAGGGTTGTCTGCGAGTTCAACGGCATGTGGTCACTCGACAGCCTGTACAGCAGCATGCCGGACGGATGGACGGTTTACCAGGAAATGAGTTTTGCGGATGCGAGAACTTATCTGACCTATAACCAGAATATGAGAAATCTCACAGTGGACAAGCTGAAATCCACCGAGACGATTGTTTTCAAGCATTTTACGCAAGACATGGACAAGATGGCGTACCACAAAATCGTGCGCGCAATCAACCGCCGCTGCGACATCATTTACGAATACGGCCCGAACAATATCGAAATCGATAATATCGAAGATCCGCTTCCGTTTGACATCAACGCGGACATCATCGAAATCGGCGACAAAGACTATGCGATGTGGTATGCGGACATGAACGACGAAGAAGCAAAGTACTACGGCAAAACCGTTAAATTCAAGGGCAGAAGCCTTCTGGGCGGCGGCCTCAAGGACGATGAATTCGTCATCGGAAGACATATCATGACTTGCTGCGTGGAGGACATCCAGTTTGGAGGCCTTGTTGCCAAATATGCAGACGCGCAGTCTCTGGATCACGGCGGATGGGTGGAAATGACCGCCAAAATCGAGCGAGAGTACAACGATATGTACCAGAGCGAAGGCCCTGTATACCATGTAATCGAAGTGAAAAAGACAACGCCGCCTGAAGAAGAGGTTGCGACATTCTATTAAACAAAAAACATAGAACGGGAGGAAAACTGATGACAGTATCAAAAGACTATTTGCAGAAGATGGACGCGTACTGGCGCGCTGCCAATTACCTGTCGGCGGCACAGCTTTATCTGCTGGACAATCCGCTTTTGAGAGAGCCTTTGCGAAAAGAACACATCAAGAAAAAGATTGTCGGACACTGGGGAACCGTGCCCGGACAAAACTTTGTCTATGTGCATATGAACCGTGCGATTAAAGAGTTCGGACTCAACATGATTTATTTATCGGGACCGGGACACGGCGGAAACTTTTTCGTGTCGAACGCCTACCTCGAAGGCACCTACAGCGAAGTATATCCGAATGTAGGGGAGGACGAAGAAGGGCTGAAGAGACTTTGCAAGCAATTTTCTTTCCCGGGAGGAATCTCAAGCCATGTGGCACCGGAGACTCCGGGATCCATCAACGAGGGCGGAGAACTCGGCTATTCGCTGGCACACGCTTTCGGCGCGGTTTTTGACAATCCTGACCTGATTGCCGCCTGTGTTGTCGGAGACGGCGAGGCCGAAACCGGACCGCTTGCGACCGCTTGGCATTCCAACAAGTTTTTGAGCGCAAAAAACGACGGTGCGGTTCTTCCGATTCTGCACCTGAACGGATACAAAATCAGCAATCCGACGGTGTTCGCAAGAATTTCGCAGCAGGAGAGAGAATGGTTCTTCAAGGGCTGCGGCTGGAATCCGTATTTCGTAAGCGGAAGCGATCCAATGGAAATGCATGAAAAAATGGCAGAGGCCGTTGACAAGTGCATTGCCGAAATCAAAGAAAACCAGAGAAAGGCAAGAGAAGAGGGGGCAGCCGAGCGTCCGATGTGGCCGATGATTATTCTTGAAACGCCGAAGGGCTGGACAGGACCGAAGATTGTTGACGGAAACGCAATCGAGGGAACTTTCCGCGCACATCAAGTGCCGATTTCCATGGAAAAGGAAGAGCACCTCGCGCAGCTTGAAGAATGGCTGAGAAGCTATAGACCGGAAGAACTTTTCGGAGAGGATTACCGTCTGATACCGGAGCTTCGCGAATTGGCGCCGATGGGAGACGCCCGCATGAGCGCAAATCCGCACACCAACGGCGGAAAACTCCTCAGAGACCTCAGAGTGCCTGATTTTAAAGACTATGCGGTGGAGGTTCCTTATCCGGGCAGCGTAAAAGCGCAGGATATGATGGAACTCGGCGGCTATGTCAGAGATATATTGAAACTTAACAAAGAACATAAAAATTTCCGTATTTTTGGGCCGGACGAGGCGAAATCCAATCGTCTGTACCGGGCTTTTGAAGTTGAAAAGAGAGACTTCCAGGGTGAGATTTACGACTTTGACGAAGATCTTTCCCATGAGGGCAGAATCATGGACTCCTACCTGAGCGAGCATATGTGCGAGGGCTGGCTGGAAGGCTATCTGCTGACCGGAAGACACGGCTTCTTTGCAAGCTATGAGTCCTTCATCCGTGTTGTTGACTCGATGGTCTCACAGCACGCAAAATGGCTGAAGGTCTGCAACCAGCTCCCTTGGAGACAGAAGATTGCTTCGCTCAATCTGATTTTGACTTCGAATGTATGGCAGCAGGATCACAACGGATTCACGCATCAGGACCCGGGAATGCTCGACCATGTTGCAAATAAGAAGGCGGATGTTGTGCGGATGTACCTGCCGCCGGATGCAAACTGTCTGCTTTCCTGCTTCGACCACTGCATCAAGAGCAAAAACTATGTGAATGTAATCGTCGCATCCAAGCATCCGAGCCGTCAGTGGCTGACGATGGAGCAGGCGGTCATTCACTGTACGCAGGGAATCGGCATCTGGGACTGGGCAAGTAACGATCAGGGGCAGGAGCCTGACCTTGTGATGGCTTGCTGCGGAGATACACCTACCTTGGAAGCTTTGGCAGCGGTGACGATTTTGAGAGAGCATCTGCCGGAGCTCAAAGTCCGCTTCATCAATGTGGTTGACCTTATGAAGATGGAATCGCACGAAAACCATCCGCACGGTCTGACGGACGATGAATTTGACGCGCTGTTCACGAAGGATAAGCCGGTTGTGTTTGCTTTTCACGGCTATCCGAAATTGATTCACGAGCTCACGCATGGAAGACACAACGAGCAGAATTTCTTCGTTCACGGTTATCTTGAAGAGGGTACGATTACAACTGCGTTTGATATGAGAGTTCAGAACCATATCGACCGCTTCAGCCTCGTAAAGGAAGCGTTGAAGCACCTTCCGCAGCTTGGAAACAAGGCGGGACACCTCGCGCAGCAGATGAACGACCTTTTGGTAAAGCATAAAAACTATATCGCCGAGTACGGTCAGGATATTCCTGAGGTTCTCGAGTGGGAATGGAAATAAGAGAAAACGGAGGATACGCGATGATTTATACGGATTTTAAAGGCGAAAAAATTTCTCAGCTCGGATTCGGAACCATGCGGCTTCCGGTTATCAACGGCGTCGATAAAGACATTGACGAGGAAAAAGCACTTGAAATGTTCGACTATGCGTATAAGCACGGTATCAACTATTTTGATACCGCATGGGGCTACCACGAAGGAAATGCCGAAATCGTTGTCGGCAAAGCCCTCAGCCGTTATCCACGCGAGAGCTTCCATTTGACAACGAAGTTCCCGGGCTATGACCGCAATAACTTCCCGAAAGTTAAGGAAATCTTCGCAAAACAGCTCGAAAAGCTGCAGACGGAGTATTTTGACTTTTATCTGTTCCACAATGTGTGCGAATACAATATCGAAAATTATCTGAATCCGGAATTTGGAGTGAAGGAGTATTTGGTGTCGGAACGCGAAGCAGGCAGAATCAAACATTTGGGATTTTCCGACCATTCCGGCATTGAGTGCTTCAAGCGCTTCCTTGACGCATACGGCGATGTGATTGAATTTTGTCAGATTCAGCTCAACTGGCTTGACTGGGATTTCCAAGAGGCGAAGGAGAAAGTCAGAATCCTGAACGAAAAGAACATCCCGATTATCGTTATGGAACCGCTCAGAGGCGGAACGCTGGTTGAGCCTGCAGGCAGCGCGGAAAAGTGCTTCCGCTATCTGCAGTCGATTCCGGGAATCGTAACGATTCTGTCAGGCATGTCGAATCTGAAGCAACTTGAAGAAAATATCAAGATTTTTGAAACAAGCGAGCCGATGGGCGAAGCTGAAAAAGAAGAGCTCTATGAAAAGGCGAAAAAAATGACAAGCGGCGTACCTTGCACCGCCTGCCGTTACTGCACGACCTACTGCCCGAAAGGCATTGATATTCCGTACATACTGAATCAATATAATCAGATTACATTTAACCCGGAAGGCCTGGCATGGTATACGAGCATGGCAATCGGCGGTGTGGAGAAGGGCAAAAAGCCTTGGGACTGCATCGCATGCGGTTCCTGTAAGGAGGTCTGCCCACAGCAGATTGACATACCGGGATATTTGGAAAAACTTTCGGCTAAGCTCAAAGAAGCATAAAACTGCATAATGTAAAATCAACAGAAAAGGGGCTGTCGCATTAACGGAAAATAACCGTTAGGGCGCAGCCCTCTTTCT
>ERZ827168.3297-NODE-3297-length-16706-cov-4.483394_pt1 | contig 16706 bp, 9 predicted proteins | sample MGYA00519868_ERZ827168 | MGnify/ENA primary metagenome ERZ827168 (study PRJEB31778, sample SAMEA3449271) | human gut metagenome | biome: human gut; feature: human-associated habitat; material: faeces | place: United Kingdom | collected 2010/2012 ...
GCTATGAATTTTTCTATTGCGTTCCCCTGACTTCGGAATAGTGGCAGGGCTGGCTATCCTTGTTTTGCTTTGTGCTTCTCTACCGTACATGAGCATTTTCGCCGGGATTGAACACATCGTAATATATCGCCATCGCCTGCGAGGTCTGGCAGGAGCCTATCGCAGTCATAGTGCCGAAGTCTATCAGATGCCGTCTGACCGCGTCTCTTATCTCATTATATAGATTTTCGCAGAACTCGCGTTCGAGCGAGAGTCCGAGCTGCGAGAAAATATAGGCGGCTTTCTTGAGAATACTCATGCATGTCACGCTGTCCGTAAATTCGAGCGGCGATTTGACCCTCGTCACCGGGCACCAGTCTCCGAGCCCAATCGCTACAAGCCCGCGCTCGTCGCGGCGGCGCGAGATATACTCGCAATAGCGGAATATCGCCGTCGCGTTCTCTTCGATTATCTTTCTGTCTCCGCGCAGGACGTAGCAGAAATACGGAATATACGTCAGCGCAGCGTCCCACGCGGGGCCGTTGCCCCACTCAAATCCCCAGCCGCCCGTCGGCACAATGCCGGGCAGCGCACCGTCCGCACGCTGAGCGGCGCGGATATTGCGAAGCCACTCGCGGTAGCTGTTGACTGCATCGAGATTCATCAGTATATGCTCGGCGGAGAGAGCGGCGTCGCCCGTCCAGCCGTTTTTCTCGCGGTGCGGGCAGTCTGTCGGGAAATAATAGAAATTCGAGAGATCGGAGTTTCTTGTCATCGCCTGCAATTTGTTCGTCATCCCGTCGGAGCAGCCGAACGAGCCGATCTCGCGCAGAGCCGAGTTCTGCACGACAAAAGTCAGAAGATCGGCAGTCGCCTCCTGCTCGGTTATGCCGAGCACCACGCAGTATCTGAAGCCGTGATAGGTGAACACAGGCTCAAAAGTCTCTTCGCCCTCGCCTTTAAGTATGTACATATCGCGCTGGGAATATCCGGCGGGATAGAAGCAGATGTTGCTCGTGTCCGGCTCGCCGTCGGGCGCAAAATATTCGCCGAACTGCAGATCGATTTGCCGCCCGCGCTCGCCGCTTATTCTGAGCTTTACGGTGCCCGCCGAGTTCACGCCGAAATCATATAAAAATCCGTCGCGCTCGTCGCTCGCTATTTTTTTCGCCTCTTTGACAACGTCGCCGCGAGTTATGTATTCCTTGAGCCTGCATTTTCTTATCAGAACCGGCTTTATCTCGCGCACGGGCGCTATCGGCTCCGCCTCGCACAGGCGCTTTTCGCCGCGCGGGGTCTCCGCAGGCAGGGCATTTTTCCACGCGCTGTCGTCAAAGTCCGGCTCTGACCAGCCGGGAATTTCAAGGCGCGCGTCGTAGTAGCAGCCGCAGCGCAGGTCATCGAAAATGACCGGTGACGGAGCAGTTTTGACCGAGCCGTCAGCCTCGAAAATATCAATTCCGCCGTCAATATATTCCGTCGAGACGCAGAAAGCCGTGCGCGGCGCGCCCCTGAATGCGGCGATATCAAAGTCCCAGATCTGACCGCCCGGCGCGTTCTGCATTCCGTTGCCGAGCATTATGCCGAGAACATTCTTCCCCGGCATGAGGCACTCGGTTATGTCATATTCGTCGTAATAGACAAGATCGTCGGGGTTCGAGATATACGGAGCCAAAATGCCTTTTGTCAGCCTCTGCCCGTTGACATAGAGCTCATAAAATCCGAGTCCCGTCAGCGTAATAACACTCTTTTTGACTTCGCCGTCTATCTCAAAAGCCTTTCTGAAATATGGCGCGGGGACATGAAATGTATAGGTTGTATAATCATAGCCCGCACAGATAAATTTTTCCGAAAACATAACAGCACTCCTTTACGCTAATATCATAACCGAGGACGGAAAAAACTGCAACAGATTTTTTCTTGGCTTTAAAGGGTTCGGTATGATATAATCGACTCAGAAACCGACGGAGGTATTATCATGGCAAAGGCAGGCAGCAAAAAGCGGAAGATAATAATATGCATCGTTTCGATAGTCGCGGTCATTGCGCTGCTTTTCGGAGCGTGCGCCGTCTATCTCGGCGACTACTATCACGCGATAACGCCCACGAGCGAATCATTCGGGCTTCAGGACGGCAGTTCCCTGACCGAGACAATCAAACTCGACAACGGCAATATAGTCTGCAAGAGCAAAAATGCAACAAAGGGACTGATATTCTATCCCGGCGGCAAGGTCGAATACACTGCATATCTGCCGCTCATGGAGTCGCTCGCCCAAAAGGGCATACTTTGCGTGCTCGTCAGGATGCCGTTTAATCTCGCGGTATTAGATGTCAACGCCGCAGACGGCATACGGGAGATGTTCCCGGAAATTACCGACTGGTACATAGGAGGTCACTCCCTCGGTGGCTCGATGGCGGCGGCGTATCTCGAAAAACACCCGAACGATTTCAAAGGTCTGCTGCTCCTCGCCGCATATTCGACCGCCGACCTCTCAAACGAAAATATAAGGACGCTGTCAATTTACGGCAGCAATGACGGAGTGCTCAACCGCGAAAAATATGAGCAGTACCGCAGCAACCTCCCCGAGCTTACCGAATATATAATCGACGGCGGATGCCACGCGTATTTCGGCGTTTACGGCAATCAGGACGGCGACGGCACCCCAACGATAGACAACGCCCGACAGATAAATCTGACGGCGGATGCGGTTGAGAAATGGGTTGGGTGAAGCTCACAGCGTGTCCGTTCAGATAAATCCACGATATAAAAAATATATACCCCGCTATGCATTTTTCGGCACAGCGGGGTTTGTTATTGGAGTTTTGTTCGTGATATATGGAAAACCTATGAAGTTATTTTCGTTTTTTCCTCTTTTTCGCGCTTGGCTTTTTCTTTGAATTTGGCCAATTAATATTGCTGTTTTGGTAAAAGATATGCACCGTCTTTGGGCTGAACTTTTCAACATGCCGACCGACATAGAATCCTGCCGCCACAAACAGGAGCATTACTGTAGGAAAGAAAATCATTAAAGCCGTAATCGGCTTAGGCATTACTTTCCACCGTTGTATGAACCTTTCCTTCTGCAGCGCGTCTGATTTCTCGAATGTAACAAACATTCTGCCGTCATTGCTCTCGGCAGTATATACATATACGTCTTCATTAGCATAGACTTTGGCATATCCGAGTATCAGCGTGCCTCCGTTTTGATATTCATCAAGGAACTCGTCGGCATCCGGCATTATCCTTTTGTATTTCGGTATTATATAGCACTTCTCACCGTCGCCATACAGCCGAATTGCGTCGTCCTGTATTTCGCAGTGATTAAAAGCGACCGTAGAGACTGTAAGTTCATCTTGCGTTTTTGCAGTCAATGCCCACATGCCATACAACATAATCCAGTAGATCAGTGCCATACCGCCAATGAGTATGATGCCGACGGCTATGGCTTCACCGGGATTTTTTATGTTTCCGTTGAATATATCGTTCTTTTTTCTCGGCACCAGTGGAATACCTTTATCATATACACGATGGTATCCCTCTCCCGCACAGCGAACAAATTCTTTCTTTCCGACTGCCCTGTCATAAATGCGGACTTTCCGCTTTCCCAAAAACAAGTTGACATCTCCGTCTATGCGTATACCGGTGATATCCTCATATCTGTACAGTCGCTTGATGCCCCAGAAGTTTTTATGGACAAACATTTCGTCTGTATAATATATGCGCTGATTGAAATATGCAATAATAAGTGCCAAATCAGGCAATGCGAGTATAGCAAAGCCGGCAGCAATGCCAATCATATGGGGAATCCTGCCGCAAAGGAATGTAGCCGTCGCCAAAAGAACAAAACCGATAATCCCGATAACAAAAAAGACTTTCGGCATCGTCACACGCCCGGCCTTGGCTTTTTCGCTTTGCGCCGCATCCATAACAAGTCTTGTCGCCGCTCGTGTAGCCGCATATTTTTTTAAATGCTTTGACATATATTTCACCTCCGCCCGGGAAATACAGTAATTATACAACAGAGATTAGATTTTGGCAATAAAGCGCAGGATGTTGTCGGCGGAATAATTAATCCGATGCCTTTTTTGCTATTCCCTGCTCCAAGTCGCTGACTTCGTCTCTCAGCGCGGCAATCTGCTCCGGGTACGGATTTTTCTGAGCCGCGATTGCCTCCAGTTCTTTGATTGAAGCTCTCAGCTTTTTCCGGCTGTCTTCAATTTGCTCTTTTTGCTTTGAGAACGAATCAAAGAAATTATACAGACGCCGCGCATTTCCCGAGACGGATTGACCGACCTCCAAGCGGTATACAGTATCAAGGCGTTTGAGCGAAAGATACGGCTTCTTTTCATCCTGATTTTCCGGCACGGATATTGCAAAATCCATTACAAATAGATCGTCGGGCATCGGCTCTTCTTTGCGAATCACGCTCTCGGAGAGGAAATCTTTTATCTTACCGACCTCCTGCTTATATTGCTCGCGGGAAAACCCAAGCAGATATTCCTCGTTTTTAACCGTATTGCGCAGACGGACATCAAAATCGGCAAGCATTTTCTTCTTCTCTTCAACCGACCTGTTCGCATCGTTAATGCTTTTTTCAAAAGCGGAGGACAGAATCTCCGTGTGCCGCAGCTCGTTCTGCTTCTCGGCGAGCGTCTTCATAAGGGGCTCGGAAATGGACAGAGCTTTTACCTGAGCATATGTCAGCACATTTTCTTCGAGATCGGACGCCGAGCGCTGATAAGTTGACCCGCTCAGGAACTGTGAGATAAATCTCTGCTTCGTCTCCAGAATCTGCCACGAATATGAATCGAAGCTGCCCTTTGTGATATAGCGAAAAATCCGTATCTCTTCGTTCAGGTTTCCTTTGCGCATGATTCTGCCCTCGCGCTGAACCATATCCGCAGGACGCCACGGGGCATCCAGATGATGCACCGCCTTCAATTTTGTCTGCACATTTGCGCCTATGCCAAGCTTGAATGTCGAGCCAATAAGCACGCGGACGATTCCTCTGTTGACCTTTTCATAGAGCGCGACTCTCGTCGCCTCCGATGTGTAGCTGTGGACGAAAGCTATCTCCTCCTGCGGCATGCCTCTTTCCACAAGAAGGCTCTTCATTTCGGCGTAGACATTGAACTGTCCGGTTTTCGGCGTGGAGTAATCACAGAAAATTATCTGTGCGCAGCCGGGATATTCCTCATATATTTTCATCACCTGCTCGGCACATACATCCGTCTTTCTATAGCGGCTCTCCGGCAGTTCGTCGCAGCCGACCAGACGCAGATCAAGCGCCGCCTTTCTCCCGTCCGTGCTGACCTTCAGCATGTTGTCATAGCCCTTGTCTATCTTCTTCTTGCGTATTTCTTCCGTGCGCTCACAGAGCTTATTCATATATTCCTGAAGCTGCGGGCTTTTCTCAAGTAAAATATCGTCATAGCCGTTGAATTCCGGCAGATCTCCGCTGCCGTTCACGGCATAAAAGCACGCGATATTTGCAAACAGCCTGGAAAGCTCCGGGAGATTGAAAAAGCGCGCAAATCGCTTGACTATCCTGAAATTCGAAGTATCCACATCGATTTCGCACACATATTCAGGCTGGGCGAATGACTTGACCCAATTGTCGAACACATCCAGATGGGCTCTTCTCATAACATCCGGCTGAAGATACATCTGCATGGCATAGGCGTCGGAGATGGAGTTGCACAGCGGCGTGCCGGTTGCAAAAACTACGCCGCCCCCGTTGTTCTGCTCCTGAACGCAGCGCACTTTTCGCTGCATATGCAGGCACTTCTGCGAGCCCCTGAGATTTATTCCCGCTATATTTTTCTGCCTCGAGTCGATCGGAATGTTCTTGAAATTATGAGCCTCATCGACAAAGAGGGTGTTTATCGCCAATTTGTCGAATGTGACCTCGGTTCTTGTACTCTGCATCGACATGATAAGCTGATGTGCGGTTTTGCGTATTCCCTCCTCAACCCTGTTCAGCTCCTTTCCCAACCCAACGGCCTGGCGCAGGAGCGCCATCATATCCTCGAGCTTTGACAGATCATCCTCCATCTGAGTCAGGACGCATTCGGACGAAAGCGGTATCATTTCAAAGCAGCTGTACGCTATGATGATTCCGTCATAGTCCCCGTTTACAAATTGATTTAAGACCTTTTGGCGCACATCCGGCTGAAATGTGCCGGGATTCACGGACAGCAGCTTCGCCTTGGGATACATTGTCTGAAAAATCAGCTCCCACTGTCCGACAATGTTGTTCGGCACGACGAACATATTCTTTCTGGACAGCCCCATCTGCCGCATCTTCATCGCCGCGGCAATCATGATATATGTCTTTCCCGCGCCGACATCGAATGCGAGCAGCGTGTTTTTCTCGTTGATTATTCTCTGAACGGCGTCCTTTTGATACGGATAGAGTTTGATTTCTTCGCTCATCTGCGGGAACGACAGATTGGCGCCGTCATAGTGCTTTACGCAGAGTCCGCCGAATATTTTGTTGTAGCTCTCCTCAACATCCCAGCGCCTGTCCTCGTCTTCCCAAAGCCATTTTCTGAACAATTCGAGAATCTTGTCCCGCTTTTCGAGAATCAGAACCGTCTCTTTCTTTGTATCGCGACGAATCTCGCGCATGTTGAGCATCGACTCAAAGATATACAGCGCATTGTACTGCGGTATCCCGTATTCAAAATCAATCCTCGAGAGGCCGCTGTAATACCCCTTATCCGGGATGAACCAATAGCCCGTATTCGGTTCATAGTTGACAAGATTGTAATTCTGCCTTCCTTTGGACTCCCAGATTTCATACCCGTTTATCAGATAAAAAATAAACTCGTTGATTATTCTCCTGTCCATCCACGGGACTCCGGGGGTCGCTTCTATATCTTTATATTTAATAGTATGTTCAACCGAGCTTACTCTTTCTCTCCCCGGCTTTTTGTATTTGTAGACCTTTGCCTCTTTCAGCTTTCTCGCCTTTGCATAGAGCTCAATCCAATGGTCGAGGGTGAACTGCTGCAGATCCTGCTCCGAGAGAGTGTCTATCATCTCCGACATCGGCATTTCGCAGTAGATGCTGCTATCTTTTGCTTCGCCGCTTACCGTAGGGTCGCCTATACCCAAAGTGTCATAATCTCTGTGGAGCAGCTCATACACCACGCCCTCATGGATTTTTTCCTGCAGCCCTTTGTTCTCCTGCGTTTCGGCAAGGTAGCGCACTATATAGTCCTTGCTCTTGTAAGTCATCAGGGGCACATTCAATCTGCTGAGTATGTTGTTAAGCTCTGCCTTCCACAGTATGCGAAGCTGTTTTTCAAGCTTGGGCGAACCGTATTTCGGCTTGCGTTTGAGATTTATCCCATCCTCGCAGATAACAATAATCCCCCAGTTATCGGGAATCTTCGCGCCCGCAGAAGCGCCGTGCCTCTCGCCCACTACGAGATAGTTATAGTCGAAATACTGCTGATAATACTCCACCTGACGCGGCAGCCTGCGATAGCTGTCGCGGTCGCTCTTGATTTCAAATCCGGTCAAGTAATCGCTGACCAGCATCACATCACAGACCGATTCGCCGATGCTTTTCTCCTGATAAATACGCCCTTCCGGATAGTTCGCCTGCAGCCACTCTATCAAAATGCCGCGGATTGCTTTATCGTCCATTTTTTGTCGCCTCCCGAGGCTCATCATAGCACGGAGAATGTCCCATTTTTGTCACATCGGATATAAGATGTCACGAAGAAATAACGCAAGCGCGAAACCGCATTAAATTTTCACGACTGCCGGAACTTCAGATATGAACCGACCTGAGATATAGCTTTTCCGAAGTCGGGATCGCTGCGGAGCTTCACGCGAAGAGATTTCATAAAGCGGCAGCTTTCGGGTAGCTCTTCGACGCATATCCTTGCCCGATACAGCGGCGAGAGATACTGCTTTATGCCACAGGCACTCTCGGAAATATAATTGCCGTGCTTCAACGCACCATGACCGATGCGCCCGTCAAAAACCGGATACATGCACCGAACGCCGCAGCAGTCGTCGCCAACCTCGGTCAATATGCAATAATGCACGCCGTCCGTATACGGCGAACAGTCGATTTTCAAAATATCTCCCGGGCGATACGGCACCGGCAGATTCAGATCCGCCGATCTCTCCCCGAACGTCTCCTCCGCCCGAGTATAATATTTAGTTTTTCCGCGACGGCCGTAATTGTGCAGAAAATACTGAATCTCCCCATTCGGCTCGGCGATATAAATATACTCCGTCCGCATAAATCCGCCGCTCTCCGATGCATCCGACCGCCGATACAGCTTCATCTCCCAGTACATATGACCCCAATCGCAGTCACTGCACTCCGAAACATATTCGCGGATTGCCCTTCGCGCAGACTCCGCAGATGCCGCATAATAAGCGCCGTCAACAAAGCTGTCAACGCCGCATCTGCGCAGCACAACGGACAGCACGGTTTCGTTGCCGCTGTTCTCAAGAGCCGCCGTTGCGGAATTCAGAGCGGCAATATAATCGGCAACTTTATCCGGCTCTCTGCGCAACTCCGCACTGTTTTTCAGCTTTTCAAGCAGCGCCCGCTTCTCAGCAAGTCCTATAGGCGCGCCGGCAATAATATTCGCATAGTCAAATTCACAAAGCCTTTCCGGATTTGACAGCAGATACTCCAAAAGCTCCGGTGATTCCAGAAGATTTAAAATTTCTTCTCTCAGTGTAAGCATACTCTCATCCCCCAAAATATCCGGCCGGCAAAAGCCACTTAGCGATATAATAAATAATAGCAGGCCCCATGTACCGCATATAACCCACAGCAATATTCGGTTGTGCGGAAAACAAAAAAGCGAGTGTCCATAACTCAAATCTGTTATGAACACTCGATATGGTCCGAGTGACAGGGTTCGAACCTGCGGCCTGATGGTCCCAAACCACCCGCGCTACCAACTGCGCCACACCCGGTTATATTTATTTTTTAGTTTGCTTCCTGCTTATTAGCTTTCCGCTGTCCGTCCGCGGCGCTTCCCTCAGAAACATAGTCGCATAATACAGGGGTCCCAAAAAGGCTTGCCTTTTTGGGGAGAGGACGAGGCGCGCAATGAATGAGTTTTCGCCAAAGGCGGAAACGAATGATATGGAGCTGTCGAGGACGATGGTGCGCTCGCTCCGCTCCTTGTTTCTTCACCTCGGAGCAATGCCTCTATCCGCCCCCGGCGGCGGCATTCCTCCTCGCCCAACTGCGCCTGAATCACTCGTGATATTTTACCTTTTTTAGCTTCGTTTGTCAACCTCGGCAAGCCGTTTCACACGGTGAACGGCAGGCTGATATTTTTCCGTAACCTGACAAGCGGGCGGTGAATACTCTGTAATATGACTTTTCGGGAGGCGTATTATGGGTAACATCAGCTATTTTCTCGGGTGCAGCTCGCCCGAGGGGTTTCACTCATTTTTCGACGAGCTTTGTCCGACTCATTCGGGCGGGTATACATATATAATAAAGGGCGGTCCGGGCACGGGCAAATCAAGCCTGATGAAACGGATAAACTCCGCCCTGACAGACGCGGGGATAGAGACGGAGCTGATATATTGCTCATCCGACCCAGCTTCGCTCGACGGCGTATATGCGCCCGCGCTCAACTGCTGGATAGCGGACGGCACTTCCCCGCACACGCTCGAGCCGAAATATCCGGGCGCCGCGCAGGAGATAGTTGATTTAGGCAGGTTCTGGGATAAAGATATTCTGCGTTCGCGCGCGGATGAGGTTATCGCACTGGCCGATGAAAACACCGCGTGCCACCGCAGATGCAGGCGCTTTCTCGAAGCGAGCGCCCTGCTGCGCGAGGATATACTGCGCCTGACGCTCGGCTGCACGGACACGGCAAAAATCAAACGCGCGGCTTCGCGCATCGCGTCGCGCGAGTTCGGCAGGCCGACCGGGCGCATCGGCGAAGAGAGTCACAGAATGATATCCGCCGTCACTCCGGACGGGATAACTTTCTTCACTGATACGGTAAGGCAGCTCTGCGAGCGCATATATATCATTGAGGACGACAACATCGCGAGCTCCGCAGCCCTGCTGTCACTGCTTCGCGGATACGCCCTCTCCGGCGGTCATGACATAATCACGAGCCCGTCTCCCCTTTCACCGGACGGCGAGCCCGAACATCTGCTCATCCCCGACCTGTCGTTCGGCTTTGTGACCTCAAACAGGCTGCATCCCGCGGAGTTTGACGGCGCGATAAAGATAAACTCCTCGCGCTTCACCGATCGCGCCGCGCTGCGCCGGCACATGTCGCGGCTGAACTTCACCAAAAAAGCCTACGGCGAGTTTATCGGCGAGGCAATAGCCTCACTCGAGAGCGCAAAGAGTATACACGACGACCTCGAGAGCATATATATATCCGCCATGGACTTCTCGCACATGGATGAACTCGCGAAGAGCATTGCGGAGGATATGTTGAAGAGGAAAATATAAAAAACGGGCGTCCGCATAGCGGACGCCCGCGTCAACTCTGGAGAAAATTATTCGCCGACAACGTTGACAGCTCTGAGCTTGCTGGAATCCTTGGGATCCGGCTCGACCTCGAAGGTGACCTTCTGACCCTCGGTGAGAGTTCTGTAGCCGTCTGCAACGATAGCGGAGAAATGTACGAAAACATCGTCGCCGCCCTCATCGTTAGCGATGAAGCCAAAACCTTTTTCTGCGTTGAACCATTTGACTGTACCCTTCATTGTGGTACCTCCGTGAAAAAATTTGCATTCTATATTATATGTTGTGCAATGGACTCACACATTTTTGTGAACCATCAAACGGTCAATGGCTTACAAAAACATGCGAGTCCACAGAAACATTTGTCAGAATACGCATTAATTATATATTCACATTGCGCTTTTGTCAAGAGCGATTTTGTCGAATAAAAAGAATAATAGATAAAAATTTATAAATTTTTAATTGACATTTCCTCTTTTGCGGAGTATGATAAATGCATATCCATTGGGGAGTAGCTATGGGCAAAAGCCCATCTCGCTGTCACCAACCGTCGTGCAGGTCGCGATAACCGACCGAGCCCGGCTGGCAGCAGACATATGCGTTGAATGCGTTTGAGGCAAGACCTTTGGCAGACATGGTCTGTCGAAGGTCTTTTTTGTTTAACCGAAAGGGAGGCATAAAAATTGAAGTACTATCTTGAAGACGTCCGCGAGGTGTTTAAGCGGACGGAGAGCTCGGAAAACGGACTTTCGCAGTCCGAGGCCGAACGCCGTCTTGAGAAATACGGCAAAAACAAATTGGCACAGGCAAAGCAGAAATCGCTCGTCAGGCGGTTTTTTGAGCAGCTTGCCGACCCGATGATAATCATCCTTATCGTCGCCGCGGTCATATCCGCCGTGACGACAGTCTATGAGGGCAAGGTCTCCGGCTCGCCGTCCTTCCCTACGGACACCGTGATAATCCTCGCCGTTGTGCTCATAAACGCGGTGCTCGGCGTTTTGCAGGAGAGTAAGGCGGAAAAGGCTATCGAGGCGCTTCAGGAGATGAGCGCGGCGACCTCAAAGGTCATTCGCGAGGGCAGGATAATGACTGTCAAGAGCGAAGATCTGACCGTCGGCGATATCGTGGTACTTGAGGCGGGCGACGCCGTTCCCGCGGACTGCCGCATATTCGAGAGCGCCAGCCTTAAAATAGAGGAGGCTGCGCTGACGGGCGAGAGCGTGCCCGTGAGCAAGATTATCTCCGTTCTCGGCGCGGGCGACGGCGGCGATATTCCGCTGGGCGACAGAAAGAACATGGCGTATATGGGCAGCGCCGTTGTCTACGGACGCGGCAAGGCCGTCGTCACCGACACGGGCATGAATACCGAGATGGGCAAGATAGCCGACGCCATAACAAAGGCGGAGGACGGACAGACCCCGCTCCAGAAAAAGCTTGCGGGACTCTCTAAGACTCTCACCTTCCTCGTGCTTGGAATCTGCGTTTTCATCTTCGCGTTCTCGTTGTTCATGGAGCGCTCCACTCTCGCGGGCGGCGATCCCGCGCTGATATTCAAGAGCGTTATCGACGTGTTTATGGTAGCCGTCAGCCTCGCCGTTGCCGCCGTTCCCGAGGGACTTGCGGCGGTGGTCACTATCGTGCTGTCAATAGGCGTTACGAACATGTCGAAGAAAAATGCAGTTATCCGCAAGCTCACCGCTGTTGAGACGCTCGGCTGCGCGCAGATAATCTGCTCTGACAAGACAGGCACTCTCACGCAGAATAAGATGACCGTCGTCGATCATTACGGCGACGAAAAGCTGCTCGCAAGAGCCATGTCCCTCTGCTCGGACGCGGAGGAGGATGCGGATGGAGCAGTCACGGGAGAACCCACCGAAGCGGCTCTCGTAAACTTTGCGATAAGCCTCGGGATGCACAAGGGCGATTTGAAAGCAGACAGCCCGAGAATCGGCGAAGCTCCGTTCGACTCCGGCAGAAAGATGATGTCCACCGTCCACAAGACACCGGACGGCATTATTCAATACACAAAGGGTGCTCCCGATGTTGTCGTCGATCTCTGCACCCACGCTTTTATTGACGGAAAAATCGTTCCGATGACAGACGAGATAAAGGCGACAATAGCCTCGGAAAACAAGAGGATGGCGGATAAGGCTCTGCGCGTGCTCGCGGCGGCGATGAGAAAATACGACTCCGCGCCCGACGATTTTTCGCCCGAGGCGCTCGAGCATGACCTGATATTCATCGGCCTTACCGGCATGATAGACCCCGTTCGCCCGGAGGTCAAGGCGGCTATCGAGGAGTGCCGTGGCGCTGGTATAACCCCCGTTATGATAACCGGCGACCATAAGGACACCGCTGTTGCGATAGCCTCGGAGCTCGGCATACTCACCGATCCGTCACAGGCAATAACCGGCGCGGAGCTCTCCGCGATGAGCGACGAAGAGTTCGCGGACAGAGTCGAAAATATATATGTATACGCGCGCGTGCAGCCCGAGCACAAGACGAGAATAGTCAACGCCTGGCGCTCAAAGGGCAAGATAACCGCCATGACGGGCGACGGAGTCAACGACGCGCCGTCGATAAAGAGCGCGGATATCGGAATAGGCATGGGCATAACCGGCACGGACGTCACAAAGAATGTTGCAGACATGGTGCTCACGGACGACAACTTTGCAACTATCGTCAACGCCGTTGAAGAGGGCCGCCGGATATATGACAATATCCGAAAGGCTATTCAATTCCTGCTCGGCTCGAACCTTGCTGAGGTGCTCGCGATATTCACCGCAACGCTTCTCGGCTTCACGATTCTCGAAGCGCCGCATCTGCTGTTCATAAACCTCGTCACCGACTGCTTCCCGGCGCTCGCGCTCGGACTCGAAAAGGCGGAGAGCGATATCATGCGCCGCCGCCCGCGCGATCCGTCGGACGGAATATTTGCAGGCGGGCTCGGCTTTGATGTGCTCTATCAGGGCCTGCTGGTCACCGCACTGACCCTCGCGGCGTTCTTCATAGGCGAACGCTTTGAGACCGGTCACTGGGCGTTCATGAACATCGCCGAGTGCGAGCAGGGCATGACGATGGCATTCCTCACCATGTCGATGTGCGAGATATTCCACTCGTTCAACATGCGCTCGCAGCGCGGCTCGGTCATAAAGATGAGCCTTCGAGGCAGTCACAACATGCCGCTGTTCGGCGCTATGGTAGCGTCTCTCGTGCTGACTACGGCGGTTATTGAGATACCGTTCCTCGCAAACGCCTTCGGCTTCACTCCGATAGGCTTCGCCGAATATGCGACATCGCTCGCCCTCGCGTTTTCGATAATCCCGATAGTCGAGATAATCAAGGTCGTTCAGCGTGCCGCAGCGAAAAGAAAAGCCTCCAGATAATATAATAAATTGACATCGCGCCCGGCACTTTCCAGACCGACGAGCTGCTCATTTCCGCAGGTCTCTCGGTCTCCACTATCCCGGTGTTCGAGATAGGCAAGGCTATCAGACGCGCGGCAGAGCGCAGAAAAGAAAAGAAAGCTGCGTAAAAATTGATATAATGCATCCCCTGCACCGAGAGGTGCGGGGGATGTTTTGTTATAACTTTTATCACAAGGGACTGCGAACCGCCGCAGTCCTTATTTTTATTTTGAGATAACCAGCCCGATGTGACTAAAACATACTATTTTTATATCCTTTTACAAGTGCAAACTGCGCTCAATTTGTTTATATAACGTTAATGAATATATTTTTATTTTTTTGTTGAAATCTATAGTAATGTATGCTATAATTTCTTCAAAACTGTGGTTAATTTTTATGCAGTAAATCTAAACGCGCAGCGGCGCTTTGATAAGGAGGACTTTTTTTTGAAAGCCTATAACGCGAAAGACATCAGAAATATCGCCATAGCAGGTCATGGCGGCAGAGGAAAAACAACCCTTGCGGAAGCAATGCTCTACACCGCGAAGGCTACCGACAGACTCGGCAGAGTCGCCGACGGCACCACCGTGCTCGACTTCGACGCCGAGGAGAAGAAGAGAAAGGCCACGGTTTCAACCGCTGTTGCCGCTATCGAGTGGAACGGCGCGAAGATAAATATAATCGACACTCCCGGTCTTTTTGACTTTGCGGGCGGCATGAGCGAAGGCATCCGCGCGGCGGACAGTGTGCTCATCGTCACTGCGGCGGGCTCCGGCTTTGACGTCGGCGCAGAGAAAGCTCTCAAGGCGGCGAATGCCAGAGGCATTTCGAGAATGTTCGCCATCACCCGCTGCGACGCGGACAATACAGATTTCTATAAAACATTTGCAGCTATAAAAGACGCAGTCGGCGGTGCTATCTGCCCCGTTATCGTCCCCTATATGGACGGCGGCAAGGTTGCAGCATATGTCAACCTCGCGTCCCGCAAGGCTTTCGACTACAGCGGCGGCGAGAAGAAAGAGGTCGCAATGCCCTCCGACCCGCAGCTTGACGAGATGCTCGATATACTTACAGAAGCAGTCGCTTCGAGCGACGACGAGCTGATGGAGAAGTTCTTTGCAGGCGAGACTTTCACCCGCGAAGAGATAATCAAGGCTCTCAACTCCGGCGTCAGCGACGGCTCCGTTATCCCCGTATACGCCTGCGCGGGCTACACCTGCGAAGCTATCGATATGCTCCTTGACGAGATAGTCTATTCCGCTCCCTCCGCAGCCGACAAGGCAGGCGAGAACGGTCTTCCCTGCGACGAAAACGGCCCGCTTGCGGCTATCTGCTTCAAGACTATCGCCGACCCGTTCGTCGGCAAGATGTCCTTCTTCAAGGTCGTTTCCGGCAAGATAACTTCGGACACCCCCGCTTATAACTCCCGCACCGAAGAGAGCGAGAGAATGGGCAAGATAATCACCCTCAGGGGCAGCAAGCAGGAGGACGCATCCTGCATCCCCGCGGGTGACATCGGCGTTGTCACAAAGCTTGCGGGCATCAAGACCGGAGACACTGTCTGCTCGCCCAAGAACCCGATAACCCTCGAGGGCATTAAGTTCCCGACCCCCTGCCTGTCCATGGCAGTCAAGGTTCGCAAGAAGGGCGACGAAGAGAAGGTCGCGGCGAGCCTGCTCAGACTTCTCGAAGAGGATCCCACGATTTCGTTCGTCATCAATAAAGAGACCCGCGAGCAGATTCTCTCCGGTCTGGGCGAACAGCACCTTGACGTTATCGTATCCAAGCTCAAGAACAAGTTCGGAGTTGAGGTTGACCTCAGCGTGCCGAAGGTTGCATACAGAGAGTCCATCCGCAAGAAGGTCGAGGTTCAGGGCAGACATAAGAAGCAGTCCGGCGGACACGGCCAGTTCGGCGATGTGTTCATCCGCTTCGAGCCCTGCGAGAGCGACGATCTCGTTTTCGCCGAGGAAGTTGTCGGCGGCTCCGTGCCGAAGAACTTCTTCCCCGCAGTTGAAAAGGGTCTGCGCGACAGCGTCAAGAAGGGCGTACTTGCCGGCTACCCGATGGTCGGCATAAAGGCGACTCTTTACGACGGCTCTTATCATCCGGTCGACTCGTCCGAAATGGCGTTCAAGACCGCCGCGAACATAGCATACAAGAACGGTATCCCGCAGGCGAACCCCGTTATCCTTGAGCCTATCGGCACTCTGAAGGCTTATATGCCCGACGAGAACCTCGGCGACATCATGGGCGACGTTACAAAGCGTCGCGGCAGAGTGCTCGGAATGGGCGCTTCGGAGGAAAAGGGTATGCAGGAGCTTACCGCCGAGGTTCCGATAGCCGAGATGGGCGATTTCACAACGGTGCTTCGCTCCGTCACGGCAGGCAGGGGACATTACACTCTCTCATTTGCCCGCTACGAGCAGGCTCCGCAGCCGGTTGCCGACAAGGTAATTGCCGACCGCGCGGCTGAAAACGAAGAATAAACAGCAATCGGGGAACGGTTTTTGCCGAGCTGCGGCGAGGATTGTTCCCCTCTTTTTGCCGTTTGGTATTGAAAAAATCGTCAAATATGGTAGAATAATATAAATACTTTTAGTTCAAGGGGTTTTGGAAATGAACAAAAAAACCGTGTTTAAACTTTCTGCGGCTGCGATTTGTGTTTTGCTTTCGGCCTGCATGCTCTTTGCCTGCGGTAAAAAGCAAAAGGATTTTGAAACAGACACGTCAGCTCCGGCCACCACAGCGGAGCCCACCGTCGCAACAGATGTTAATCCGCTTACCGGTCTTACGGGTCTCCCCGAAAGCAGCATAGGCAAGCGTCCCGTTTGCGT
>ERZ827168.3298-NODE-3298-length-16703-cov-2.932544_pt1 | contig 16703 bp, 4 predicted proteins | sample MGYA00519868_ERZ827168 | MGnify/ENA primary metagenome ERZ827168 (study PRJEB31778, sample SAMEA3449271) | human gut metagenome | biome: human gut; feature: human-associated habitat; material: faeces | place: United Kingdom | collected 2010/2012 ...
ACAGTAACAACCAATGCACAGAGTATTGCAGCAGGTGCGACAGCAGAGATCCAGGCTACCGTACCGGTTTCCAATCCGGAACTCTGGAGTGTAGAGAATCCGAGTCTGTATACAGTTCGTACAGAAGTACTGGTAGATGGACAGGTAACGGATACTTATGATACAGAATATGGATTCCGTTATTTCAATTTTGACAGTAATACAGGATTCTCTCTGAATGGAGAGAATATGAAGCTGAAAGGTGTATGTATGCATCACGATCAGGGATCTCTCGGAGCAGCAGCTTACGACAGTGCGATCGACCGTCAGGTGAAGATCCTGAAAGAGATGGGATGTAATTCCATCCGTGTAACACATAACCCGGCAGCACAGGATCTGATCGATGCCTGCAATGAACAGGGAATCCTGGTCGTTGAGGAAGCATTTGATACATGGATAAAACCAAAGAATGGTAACAGCAATGATTATTCTGTATGGTTCAACCAGACCGTAGCTTCAGACAATGAAATCCTTGGAGCAACGGATGGAGAAACCTGGGCACAGTTTGATCTGGAATCCATGATCAGCCGTGACTACAACGCACCGTCAGTGATCATGTGGTCTCTTGGAAATGAGGTTATGGAAGGAATCAGTGGCGGAACAGATGCTGAATATGAAGCAACCGCTACAAAGCTCATTAACTGGGCCTATGATGCAGATAATACAAGACCGATGACGATCGGTGATAATAAGCTGAAAGCAGACTGGCAGATTTCCAAGACTTTTGCAAACCTTCTTGCAGCAAAGGGAGGAACTGTTGGATTTAACTATGCAGACGGAGGTGTACTTGACAAGTATCACTCCAGCAATTCCAACTGGTTTATCTATGGCTCAGAAACTGCATCAGCGGTTAACAGCCGTGGAATCTATTACCGTACAACAGGCGGTAGTCAGACGAGCGACAAGCAGCTGACATCCTATGATAACTCAGCAGTGGGATGGGGAGCTACAGCAAGTAATGCATGGTACACTGTTCTGACAAGAGATTTTGCAGCCGGTGAATATGTGTGGACCGGATTTGATTATCTTGGAGAGCCAACTCCATGGAACGGAATCGGAAGTGGAGCTGTTGGATCATGGCCTTCACCGAAGAACTCTTACTTTGGAATCATTGATACAGCGGGATTTGCAAAGGACAGCTACTACTTCTACCAGAGCCAGTGGAATGATGATGTGACAACATTACATGTTCTTCCGGCATGGAACAACAACGTTGTAAGTAAAGACAGCAGCGGCAATGTACCGGTTGTTGTATATTCCGATGCAGCATCTGTTGAGCTGTTCTTCCAGGCAAAAGGAAGTGATACAAAGACTTCTCTTGGAAAGAAGATATTTACGCAGAAGACAACAGACGCGGGATATACCTATCAGATCTATGAAGGCACTGATAAAAACTCAACAACAGACAAGAACCTGTATCTGACATGGAATGTACCGTATGCAGACGGAACTGTTTCTGCAGTTGCATATGACAGCAACGGTCAGAAGATCACGGATACAGTCGGACAGTCAAGTGTAACGACAACAGGAAGAGCTTCCAAGCTGAAAGCTTCAGCAGATAATAAGAAGATTGCAGCAGACGGAGAATCACTTTCCTATATTACAGTAGATGTAACAGATGCAAATGGAAATATCGTTCCGGATGCAGAAAACCGTGTGAAGTTTACTGTAGAGGGAGATGGAGAACTGGTAGGCGTGGATAACGGAAGTTCACCGGATCATGACTCTTATCAGGCAGATAACAGAAAAGCCTTCAGTGGTAAAGTGCTTGCCATCGTGAAGTCCACAAAAGAAGCAGGAACGATCACTGTAACTGCATCAGCAGACGGACTGGATTCTGCAAGTGTCAAGATCACGACAACCGCAGTGGACAATGGAAGTACAGAAAAGCAGATCGACAGCTTTAAAATGTCACGCACTTACTATGTAAAAGTCGGAAGTACACCGGAACTTCCGGAGAAGATCGTGACACGTTATACCGATGGAACAAGTGAAGAACTCCCTGTAACATGGGATGCAATTACAGAAGATCAGATCGCAGCAACAGGAAGCTTCCAGGTGAAGGGTGCTGTAGAAGGCGGATATTCTGTAGCAGTTAATGTAAATATGATCGATGAGGTCGGAGGACTTCTGAATTATTCTACGAATACAGCAGTAGGAGTAGCACCGGTATTACCGACTTCCAGACCTGCAGTACTTCAGGATGGAACGATCATGGACGTAACATTCCCGGTAACATGGGAAGACAAAGCTGCAAGTGCTTATGATAAAGCAGGAACAGTAACAGTCAACGGAACAGCAAACGTACTTGGAAAAGAAATTGATGTAACAGCAAGTGTCAGAGTACAGGAAGAGACGATCAAAATCGGTGACAGCGTTTCAGCAGATGCACTGAACCTGACTCAGAGCGTACCTGCAGATAAGCAGTCAGATACACTGAATGCGATCAAGGACGGAAGTACAACGATTTCAAGCAATACATCCGGCGGAGCAAATCCGACCGTATGGAGTAACTACGATTATTCTCAGGATGGAAATACAACAGCGGATCTCATTTTTGAATATGCAACAGAACAGAGACTTGGACAGATCGTAACTCATTTTGCGAGAGATAGCTGGAGCATGAGATATCCGGATGCCGGAGCAACTGAAATTTATGTGTCAGCGGACGGAACAAGCTGGACAAAACTGGATACAACCGAGACAATCGGAACAGAGTCAGGAAATGTAAAACCATATACTTATGATTTTGCACCGGTAGGAGCAACCTTTGTGAAGTTCCACCTGACCAACAGTACTCAGGCAACAGGAACAACTGCAAAGGCATGCACAGGTATCACAGAAATTGAACTGAAAGTAGCAACAGGAAGTCGTACAACCAATACGACAGCCGAGCTGCAGACACTGACAGTCAATGGAAAAGAAGTACCGCAGACAGCACTGGACAGCAAAGTATATACAACTCCTGCAATTCTTGCAGAGATTGAAGCAACAGCAAAAGATAACGCATCTGTAACAGTCCTTCCGGCTTACAATGATGTGATCCGCATCATCGTTGAGTCAGAAGATCATCAGACAAGAAATACTTATGAAGTAAGACTGAATGAAGCAGAGCAGACAACACCGGACAGCGACAGCAGAGATTATCCGGTATCAAAATTAACAGCATCCGCAGGAAGTGAGCAGTCTACAACAGGAGTTGAAGGTCCTGCATCGAATGCAAAAGACGGAGATGAGTCTACGTTATGGCATACAAGATGGAGTTCACCGGCAGCGACAAGCGATCAGTTATGGTTTACATATGAACTGGAAGAAGAAACGGTACTGGATGCACTTCGTTATCTGCCAAGACAGGGAACAGCAAGCGGACAGAACAATGGTCGTGTAAACGAGTACAGAGTAGAAGTAAGCACAGATGGTTCAACATGGACAACCGTTTCAACCGGAAACTGGGAAGACAGTCAGGACTGGAAACTGGCAGAGTTTACAGAACCGGTTGCTGCAAAATATGTAAGACTGACAGGTGTTCATACTTACGGTTCAAGTGCAGCGAATGTAGATAAATACATGAGTGCTGCTGAGATCCGTCTCCGTATGGCAGAGAGTAAGACAGATATTGCAGATGCAGCAAATGGAGTAACAGTAACAGCTCCGGATTCAATCGAAGTTGCGAAAGCGGATGCAGAAAATCCGGTAATGTTCGATCTTTCTGATATTGTAGTAAAAGCAGGAGATACAACGCTTCGCTATGGAGTTGATTATGTGATCTCTTACGAGAACAATACAGACTTTGGAACTGCAAAACTTGTAATTAAAGGAATCGACGGATATACAGGAATTCTGGAGCATACATTTGCAATCACTCAGAAAGCAAAAGTTATGACGGGAATTACCTGGAATACAAAACCGGAGAAAGTCATTTATACAGAAGGCGAGACACTGGATGTGACCGGCTTGGTGATCAATGTAGTTTATGATGATGATTCAACCGAGGCAGTGGCATACAGTGAAGCAAATGCAGATGAATTTACATTCAGACCTGCATTGGATACAAAACTTGCTGCCACAGATAAAACGGTAACTGTAACTTATAAAGGTGCAAGCCTGATCTATGATATTACTGTAAATCCGAAGAAAGTAGACCCGACAGATCCGACAGATCCGGATCAGCCGAACAAGCCGGATCAGCCAGATAAGCCGGATACCCCGGATAATGGCAATAATAACGGAAATGGCAACAACGGAAACGGTAATAATAATGGAACAGATGACGGAAAGAAAGATCCTGGACAGTCTGGAGTAACAGATAACAAGAACCAGGGTAATAATAGTAATAACGGTACAGCGGCTGGAAATAAAGCAAATGCAGCAGCAAAGACCGGTGATACAGCCAATATGCTTCTTCCGATGATCGCAGCAATGCTGGCAGGTACAGCAGTTGTTGGTACAATTTCAATCAGAAGACGCAGAAGATAATCAGTCCATTACAAATGAGGGTTTGAGGGAAAAAGAGGAGAAGCTTTAAACTTCCCCTCTTTTTTTGTATGTAGAGATTGCTTATTTCCCGTATAAATTATATAATAAAATAGAATAAGACCGTAAAGCTTTCGGTCGTAAAAGAAAGGATGGGATTATGAAAAAGCTTAGTAAAAAGCTTGCAGCAGGATTTCTTGCATTTGCGATGGTATTAACGACGGCTCTGCCGTATCTTCCGTCGATCGATGCATTTGCAGCAAGCAAGACAATGGCACATATCGTGTCAGGTGCTGAAAATGGAAATACGCATTTTGGCGGTTCAAAGCCAGAAGCATTTGTATTATCTCCAAAAGCAACATTTACAAATGAGAGTTTCAGCAGCACCTTAAAACTTGGCAGTGCACAGTCAGATACTCGTGCACGAGTTGTCCTGAAATACAAGGACGACAGTAACTGGGCATATATCGGTTATGATGGTGCCGGTTCAGCAACAGACTGGATCTATGAGTACAATAATAATGGTACTTCATCTTACGGAAGCGTTGAAGGACTTCCGGCAATTAACCAGAACGATATGTTCACAGTAAATGTTACTTATACAGAAAGTGCAGTGAAAGTTGCTGTAAAAAACATTACCGCAGGAACCAGCGGTACAGGTACAGTGACGGATGCCAGCTTTGTAGCATTAAAGGATGTAGCAGGTAAGGTTGGATTTGGGGGAGGCTCCAGAAATGAATCTTATACCGATCTGTATTTTTCTGATGTGGTAGTCGGAGATACTACATACTCAGATTACAGTGATTGGACAATCTATAATGATAAGAAAGGATCCTGGGATCCGGCAGCGGTAACAGATGACGGAACGCAGGAGACTGCAAGAGGAAGAAAATGGATCACCGTTCAGGGTGGAAGCAGAAACGGAAATGGACATAACTATGGAAATGCCAGTGCTGTTGCTCCGGCACTTCTTCTTGACCAGACAAAAACGACACCGGTAGGAGGAACCGTTTCTTTGAAGTTCCGTCCGGTGACAAGTACGAACTGGGGAATCTTCTATACTTATAAGGATGATAATAACTGGCTGTATGTCGGTTATGATCCGACAAGTAAATGGTACTTCCAGTACAAAGTGAATGGAACAGAGTCTTATCCAAAGCTTTCAGGTCTTCCTGATCCGGTGCTGAATGAGACAATGGATATTTCCATCACAGTTTCCAGAGAGAACCTGACAGTAGTCGTAGATGGCAAGAAAGTGACCCAGTCTGTGCAGGCACTGACTCCGATCTCTGATTCGATCAATGGAGAAGGACATCCGGGAGTGAAGACGAACGGAGCTACAAAAGTAGAATTTTCTGACTTCAAGATCGGAACGACAGATTGTATGGATGATACCTGGGGATGGGCAGCTACAAGATCCGGTCAGGTAACAGAAACTTATACGACAGCAGTTGCAGCAGTTTCCGGTAAGGTTACGGCTGAAGATGGAACAGCACTCAAGGGTGCAACAGTGAAGCTGGGTTCCAATACTGCAAAGACAGATGATGCAGGAAACTACAGTTTCGATGCCATCGAGACAGGAACATACAATCTTGCAGCAAGCCGTACAGGCTACCAGGCACATACAGAAGAGGTTACTGTAAGTGAAAATGCAGCACAGAATGTATTCAATGTTACCTTATCACCAAAGGCAGAACTGGATTTAAGCCAGTATGCAAAGATCAGTTCTGATTATATGGATGTATATGTTGGAAAGGAATTTCCGGTAGTTGCACGTTATGCGACAAAGAAAGTTGATGGTACTCCGTTCTTCCGTGGACAGGAGGAAGAGATCAACTCTGTCAGCATCAACAAGACTGCGATCACTCCGACCAATGTATCAGCCGAGGGAGATGATTCTTCCAGAACTTATACAATGGATCTTGTGAGTCCTTCGACAAATATCGACCTGACTATGAAAGTGAAGATCAGTGTAGATGACAATGATCTGACCTGGGAAGTAACATCCATCAAAAAGAAAGACGGATGTACAGATATTGCTACAATCGAGATCCCGCAACTGAATCTTCTTTCTACAGATATGTCAGAAGAGAATGCAGCATTTGATGGTGTATCACCGTCTACAACGACTACCCAGAGCGGAGATTCCCATATTACATGGGATAATGGATTCAATCCATCTACAACAGGAACTTATATGTATGGATTCCTGTCAAATGGAAGCTTAAGCGGTGGTGTATGGAGTAACTCTGAGATCGAGGATGATAAGAGAATTACGATGAACAGCGGTGCAGACTCCATGAGTCTTACAAGTTCTGTATGGTATTACGAACGTGGAGATAAAAATGGACAGGCTGCAAGCTATAGTTATCCGACCAGTGATCTTCCGTGTGCAAAAGTATGCATCGCAGGAGATGCAAATGGCGATGGAGACATCGACTGGAATGATGGAGCTCTTGCATTCAGAGATATCATGAACATTGCACAGGGTGCAGATGATATCAAAGATCTTGTAAACTATCGTATTGTTATGAACTTTGCCGGTATGGCAACGAATCCATATCTTGAGACAGCAGATAATATCAAGAAAGTATATCTTGCAACTGATGGACTGCCGCAGGCAGTTATGCTCAAAGGATATGGAAATGAAGGTCATGACTCAGCCAACTCCGAGTATGCAGATGTATCTGAGCGTGAAGGTGGAATTACTGATTTCCAGAACCTGATCAAGATCGCACATCAGTATAATACAGAAGTTGGTATTCATATCAATGCACAGGAGGCTTATCCAGAGGCAAAATCTTTCAATGAGACAATGCTGACAAGCCCGATCACAAATGGTTGGGGATGGCTGGATCAGTCCTTTACGATCAATAAATTATGGGATCTGGGAAGTCAGGCCCGTTATAAGAGATTAGTACAGCTTTATGACCGTATCAACGGTACAAGCTTCTACAGTGGAAACTGGGATAAGGGTGAATATGTCAAAGATTCTCAGGGAACACTGAATGCTTCTATGAGTGAGATTGCAGCAGATGCAGCAAAGAGAACAGATAATATGGACTTCATTTATCTGGATGTATGGTATCAGAATGCGTGGGAGACAAGACAGATCGCAAAAGAGATCAACTCACTCGGATGGAGATTCTCTACGGAGTTTGGTTACGAGGGAGAGTATGACTCTACCTGGTCACACTGGGCAACTGACGCCGCTTATGGTGGAGCAGGCCTGAAGGGATGGAATAGTGAGATTATCCGGTTCCTCCGCAATGATCAGAGAGATACGCAGATTCTGAACTATCCGAGGTATGGCGGAACAGCCGACAACCCGCTGCTTGGCGGATATCGTCTGTATGGCTTTGAAGGATGGGGCGGAGATCAGGATTATAACTCTTATATTACAGAGACATTTACAGAGAACCTGCCTACAAGATTCCTTCAGCATTATTATGTAACTGACTGGGAAGACTACGGTGAGGATGAAGCCTGCCCGACAGGAAATACAGAGAAGCAGATCACTCTGAAGAACGACACCGGAGATACGGTTGTTGTTACAAGAAATACAGAGCAGAGATCCGATTCTTACATCGAGCGTACGATCACTCTGAATGGAAAAGAAGTACTGAATGATGTGAAGTATCTTCTTCCTTGGACAGATGAAAACGGCGACCAGAAACTGTATCACTGGAATCTGGACGGAGGCACATCTACATGGGAGCTTCCTGACGGATGGACAAACCTTGCAAATGTTGTAATGTACGAACTGAGTGATCAGGGACGTATCAATGAGAAGACAGTTGCAGTATCCAACGGAACAGTGACTCTGGATGCAAAAGCAGCTACCGCTTATGTGCTTGTTAAGGGTGAATCCTCTAAGACACTGAAGGTAGATTACGGCGAGGACAACTATGTGGTTGACCCGGGATTCAATGGTTACTCAGGAACAGACAGTGCATTGGATGCTGCTGACTGGAGTGGGGACATTGACAATGCAGCAGTGACGGTCGAGAAGTATGCGAATACAGGCGACCAGAGACTGGCAATGAACAGCCCGGAAAAAGATGTGACTGTATCTACAAAGATCACAGGACTGACAGCCGGAAAAACTTATGTTGCAGAGCTGTATGTAGATAATGAAAGCGATGCAAAGGCGACACTGAGTGTCAATACAGGAAGTAAAGAAGTATCAAATTATACGATGCGTTCTTTCTCCAGAAATACAGTTGCAAGTGATGAAAAGCACGGTACAAATATGCAGAGGATCCTTGTATCCTTTACAGCAGAAGGTACGATCGCTGACCTGAAGCTTTCAAGAGCAGCAGGTGAAGGAAGTACTTACTGGGATGATATCCGTATCGTACAGAAGACACTGGACAACTATGCGGAAGACGGAAGTTTCCATCAGGATTTTGAATCCGTTGTAGAAGGAATGTATCCGTTCGTACATGGATTTACGCAGACAGGAGACCAGGTGACTCATCTGGCACAGTTGAATGCACCGTATACACAGGCAGGCTGGAACAACAGAGTTATCAGTGATGTCATTGATGGTGAGTGGTCACTGAAGCAGCATGCAGCAGTAACAGGTCTTGTATATTATACAATTCCTCAGAACTTCCGTTTTGAGGCCGGAAAAGTATACAATGTTGAGTTTGATTATCTTGCAGGAAATGCAGCATATCAGATGATCGTAGGTGACGGTAACAGCTATTCTGCACCGACATCCTATCTGGCGGCAGCAACCGGGGATGAAGCACAGCATGTAAGTATGCAGGTGATCGGAAGCGGAACCGGACAGACATGGATCGGTCTTTATGAGAACGGTTCACTTGCCGGAAGCGGAAGTATGGGACAGACAGACTTTGTCCTGGATAATTTAACGATCACAGAAGATGCAACAGCCGTGACAGCAACTGTTGAAAAGACAGAACTGTACAAAGGTGAGACAGCACAGATCTTAGGTCAGAACTTAGACCAGATCACATTTACATCCAGTGATGACAGTGTGATGACGGTAGATACAGAGAACCATAAGATCAATGCAGTCGGAGCAGGAAGTGCAACATTGACAGGAACACTTGCAGACGGCAGCACGCTGACTTTCGATATCACAGTAAAAGATACAGTTGTAAATGATATTCCTAGAACAGAAACACCGGATATCACATCCAGTGCCAATACAGAAGAAAGTACAGGAGAACCGACAGGCAGTGGAGTAGCTTCTGCAGCAACAGACGGAGATTCCAGCACTTACTGGCATTCCAACTGGAGTACGACAGGCTTCAATGTAAGCGAGTCAAACCCGGCAATCCTGACAGTAGACCTTGGAAAATCCATGGATATCGGAGGATTCAAGTTCCAGCAGAGACCTAGCACAAATAATGGAATCGTGTACCAGTACAGCTATCGTATCCTTGATGAAAATGATCAGGTGATTGAAAGCGGTGACCATATCACAGTTCCGAGCAATTTAAGAGCCGGTGCTGCATGGGTATCAACTCAGTTTGATACTACAGCAAAGAATGCAAGAAAGATCCAGATCCTTGTAGAAGAAGGACAGGGTGGATTTGCAGCAATTTCAGAAGTTGTTCCGTTTACAGTACAGAAAGTAGCAGACGCAGTAACTCTGGATGCAGAAAATGTAACATTGAAAGTTGGAGAGACAGTAACACTGACACCGTCAGCTACACCGGAAGGTGCAATGCTCAAGGGTCTTGTATGGAGTTCTTCTGATGAAGAAATCGCAACAGTAGATGAGAACGGTGTTGTTACAGCCCTGAAAGAGGGAACAGCAACGATCAAAGTATCCAATGTAGCCGGATTAGAGGCAACCTGCAAAGTCACTGTAAAAGGAAAAGCAGAGCAGCCGGATGTGGATAAAGAGGCTCCAACTGCACCAGGTAAACTGAGCAAGGCAGAGGTTACGAAAGACTCCATCCAGATCAGATGGAAGAAGTCAAAAGATAATGTCGGAGTTGAAGGATACGAGATCTTCTTGAATGGAGTAAGCATCAAAAAAGTATCTGCAGATACGACTTCTGTTATGATCAGCAATCTGCTGGCAGGAACAGAGTATCAGATCACTGTAAAAGCATATGATGCAGCAGGAAATTATTCTGAGGCAGCGGCTCTGACAGTGAAGACTCTTGCAGAGGACAAGAACAATTCTGGAAATAAAGATGACAATCAGAAACCTGATTCAGGTAATAAGAATGATGGTCAGAAGCCTTCCGGAGATCAGAACCAGAACAGTTCTGCAGATAAGAAACCAGCAGGAGTTCCGCAGGTAACGGTAGTGAAGACCGGAGACAGCGGAGCACCGATCGGAATCTTTGTAGTTCTTGCAATCGTGGCAGCAGGAGCAGTGGTTGTTGTAGTCCTTCGGATGAAAGCAGACCAGAAGAAAAATGCAAAGAAAAAGCATAGAAACCGCCCGGATGGGACAAGATAAGTAACCGGTCAGAGTACCAGTGAAAAGTATAAGATCAACCGATAAAATTTACATAAAGTAAATGGTTGTAAAATCCGGGTAAATAGCGTATAATAGCTTTAGGTAAAAAAGAGAACCAACCTGGGGTGTACGACAACCCTGTTATTTTGAACCTACATTGATTAAAAAGGGATTCCAATATTTCTGTATAATATGTCAGGCCTCCGATGTATGCAGTGGACGACAGAAAGGCAGGATGAGGTTGCCCACCTAGCTGTGGCTAGGACTCAAAATACAGGGACCGGCATTTTGGGGGTTCACGAAAGATAAAAGGCGGTCGTCTTGTACGGCCGCTTTTTGTACGGAAAAAGTGAAAAGGATTTTCAGCTATATGAGTAAAAAAGAAAAAATGAAAAACTGGGTGCTGAATATGATACGGACAGTGAATACGCACCACACCGGTGCCTATGCAGCCCAGGCAGCCTATTTTTTTGTATTGTCTCTGATACCGATTTTTCTTCTGCTTATTACGATGGTACAATACACACCGGTTACGATGAATGATGTGATGGAACTGGTTCTTCCGGTTTTCCCTGATACGGTTTCACCGCTGATCCGCAGCGTGATCGTGCAGGTTTATACAAAATCGAATGGATTCATCCCGTTTACTTTACTGGTTGCCCTGTGGTCGGCCGGAAAAGGCGTTCTGTCTGTGACCTATGGATTGAACTGCATTTATGATAATATTGAGACGCGAAATTATTTTTATCTGCGTTTCAGGGCATGCTTTTATACGGTATTGTTCCTGATTGCGATCATGCTCTCACTGGTATTGTCCGTATTTGGAAACAGTCTGAGCACGGTTGTTTATGAGCATATCCCTTTTATGAGTAAGGTGATGAATTTTATCATCAGGATCAGGACATGCCTTACACTGGTTGTGCTGACGTTTTTCTGGGATCTGGTATATAAGTTTCTGCCAAACCGGTCCAACCGTGGAAAGACAACATTGCGGAAGCAGCTTCCGGGAGCATTTTTTACAGCATCGGGATGGCTTTTGCTTTCATTCTTCTTTTCAGTTTACCTGGATATTTTTACAGGTTTTACAAGTATGTATGGCAGTTTTACGACGATCATACTGATTATGCTGTGGCTCTATGGATGTATGTATATCATTCTTCTCGGAGGTGAGATCAATGCGATCCTTGAGGGACTTGGGATTACGAAACGCCTGACAAAAGGGTTGACAAAAGAGAAACGTATGTTAAAATAGTTAAGGTAAGTTTTTACTAATTTATTGACAAGAGATAAAAGCTAAGACCGTGCAAAGTAGAGAACCGGTTTCTGTCAGAGAGGGAAGATCACCGGCTGCAAGTTTTCCCAAGTTCAATCGGCAATCGAATTTCCCACGTGAGCTGCATTTTTGAAAGACCAGTAGAAAATGCCGTATGTTGTACGTTACACAAGCACGAGTGCCTGTGACAGATGTTGCAGGAAGCAGGGTGGTACCGCGAGTAATATACCTCGTCCCTTTGGGGGACGGGGTTTTTTTGTAGAAAAAATCAATCGAAGAAAGATTCGTCCCTGTTGAGCAGAAAGGAGTAAATGATGAAAGAAAAACTGGAACAGATCAAAGCGGAAGCAGACGCAAAAATTCAGGAGGCTGACGTTCCGGAAAAGCTGAATGATGTACGTGTTAAGTTCCTTGGAAAAAAAGGAGAACTGACAGCCGTATTGAAAGGAATGAAAGATGTTGCCCCGGAGGAACGTCCGAAGGTAGGACAGCTTGTAAATGATACAAGAGCAGCCATTGAAGAACTTTTAGAGGAATCAAAGGCAAAAATGGAAAAAGCGATCCGTGAAGAGAAGATGAAAGCAGAAGTGATCGACGTTACTCTTCCGTCTAAGAAGAACAACGTAGGACACCGTCATCCGAATACGATCGCTCTGGAAGAAGTAGAGCGGATCTTTGTCGGTATGGGATATGAAGTAGTGGAAGGACCGGAAGTAGAGTATGACCTTTACAATTTTGAAAAACTGAATATTCCGGCAGATCATCCGGCAAAAGATGAGCAGGATACTTTCTATATCAATAAGGATATTGTACTGCGTACGCAGACTTCTCCGGTACAGGCACGTACCATGGAAAAGGGCAAACTGCCGATCCGTATGATCGCACCGGGACGTGTATTCCGTTCAGATGAAGTAGATGCAACACATTCACCTTCTTTCCATCAGATCGAAGGACTGATCATCGACAAGAATATTTCATTTGCTGACTTAAAGGGAACACTGGAAGTATTTGCAAAAGAATTATTCGGAGAAGACACAAAGACAAAATTCAGACCACATCATTTCCCATTCACAGAGCCAAGTGCCGAGATGGATGTAAGCTGCTTCAAATGCGGTGGAAAAGGATGCCGTTTCTGTAAAGGATCCGGATGGATTGAGATTCTTGGATGTGGAATGGTACATCCACATGTGCTGGAAATGTGCGGAATCGACCCGGAAGAATATACAGGATTCGCGTTTGGTGTAGGACTGGAACGTATCGCACTTCTGAAGTACGAGATCGATGACATGAGACTGTTATACGAAAATGATATCAGATTCTTAAAACAGTTCTAACGAGCATAAATAAATAAGGCATAAAGAAGGAAGCACGAACGAAGTGAGCAGAGAAAAGGAGATTATAAATGAATACTTCATTATCATGGATAAAAGCGTATGTTCCGGATCTTGATGTAACAGCTCAGGAATATACAGATGCAATGACTTTGTCTGGTACAAAAGTCGAAGGTTTTGAAAAATTAGATGCGGATCTTGATAAGATCGTGATCGGACAGATTGACAAGATTGAGAAACATCCGGATGCAGATAAACTGATCATCTGTCAGGTAAATATCGGAACAGAGACGATTCAGATCGTAACAGGTGCTACGAATGTGAAAGAAGGAGACAAAGTACCGGTTGTATTAGCAGGCGGACGTGTGGCAGGCGGACATGAACCTGGACAGCGCGTAGAAGGCGGGATCAAGATTAAAAAAGGAAAGCTCCGCGGCGTAGAAAGCGATGGTATGATGTGTTCCATCGAAGAACTTGGTTCAAACAGAGAGATGTATCCGGAAGCTCCGGAATATGGAATCTATATCTTCGACGATGATGCAGTTGTGGGAGAGAGTGCGATCAAAGAACTTGGACTGGACGATGTTGTTGTAGAATATGAGATCACATCTAACCGTGTAGATTGCTTCAGTGTTGTAGGTATTGCAAGAGAGGCAGCAGCTACATTTAATAAAGCGTTTTATCCACCTGTTGTCACACCAACAGGAAATGATGAGAATGCAGCAGATTATATCAAAGTAACCGTTAAGAATCCGGAACTTTGCCCAAGATATTGTGCAAGAATCGTAAAGAACATTAAGATCGGACCATCTCCAAAATGGATGCAGAGACGTCTGGCTTCTGTAGGAATCCGCCCGATCAACAACCTGGTTGATATTACAAACTATGTAATGGAAGAATACGGACAGCCAATGCATGCATATGACCTTGATACGATCGAAGGAAAAGAAATTGTAGTGCGTACTGCAGAAAAAGGTGAGAAATTCACAACTCTTGACGGACAGGAAAGAGAGATGGATGAATCTGTACTGATGATCTGTGACGGTAAGAAAGCAATTGGTATTGCCGGCATCATGGGTGGTGAAAATTCCATGATTACAGACAACGTATCTACTATGTTATTTGAAGCAGCTTGTTTTGATGGAACGAATATTCGTCTGTCATCAAAACGTGTGGGACTGCGTACAGATGCTTCCGGAAAATTTGAAAAGGGATTGGATCCAAACAATGCAATGGAAGCTATGAATCGTGCCTGCCAGCTGATCGAGGAATTGGGAGCCGGTGAAGTTGTTGGTGGTGCCATTGATGTGTATACAACAAAAATGGAAGGCAGACGTTTGCCATTTGAACCGGAGAAGTACAATCATATGTTAGGTACTGCCATTGCAGAAGAAGAAATGCTTGCGTATTTTAAGCGTTTGGATTTGGGATATGATGAACAAACACGTGAGGTGCTTGTGCCATCCTGGAGACAGGATCTGGAAAGCTACGCAGATTTAGCTGAGGAAGTGGCACGTTTTTATGGATATGATAAGATTCCAACATCGCTTCCAAGCGGTGAGGCAACTACGGGTCGTCTTTCTGAAAAGCTAAAAGTTGAAAAAATTGTACGCAATGTAGCACAGTTCTGTGGATTTTCACAGGGTATGACGTATTCGTTTGAAAGCCCAAAGGTATTTGATAAACTGCTTTTGGATAAGGATGATGCGCTTCGCCAGGCGATTGTTATTTCGAATCCACTTGGAGAAGATTTTAGTATTATGCGTACAGTGCCGCTCAATGGTATGATGACCTCTTTGGCGACCAACGCAAACCGTCGTAACAAAGACGTCCGTTTGTTCGAAATGGGCAATATTTATCTGCCAAAGCAGCTGCCTTTGACAGAGCTTCCGGAAGAAAGAATGCAGTTGACACTCGGTATGTACGGCGAAGGTGATTTCTTTACAATGAAGGGTGTGATAGAAGAAATTACATCACAGCTTGGCATGGAAGCAAAACTTTCTTATGATCCGGCGGCAGGAAAGAAATTCTTGCATCCGGGCAGACAGGCTAATGTATTATATCAGGATACCGTAATCGGCTATTTGGGAGAGGTACATCCAAAGGTGTGCGCAAACTATGGCATGAAAGAGCGCACATATATTGCAGTGATGGATATGCCTGCAGTCATGGAATTTGTTTCCTTTGACAAAAAGTATGAAGGTATTGCAAAATTCCCGGCTGCAACAAGAGATATCAGTATGGTTGTGCCAAAGGATATTCTGGTTGGACAGATTGAAGATGTCTTTGAACAAAAAGGCGGCAGCTATTTAGAGTCTTATGAACTTTTTGATATTTATGAAGGAAATCAGATTATGAAGGGTCATAAGTCAGTAGCATATTCTTTGACCTTTAGAGCAAAGGATAAGAACTTAGAGGAAGAAGATATTGCATCTGCTATGAACCGTATTTTGAAAGCACTAGAAGCAATGGGTATACAGCTTAGAAAGTAATTGAGGAAAAGCATGGATGTAAAAGATTTTTATTATGATCTGCCAGAGGAACTGATTGCACAGGATCCTCTGGAAAAAAGATCTAATTCAAGACTTATGATCCTGGATAAAAAAAGTGGCGATGTAACGCATCGCCATTTTTATGATATTAAGGATTATCTGAAACCGGGCGATTGCCTTGTGATTAATAATACAAAGGTGATTCCGGCGAGATTATACGGAGTACGTGAAGAGACAGGCGGTAAAGTGGAAATTCTTCTTTTAAAGCGCAAAAGTGATGATGTATGGGAAACTTTAGTCAGACCTGGGAAAAAAGTACGTGTAGGCACCAGACTTACATTTGGAGATGGTCTGTTAAAAGGTGAAGTGATTGATATTGTAGATGAAGGAAACCGCCTGATTCGTTTTACATATGATGGGATTTTTGAAGAAATCTTAGATCAGCTGGGTCAGATGCCACTGCCACCTTATATCACACATGAATTGAAAGATAAAAACCGCTATCAGACAGTTTATGCGAAGTATGATGGGTCTGCAGCAGCGCCAACGGCCGGATTGCATTTTACAGAAGAATTGCTGGATGAAATCCGACAGATGGGCGTTTCGATTGCGGAAGTAACGCTGCATGTTGGTCTTGGCACGTT